>Ga0172370_10011274_pt1 | contig 10102 bp, 9 predicted proteins | sample LakKiv5m_FD_114538 | JGI IMG/M metagenome (GOLD analysis project Ga0172370, IMG submission 114538) | Freshwater microbial communities from Kabuno Bay, South-Kivu, Congo - kab_022012_11.5m | ecosystem: Environmental > Aquatic > Freshwater > Lake | place: Democratic Republic of the Congo...
GCCCATCGGTCCCTGCGACCCGGTTTGCCCCGGATCGCCCTTCGGGCCGGTGTCGCCTGCGGCTCCCGTCGCGCCGGTCGCACCGACGGCACCGTTGCAGATGTACGTCGTCTCGTTCGATGACGTCAGCTTCGTCCCGCCCGTCGGACAGTTGGGATCGCCGGCTTCCACCTCCGTGACCGTCGGGGCCGTGCCCGGAGCCCCCTGCGGACCGGCTCGTCCCGGTTCGCCCTTCGGTCCGGACGGCCCGGTGGCTCCGTTGCAAATGTAGGTTGCGCTCCCCTCCGTCAGGAACCTCGCGCCGCCTGCCGGGCACGCCGGGTCACCGACCGGAAGCGACATGCCCACGATGGAGTTGCCGGGCAGTCCCTGCGGTCCCTGGACGCCAGCCACGCCCTGCGGCCCCGTGTCGCCCTTCGGCCCCTGTGTGCCGGGATCGCCACGGTCCCCCTTCTCGCCCTGCTGGCTCGGCGCCGGCTTCACGCAGATCCAGCCGGTGTTCGTTCGACGCAGCTCGTCGCCGTCGTGGCAGTCGCCCGAGACGACGACGGTGTTGTCGAGATCGAAGCCCGTCCGGGCGCAGCCCGGCATGGCGACGATAGCCAGCGCCCCCACCCACCCGCTGCGCGCCTTCGCGATGTTCCGCATCCCGCTCTCCCCCGCCGTGCTCGCCGTGGCGGTCGTCCTGCTACGGCTCGTCCTTCCCGCTGTCGCCTTCGTCTTCCGCGATCCCGCTCAGCCCGGACTCGATGTCCTCGACCGTGGGCAGCGCACCGCGCAGGTTCTCGGGCAGGAGCCGGGTCAGGTGCATCGCGGCAACGCCGATGGGCTTGTCGATGTCCCGCAGGGCGTACTCGGCGACGACCTTGTTCTTCCGCCGGCACAGCAGCAGCCCGATGGTCGGGCCGTCCACCGCCTTGTTGCGGAGCTGGTCGTCCACCGCCGACAGGTAGAAGTTGAGCTTCCCGGCGTGCTCGGGCCGGAAGTCGCCGGCCTTCAGCTCGACGACGACGTAGCAGTGCAGCCCCAGGTGGTAAGAGAGCGTGTCGAGGTAGAACTCCTCGCCGCCGACGACCAGCCGCACCTGCCGACCGACGAACGCGAACCCCGCGCCCAGCTCGACCAGCGTGTCGCGGATGTGCCGCGCCATCGCACGCTCGATGCTGCGCTCTTGGGCCTCCTCGCCGAGCCCCAGGAAGTCGAAGATGTACGGATCCTTGAGAGTCTGGACTGCGAGGTCGGAGCCGGGCGGCGGCAGCGTCCGGGCGAAGTTCGTGATCGCCTTGCCCTGCCGCGAGTGAAGCGCGCGGTCGAGGTGCAGCATCAGCACGTCGCGCGACCAGCCGTGCTTGAGCGCCTCGCGGACGTAGAACTCGCGTGCGGCGGGCTCGCCGACGCGGTCCATGATCCGGACGAGGTGGCCCCAGGGCAATTTTGCAACGGCCTGTTGCAAGAATGCGACGTGGGGCCACGCGGCGGCGAAGTCCCGCATGTAGCGGAGGTTCCGAGGTGAGAAGCCCTTCATCTCGGGGAACTCGGCTCGGAGGTCACGCGATGAGCACGCTCGCGCAAGTTGAGGGGTCCCCCCTGCTTTCCGGCTCACGGTACGCGATGGACGGAAGCGGAAAGCCTTGCGCAGCGTGAGCCGAGGGGGGAGTGCGCGAGAGGTCGGGAGAGAGTCCCCTCGCGGGCGCAGCATTCGGCGTCCGCGAGGGGTTGTGTCTTCGCGCTGCCGCGCATCCGTGGCTGGACCCGGCAGCGCGGGGCGACGCTTGCAGACAACGATACTGTCGGACCTGCGGATCTATTCGCTGCTGGAGCATGCCGACCGCGACCTGGCGGCCAGGGCGCGGGCGAAGCGCTGTGCGCTGTGCGGCGGAAGGCTCGACGGTGCGTCTTACCGGCGCAAGCCGCGTGCGCCGCTGCCGGGCTGGGATCGCGCGGGCTGGGACCGCCGGGCGAGCTTCTGCTGCGCGCACTGTCGCAAGCGCACCACGCCGCCGTCGGTGCGCTTTCTGGGTCGCAGGGTCTACGCCGGGGCGGTCGTCGTGCTGGCGAGCGCGATGCGCCACGGGCTCACGCGGGCGCGCGTCAGGGAGCTGCGCCGGGTCGTGGACGTGCCCGCGCGCACGCTCGAGCGCTGGCGCTGCTGGTGGCTGGACACGTTCGTGCGCAGCCGTTTCTGGCGTGCGACGCGGGGGCTCTTCGCTCCGCCCGCGGACGAGTCGGTGCTTCCCCTGTCGATCCTGGAGCGCATGGACGGTGCCGACCAGACGGCGCGCCTGGTGCAGACGCTCCTGCTGCTCTCGCCGATCACGACGCGAATCGGGCAAGTCGATGTTTGATCGCGACCCGCAGAGGATGGCAAAACCGCTGCCGGGCAGGCTCTCGTAAGGTGGCTCTCCGAGCGCCGCGGACGGCGCCCCGGGGAGGCAGTCGATGGCGAAAGACGACGACGAAGGCGGCGGGGGGCACACGCGGTGGGCGCGTCTGCGCTTCGCGATCGTGGGGTCGCTGCTGGCGGCGCCCCCGCCGCGCGGCGAGCTGCACAAGGCGCTGGAGGAGCTCGCGGGCAGGCAGTGGCGCCACCCGATCACGGGCGAGCCTGCGAGCTTCGAGGTGCCGACGATCGAGCGCTGGTACTACGAGGCGCGCCGCTCGCCCGACCCGGTGGCGGCGCTGCGGCGAAAGGTGCGCGACGACGCCGGCACGCATCCGTCGGTGAGCGAGGCGGTGCGACGGGCGCTGTGCCGCCAGCACGCCGAGCACCGCAGCTGGAGCTACAAGCTGCACGCCGACAACCTCGTCGCGCTCGCCGGGCAGGACACGTCCCTGGGAGCGCTGCCCAGCTACCCGACGATCGTGCGCTACATGAAAGCCGCCGGGCTCGCGAAGCGCCGCCGGCTGGGCGACCCGCTGCTGCCCGGCGTGCAACGGGCACAGCAGCGGCTCGAAGAGCGGGAGGTGCGCGGCTACGAGGCCGAGTACGTCGGCGGCCTGTGGCACTGGGACGGCCACCACTGCTCGCGCACGGTGCTCACGCCACGCGGCGAGCGGGTCCGGCCGCTGGCCATCGGCGTGCTCGACGACCGCTCGCGCCTGGGCTGCCACCTGCAGTGGTACCTGGCCGACGAGAGCGCCGAGATCGTGGTGCATGCGCTGCGCCAGGCCCTGCAGAAGCGGGGCCTGCCGCGCGCCGCAATGAGCGACAACGGCTCGGGCAACATCGCGGCCGAAACCGTGCAGGGGCTCCTGCGTCTGGGGATCGCGCACGAGACGACGCTGCCGCGCAGCCCGTACCAGAACGGCAAGCAGGAGTCCTTCTGGGGCACGGTCGAGGGCCGCCTGATGGCGATGCTGGAGAGCGTGCCGGACCTCACGCTGGAGCTGCTCAACCGGGCCACGCTCGCCTGGCTGGAGCGCGAATACAACCGCGAGCGCCATTCGGAGACCGGGCAGCCGCCGCTGGAGCGATTCCTGGCGGGACCCTCGGTGCTGCGCGACTGCCCGGACGGCGCCGCCCTGGATCTGGCCTTCGGCATGCAGCAGTCGCGCTCCCAGCGCACAAGCGACGGGACCGCGAGCATCCAGGCGGTGCGCTTCGAGATCCCCTCGCGCCACCGGCACCTGGAGCGCGTGTGCGTGCGCTACGCCCGCTGGGATCTGTCGCGCGCCTGGCTGATGGACGAGCGCACCGACAAGGTGCTGTGCGTGCTGCGTCCGCAGGACCTGGCGGCCAACGCCGACGGGCGGCGGCGCAGCCTTTCGGGCGCGCCCGCCGAGGCTCCCGCACCCGCGGGCGACATCGCGCCGCTGCTGAAGAAATACATGTCCGAGTACGCCGCCACGGGGCTTGCGCCCGCCTACATCCCGAAGGAGGAGGATTGAAATGGGCACGCGCTCGAAGATGCTCTCGCTGCACGGACTGAAGTGGAATCCCTTCTCGCCCGACGTGCCGCAGGAGGCGCTCTGGGTGCACGAGCGTCTGGATCTCTTCTGCTGGCGGGTCGAGCGCCAGCTTCCCGAAGGCGGCTTCGCGCTCGTCACGGGCGACCCCGGCACGGGCAAGTCGGTGGCGCTGCGCGTCGTGTCGGGCCGCGTCGGCGCCGTGCGCGACACGCTCGTGGGCGTCATGTCGCATCCGGCCGGGGGCCTGAGCGACTTCTACCGCGAGCTGGGCGAGCTCTTCGGAGTCGGCCTCGCCCCGCGCAACCGCTGGGGCAGCTTCAAGGCGCTGCGCGACAAGTGGCGCGCCCACGTCGAGTCCGCGCGGATGCGCCCCGTGCTGCTCTTCGACGAGGCGCAGGAGGCTCCCGACCCCGTGCTCACGGAGCTGCGCATCCTCGCCAGCGACCACTTCGACTCGCGCTCGCTGCTGACCGCGGTGCTGTGCGGCGACGCGCGCCTGCCGGCGAAGCTGCGCACCGACGCCCTGCTGCCGCTCGCCAGCCGGGTGCGCGCGCGGCTGGATCTCGAGTACCTGCCGCCCGACCAGCTCATGGCCTTCCTGCAGCACGCGCTCTCGGCTGCCGGCGCCCCCGACCTCGTGAGCGAGGCGCTCGCGAAGACCCTGTGCGAGCACGCCGCCGGCAACCTGCGCACCCTGTGCTCGATGGGCGCCGAACTGCTCGCCGCCGCCGAACGGCGCGAGCTCAAGGTGCTCGACGAGAAGCTCTTCTTCGAGGTCCTCGCCCCGAAGGATCGGCCCTCGGCGCACAAGGCACGCGCCCGGTGAGCGGCTCCGAGCCGCTGCTGCCGGTCGTGCGCGCCGACGCCCTGCCGGTGCAGCCCGAAGAGCACCGATGGCTCGTCGAGGGCCTGTGGGCCGCCGAGGCCGTGGGCATCGTCGGCGGCGAACCCAAGTGCGGCAAGAGCTTCCTCGCGCTGGATCTCGCCGTCTCGGTCGCATCGGGCACGCCGTGCCTGGGGCGCTACGGCGTCGCCCGCAGCGGACGCGTGCTGCTCTTTCCCGCAGAGGACGCCCTGCACGTCGTGCGCGAACGGCTCTGCGGCATCTGCCGCGCGCGGGGCCTGGAGCTCGCACGCCTGGACCTCCACGTCATCACCGCGCCCGTGGTGCGGCTGGACTCGCAAGCCGACGCGCGCCGCCTGGACGCCACCGTCGCGCACCTGTCGCCCGCACTGGTCGTGCTCGACCCCTTCGTGCGCCTGCACCGCGTCGACGAGAACGCCTCGGGCGACGTCGCCCCGCTCCTGGCGCACCTGCGACAACTGCAACGGCGCCACCACGCCGCCGTCGTCGTGGTCCACCACGCGCGCAAGGGCGCCGCGGGCGCCCGCGACGGCCAGGCCTTGCGCGGCTCGAGCGAATTCCACGCCTGGGGAGACAGCAACCTCTACCTGCGCCGCCGCGGCGACGCTCTCGTGCTCGCCGTCGAACACCGCGCCGCGCCGGGCTGCACCGGCATCCCGCTGCGCCTCGCCGCCGAGGGCGGCGCCCTCTCGCTGCAGATCGTCCAATCCGCACCAGCGCCCGCCGAGCCGCAGGCAGCCTCGCCCGCGCAGGCTGTCGAGCGCGCCCTCGCCGCCGCCACGCAGCCCCTCCCGCTCGACGAGCTGCGCCGCGCCTGCCGCATCCGCACCGCCACCCTGTGCGCCACGCTCGCCGACCTCGTGCGCGATGGCCGCGTCGTCAAGACGCACGCCGGCTACCGGTTTCCCGTTTCCGCTTCCCGCACCCCCTGACACCCCGCGGGAAACGGAAACGGGAAACGCCTCGATCCAGCCTCCCTCCTGCCAAGCCGAATCCCCGCCGCGACCGCCACCACGTCGCGAACCCGCCCGCGCCGCCCGTCCATGCAGGCCACCCAAAAAGATCGATTCCATCGGAAAGCGTGAGTGCCTTGCCATCAGAGTGCGTGAGCACTCTCACGACAGCCGATCCACCACCTTCGCCCCCCAGCCGAGAGCCTCCTCGCGCGAGTGGATCTCGCGCCCGATGTTCCAGTACAGGAGCACCAGCTCGCGGTTCGCGGCGAGGGCGGCTCGCACACGGGCGCTGCGGACCTGCTCCTTCACGGCCTCCAGGAACGCGGCGTAGTCGCCCGACAGGGACGGGACGACGGGCTTCCCGCGCACGGCAAGTCCTCGCGAAGTCGGGCGTCGCGGCTCCCCCGTGGCCTTCCGCTTCGGGCTCATCGTGCCGTCCCCTGCGCCGCCCGGACCTGCGGCACGTCCTGTACCACGCCTTCGGGCGGCAGCTCGACCAGCCCGAGCAGCAGCCACTCCACGGCGACCGCCTCGAACGTCCCGGCGGCGCCGACCTCGCATTGAGCCTCGGCGCCGAGGTGTTCCCGGAAGGCGGGCATCACGGCCGGGGAGGCTGCGAGAAGGCCCCGGCACCAGTAGAGCATCGCCAGGTAGGAGCCGAGGTCGCACGAGGCGCCGTAGTGGTCGGTCGGCTTGGGCGACAGCGCGGCGTCGATGGCCATCCGCTGGCGCTCGAACGAGTCCCAGAGCCACCAGTGGCCCATGACCCGGTTCCAGACGACGGCGTCGTCCACGATGACGAAGAGGCGCGGGTTGAAGAAGTGCAGGAACTTCGAGATGGCGACCACGGAGACGCCTCCCGAAGCCAGCGTCTTGATGGGGGCGACCTTGCGAAGCAGGTCATGGAGCGGGCGAAGGTCATCGTCGCCAAGGCGTGAGAGGGTGACGCCGGCGAACTTTTCGGTCTCGGGCACGTCACCGAGGCCCTTGAGGACGCGGTACGTCTTCTCCGGCGTCCAGTGGTGCGCCGCCCTGCGGAAGACCTGCCAACGCGTCCTCAGGGCTTCGAAGACCTCGCGGAACGCCGCGAAGTCGTCGTTCTGGAACGCCCCCTGCGCTCGGAGCACAAGATCGACGTGCTGCTGCTCCGGCCAGTCTCTGTCGAACCGGTCGCGGTGCGCCGCGAACGATTTCCGAACCGTGTCCTCGGTGAGGGCGATGGCCGGCTCGGCTCGGAGCACGGCAGGGGCGGACCTCATCAGTTCGTCCTCCCGATTCGGGCCGGCTCGGCACTCCGAGGGACATCAGCGACGCCCGGCATCAGCCCGTACGTCCACGCGACCGCCCTTGGGCAGGCGTCCATGTCGAGGACGACCTCCTGCCCGCGCTGGGCCGTGTCGAGCAGCACGAAGGCACTGCCCCGCGTCCACCCGGTCGGGTCGCCGTCGTAGCGCAGCGGGGACCGTCCGCCCACCTCAACCCGGTCGGCAATCCTTATGACGGCGACAGCGTCGGCACCGCCTACTCCTCGTCCTCGATTCGGGCACTCTCCAAGTCCTGCGAAGTTTTGGAGGTTGAACACTGCTATTCTCCGCTGACGCGCCTCACAGGAACGGGGACTGCCGGCGACACGAGCAAGTCATCGGCAGGTCTGTGATCGACCACGTCGTTGCCGACATCCACGCGCTCAACGTTGACTCCGCCCCGTCGAAGAATCCCGCCGATCTCATCGCCATAGGCTGCGGGCACCGCGATCATCAGGAACCTACGCGCTCGTGACATGCCAACGTAGGCGACGCGCAGCCGTTCGGTGTCTGCACGCGTCTTCCAATCGCGAACGAGGTCGGCAGATTGGGTGTGCGTCGAGTGGGGAGGGATGGCGAACAGTACCGCTTCGAACTCGGCCCCCTTCGCCCGATGCACGGATGACGGGCGAGGCGCACCAACGAGCGGAGGGGCGTTCCCGGCCCATTTCGCCGGCCTGGGAAGTACCCGACCTGGTGTGAACGCCCATGTTCGACCGACTGGAGGCTGCACTGCGGCGACCACCGCCTGTGCCGCAGCCGTCCAAGCGGCGACCGCCCCCTCGTTGCTGGGCATGTCAGGCAGCCGCGACAAGATTCCGATGGCTGCCCGTCGGAGCCAGCGGGGCTCAATCCCATCTTGTTCGGCAAGGCGTTCAGGGGGCATGCCCTCGACATCGAAGCCCAGCCGGCACAGTATCACCCTCTCGGCAACTCCGAGCGCTGCAAGCCTCTCGCGCGGATCCCCTTCCGACCGCAGACACGCTGCAGCCTCAGCCATCTGTGCGACCCGGCTGCCATTCGTTCGCTCATCATCCGACGACTGCCCCGTGGCACGGTGAGCGTGACGGGCTCCATGCGCGAGCACGGCAGCCCCGGCGGGTTCGATTCCGAGTTGCCGGCACCGCGCAAGGAATACCCGCCCGACGTCAGGTGGCACGCTTCTACCCTGGTACGTGACCAAGACGACTTGCCCGTTCTCATTGCGGAGGTCCCCGACGGCGCGGTCGGGTACGGAGTTCGCCCGTGCCGTGGCGCTGACCAGGCAGATCTGAGGTGTGCTCCGGAAGTTGCCGGTCAGCGGGCGCACTCCCACCTCGGTTGCCAGCGCCCGGAAGGCCTCGGGCTGCGCGTCACGAAACTCGAAGATCGCTTGGCGGGGATCCCCGACTACCACGATCCGAATCCCAGCGGCGCGAAGCCATCGCACAAGCCGCCAGTCCTGCTCGTTGCAGTCTTGCGCCTCGTCCAGAATCACCTCTTCAAAACGCGCTCGGAGAGCACGGGCGAGCGCGGGGCCATCCACCTCCGAGTCCATCCGCTGGAGCGCACACCATCGCGCATCGGCACAACTCAGGAGGCCGCCTCTGACAAGCCGTTGGCGCTTCGAGACCGCAACCCGCTCCCACGCCCCAACGTCCTTCCTCACGACCTCGCGGAGCCGCCGCTCGACTCTGTCGAGGTTCAGATGCGCGTTGCCGTCAGGGCCGAGGTCGAGTTCGTCGAGGGTGAGGCCGCTTGCGACCGCCCCCGCACCACGCGGCCGAACATCGAGGTTGAGGCGAGCCCAAGAGTCCAGGATCTGCGGACGCCCATCGTACCAGGGCGACCGGAAGCTCCCGACGATGAAGCGGCAGATGAAAGCGTCGAGGGTGCCAACGAAGTTGGGAAAGCTCGCGAGAGCGGAGTTGCCCAGTTCTTGACAGCGCTTCATCACTTCCACTGCCGCGACGTTCGAAAACGACAGGACCGCGACACCCGAACGTGTCTTCCTCGAACGGGCAAGCCGGACGAAGCGAGCAGCTACGGCCCTTGTCTTGCCTGACCCCGGGCAGGCCTCGACGACGAAGTCCCCGTCGCGCCCGTCCTCGCTCGCGTACACGATCTTTCGCTGTTCGTCGGTCAGCTTCTCCACGGGCTGCAAAACGCCTGTCACGGCGTAGCCCCCGCTACCTCAGCGGCGCTGCTCTTGATGGCGTCCGCAAGATAGCTTGGAACGCTAAAAGATGAGCCTGTCGCGATTCGGTACGCGAGGATCTGGGCGAAGTCGCCCTTGCGCGTCTGGGTGTCTCCGATCAGCTTCACGAACGCTGCAGGCTGCCCTGTGCTGGGTTGAGTTGCCAGTTCCTCCCAGCGATGCTCCGACTTGGGGCGAATCTCCAGAAAGACAGAGCGTAGCAATTCCTGGTTTCCAGCCGCGTACAGCTCTGCCTCCAGCGTCTGCTTCGCAGAGAAGACGGCGAGACGAGAGTCGGCTGCGAGCCGAACGCTCTGCTCATGGAGAAGTACGCAACGGGCGGCGTCCCCGTCCTCGTCCGTGACAACGACGACCTTGTCGGCGATACGCGAGCCATCCAACGTCTTCAGGAGAAGCTCGACGTAGGGGTCGAAGTCTACGCCGCCGATAGGAATGAGGGCTGTCGCACGAAATCGCGAGAGCGCCGCCGGCTGCTGGTTCAAGACGTGCTTCTCGGCCAAGGCCGGGATCAAAAGGGCCTCGGCCAAGCCCTCGACGAGCATGACCCGTCGGGAGAAGAGCAGACCACAGCGCGTTACGTCGAGATACCGATTGATCTTGGCAAGGCGTTCGTCGCCAAGGCCAAGCTCTTGGACTGGGATCGCGATCGTCGATGGCAGGACGCTTGCGGGCGCGGGCGCCACCACCTGTGTCGTGGGCGTGGTCGAAGGCCGTCGCACCGCGACAACGTGGCCGGCGCCGATTGCCGCCGTGAGGTTCGGGGAGTGCGTGGTGACGATCACCTGAATGCTACGGCGTCAGGGGACGGTTGGGTAGCCTAGGCGGCTAGGCGGGGTGTGCGGCGGGCTGCTTCGGCTGCGATACGCCGGGC
>Ga0172370_10011277_pt1 | contig 10100 bp, 7 predicted proteins | sample LakKiv5m_FD_114538 | JGI IMG/M metagenome (GOLD analysis project Ga0172370, IMG submission 114538) | Freshwater microbial communities from Kabuno Bay, South-Kivu, Congo - kab_022012_11.5m | ecosystem: Environmental > Aquatic > Freshwater > Lake | place: Democratic Republic of the Congo...
CCCTCATTGCTCCGGATGTTGTCCCGAGGGTCGCTCCGGCTGCTGTGGGCCGGCTTGTCCTCTCCGTAGCTTCGGCCGTTGTCCTCCTGATTGCACGGAGAATCGTCTTCCGGGTTGCTCCGCGAATCGCTCTGCCCATAGTACAGCCGGTGGAGCCGTGGTCAAGGCAATGGGCTGAGCGTTCCCGCCCGCCTTCGTTCAAGACGCTTGACAAGGCCCGAAGACAGCCGATAATCGTGCATTCAGGAGGAACCTTGAAGTACGCGTCAGTGTCTGCCGCTTTGTGCTTGTGCCTGCTGTTCGGCGTCGCGCCGGCTGCGGATTCGCTCAATGTCCGACTGGTCGGGACCTGCGATACGCCGGGTTACGCCCGCGGTGTCGCAGTGACCGGGGAGTATGCTATCGTCGCTGACGACTCGGGCGGTTTGAGGGTCATATCAATCGCCGACCCTTCGCATCCGGTCGAGGTCGGACACTACGACCTGCCGGTCAATCCGGAAAACGTGGCACCGAGGGGCGACTATGTCTTTGTTGCGGACGATACGTGCGGGGTTAGAGTCGTGTCGATTGCCGACCCGTCGCACCCGGTGGAGGTCGGGTACTGCGATACGCCGGGCGAAGCCATGGACGTGGCAGTGGACGACAGTTGTGCCTACGTCGTGGACTACCCGAGATTTCGAGTCCTGTCAATCACCGACCCGGCAAACCCGACTGATGTCGGCAGTTGCGCACTGGGCGAAGCTATCGGCGTGACGGTGGCTGGAGACTACGCCTACGTCTCAGCATGGGCCCAAGGGCTGCTGGTTATATCGGTTGCCGACCCGGCAAACCCGCAAGAAGTCGGGCGCCTTAAGATGCCGTCGTGGGCGTGGGACGTTGACGTCAAGGGGAGCTACGCCTACGTCACCGATTACGGCACCGGTCTTCGGGTCGTCTCGGTCGCCGACCCGGCGAATCCGGTAGACGTGGGTGGCTGCGCCCTTCCCATGTGGACACAAAACGTAGCCGTGAACGGAGGGTATGCCTTCGTCAACCGGGATGCGGGAACGGTATCGGTGGTTTCGGTGTCAGACCCAACCCATCCCGCCAAAGTCGGGTACTACGACCTGACGGAGCCAGCCGGGCGACTGAAGGCCGTCGGGGACTATGTCTATGTCGCGAACGCGAGCGCCGGATTGCAGATACTGCAGTTCTATGGAGCGGGAGTCGAGGAAATGCCGAACGCCGAAGTGCGAGCGCCGAAGTCCGGGCCGACGATTCTGTCCGGCGCATCAGGCGTCGGGCGCCTTGCATCGAGCGTCGTCTTCGACGCGATGGGCCGGCGGGTGCTAAACCCGAAGCCGGGCGTGTACTTCGTGCGGGAAGCGCAAGCCCAAGCTCAAGCGCAAGCCGTCACCAAGGTCGTCGTCCAGCGCTAGGCATCGCGACCCGCCCTGTCTGGACGGGGTGGGTTCGGTGCGGCCGCGGGCGCTGAGTTGTCGGTTATGTTTCTACTTGCCGCCTTTGGCGGGTTTCGCGGCGACGGGCTCGAGCTTCACGTATTTGGCGGAGACCTCCGCCATTAGATAGAGCCCTCAGCAGGCGTCCTTTCCTGAGCAGAATGACTCCAGGCTGACGCGCAGGCGTTTGACCTTGTTCGCGTCCACGCCTTTCAGGTTGGCGCGGAGTTCGTCGCCAAGGTTCAGGTTGTAGTCCTGCCACTTTCCGGTGTCGGCTACCGCGATGAGGTGGCGGGTGTTCGTGGACCGCCAGGAGGACGTGCCGGTCGCGTTGTATATTCTGGTCTCGCCCAGCTTCCTGCCGTCACCGTCGAGAAAGCCGAGCAGCACCGAGGCAGTTGAGTAGTAGTCGGGCTTCGTGGTCTGGGTCGAGAACCGGACCCGGGTGGAGAAGTTGAGGTCGGTGGAGTTGAGCTTGACGTCCTGCACTAGCGCGGCTCTGCCGCACATCTCTTTGCGGATGACGACGCCTTTCTCCGGGGTGGTGGTGATGCTATGCTGCCCGATGATGTCTTCGGCTTGAGTAGCCCAGCCCTGTGACAGCGGCCTGGCGAAGTCGCCGTCGGCCAGGGTCTGGTTGAGGGGAATCGCGGTCCCGGCCGCGTGGGCAGCGGGTCCACACAGGCTGAGACCGACGAGCAGTAACGCTGCTATATGTCCAGACTTCATGAGAAACTGTAGGACGTCGGCCGCCGCAAGTCAAGCTACGCCCGGCTCCGCAATCGGATTCAATGTAACCACAGATGAACGCAGATTAACACAGATGGAGGGTCCGGAGATGACCACAAAGATACCAGGACACGAGGAGGGCGGGACACGGAGAACGATGTCGGGGTCGGAGTATTATCCACAGATTCCACAGATTCGGGAAGATTGGGGTTCCGCATAGGACCTGAGGAATCTTCCTTCAATCGGTGTAATCTGTGGATGTCCGAGGCCGTTTGATTGCCTTTGGGGCCATCAATCTCAGCTCAGGAATGGATGTTCCGCATCAGCACAGCAGGCGTGCTGAGGTTGACTCCTGTCAAGAGTGTGGTATCTTCTGAAACCTTGAACAACAGAACCGGGTCCATGTCCTCGCGACACGATCCCGATTCCCGGGCGGAATCGGGTCATGTCCCTGCGGACCGGATGGTGATCCTCGGCTCGGGCGGGGCGAGGATTGTCGTCGCGAAGCAGCTCCGGGCTTCGGGCGGCATCTGGTTCTCGCTTTCGGGGACGCGCTTCCTCGTTGACCCGGGGCCGGGGTCGCTGGTGCGGATGACCGGTTCGCGACATCGGCTCGACCCGACCAGGCTTTCAGGAATCCTGCTCTCGCACCGGCACCTGGACCATTCCGGCGATGTGAACAACATGATTGAGGCGATGACGATGGGCGGGACCGAGCCGCGGGGAGCGCTCTTCGCGCCGCCGGATGCTCTTTCGGGCGATGACCCGGTGGTGCTCAAGTACGTGCGGCCGTTCCTTCAAAGGATAGTAACGCTGGAGCAGGGCGGAGAGTATGTGTTGGGGGAGGTCAGGTTCACGTGTCCGGTGAGGCATGATCACCGCGGCGAAGTGTACGGATTCAGGTTCCGGACCGGAGATATATCCACAGATTACGCAGATTCCGTCGGAAGAGGGCAGCAGGCGGAAAGGACGGATGAGTACCTTACAGCAAAGACACGTCAGTCAGGAACCGACTCCAAAGTAGAGATGAAGAATGACGAAGGACGGTCATCGGTCGTCGGTCACCGGTCTTCGGGGTTGGAAACCGCCAAGGACGCCAAGACCGCCAAGGTGCAGGATGAGGCGGAAACGCTTGATCCCTTCCTGACCATCTCTTACGTAGCGGATACAAGGTACTTTGCTGAGCTGGCCGAGCACTACCGAGCCGATGTGGTGATTATGAACGTGGTCCGACCGACTCCTTCCCAGCTTGACCACCTGTGTGCGGTTGATGCCGAGGAGTTGGTGAAGGCGATCCGGCCGAAGCTCGCGGTGCTCACCCATTTCGGCATGAAGATGATTCAGGCCAGGCCGTGGGTAGTTGCACGGGAGATGAGCGACCGGACCGGGTGCAGGGTCGTCGCGGCGTCGGATGGAATGCTGGTGGACCTTGAGCCGCTCAAGGCCACAATTCCTAATTCCCAATTGCCAATTCCTAATGCGGGGGCGGCATAGATGGGTGAGCGGGCGCTGCTCCTCACCCCATCCCTCTCCTCGGTGAGGAGAGGGAGAGCGGAGCGAGGGTGAGGAGCGAACTGGAACTCAATGCTGGGAGAAGCGAACATGGGATCTGAGACCCGCCGCCGGCCGGTGAGGCTGCTGCCCGAGGAGACGGTAAGGCGGATCGCCGCGGGCGAGGTGATTGTACGACCGGCGAATGCCATCAAGGAACTCATTGAGAATTCGCTGGATGCAGGCGCAACCGATATTCGGGTTGAGGTGAAGCAAGGCGGCAAGAACCTGATCAGGGTCAGCGACAATGGCGTGGGGATGACCCGCGATGATGTGAGGTTGGCGGTGGCGCGGCACGCCACGAGCAAGCTGGGTACCGCCGAGGACCTGACGCGGATTACCACCTACGGGTTCCGGGGCGAGGCGCTGGCCTCGATCGGGGCGGTCACTCGACTGACCATCGAGACGAACGCCGATGAGTCGGGCCCGGGGACGCAGGTTGAGGTCGAGGGCGGCGAGGTACGGGGTATCACTGAGATTGCCCGTCCGCGGGGAACGACCATTTCGGCGCGGATGCTCTTCTTCAATCTGCCGGTGCGCCGGGCGTTCATGAAGTCCGATAACTACGAGTCGCGGCTGGTCGTGGAGACCGTGCGCAACTATGCGATTGCCTTTCCCACGGTCGGGTTCACGCTCATCTCGAACGAACGCGAGGTGATGCGGCTCGCAATGGCCGGGAGCGTGAAGGAACGCATCAAGGCGCTGTTTGAGAAGCGGGTGGTGGAAAGCCTGGTCGAGATGAAGGTCGATAACCCGCTGCTTTCGCTCTTCGGATACCTCGGCGAGCCCACGCGGGCGCGGAGCTTCTACGAGGTGCAGGCGATATTCATGAACAAGCGGCCGGTGAGGAACCCGACGGTCGTGCGCGCGGTGTATGAGGGCTACGGACCGGTGCTGACCGGCAACAACCCGGACTTCGTGCTCTTCATCGAGACCGATCCGTCGCGGCTGGACGTGAACCTGCACCCGACCAAGCAGGAGGTTAGATTCGCGGACGAGCGGTTCCTGTTCGACTTCGTGTCGGAGGCGGTGCGGCAGGGGCTCGGAATCCAGCGGGGCAAGGAGACGGCGGACGCCGACTTCCTGTACCAGCGGGGGTTCGTGCCCGAGGACGCGGCGCCGCAGGAGTTCTGGCAATTGCACAATACGTACATCCTTGCGCAGGTGACGTCGGGCTACGTGATTGTGGACCAGCACGCGGCCCACGAGCGGATACTGTTCGAGGAAGTGATGAAAGGGAGAGAGGACGTGGCGCCGCAGGGGCTCTTGTTCCCGATTACGCTCGAGCTGACCGCGGAGGAGTTCGAAGCCTACGAGCGGGCCAGGGACAGACTGGAGAAGATGGGGGTCGAGGTCGCGCCGTACAGCGGGCGCACCGTCGCCGTCGAGACGGTTCCAGCCGGTTCGTTCATGGGTAAGGAAGAGGTGAAGGAGCTGTTCGCCGACCTTGCGAAAGTGAAGCCGGGCGACGCCGGCATCGAGTCCGAGATGGCCAAGGTCGTTGCCTGCAAGGGCGCGGTCAAGGCAGGCCAGCGGCTGACCACACCGGAGATGGAGTCGATCATCAACCGCCTCTTCGCCTGCAAGGAGCCATACTTCTGCCCGCACGGCCGCCCCGCAATCATCAAGATTACCGTCGAAGAACTCGAACGCAGGTTCGGGCGGACCTAGGAGAGGGATTCCTAATACCTAATTCCCAATTCCTAATGCTTCGGCATTCGGGTTTGATTAGCCATTAGAGATTCGGAATTCGTTATTGGCCAGCGATAGCCGGAAGACAAGGTGAAAGACGCAGACAGGGCCGACACCCGAGCGAGGCAGCGGGTACTGGTGCTTTGCGGTCCTACCGGGGTCGGCAAGACCGAGGTTGCGGTCGAACTGGCGCGCAAGTACAAGCTCGAAATCATCTCGGCCGACTCGCGCCAGGTCTATTCGTGGCTCGACATCGGCACGGCCAAGCCGAGCCCGGAACTGCGTCGGGAACTGGGTATTCACATGGTCGACATGGTCGAGCCGAACCGCGTCTACTCAGCGGCTGACTTTGCCCGCGATGCCCTGGCCGTGATGAGGCGGCTGCGACGGGAAGGGAAGCGGTTCATTATCGCCGGCGGCGCCGGCATGTATCTGAAGGCGCTGTTCGAGCCGTTCTTCGAGGCGCCGAAGCCGGACCTGGCGCTGCGTAAACGGCTGGAGGTGGAGTCGTCGCTCGTGCTCCACGACCGGCTGAAGAATGTCGACCCGGAACGGGCAGCGAAGCTGCACCCCAACGACCGTCAGCGCGTGATCAGGGCGCTCGAGGTCTTCGAGGCAACGGGTAGGACAATGACCGAACTCCTGGGAGGAATGTCGAGTGTCGAGTGTCGAGTGCCGAATGACCGGGCGTGTGAGTTTGAGGCGGTCTACGCGGTGCTGACTATGGAGCGGGAGCTGCTGCGCAGGGTCCTTGATGTTCGGTTCGACGCGATGATGCGGGCGGGCCTTTTGGACGAGGTGAAACGCCTGAAGGAGTCGGGCTTCGGCCGGGATACGTACGTGGCTAATGCCTACGGGTACGCCGAACTTCTGAGGCACCTGGACGGCGAGTTGACGCTGGAACAGGCAGTAGCGGAGGCCAAGGCCAAGACCCACGCCTATGCCAAGCGGCAGTTGACGTGGTTCCGCAGGCTCAAGGCCGCGCGCTGGTTCGAGTGCAAGGATATCGCGGACGGGGTGCGGCAGGTCGATCCGCTGCTCAGGCAGGTGCTGGAAGGGCAGTAGCCTAACCCGAAATCCGGAGCTCGAATGACGATGGAAATCCGAATGACCAAAGCCCGAGGGGCATCGCAGCGCGGTCGGGCGAGCACCTTGTGGCGTACCCGCTCATTCGGTCATACGGACTTGAATCGGAATCCGGGTTTCGTCATTCGGGTTTGTGTCGGCGTCCCGATTTGACCGCGCTTAGCTGTTGGGTAAGATTCACATCCTGAGTTCGGAGACTATGTTGTTGAAGCTTTCGAGTAGAGGAGGACCTGTCTGATGCGGACAACTTTCACTTCTGAGTCGGTGACCGAAGGCCACCCCGATAAGGTCTGCGACCGCATTTCCGATGCGGTGCTGGACGAAGTCCTGCGCCAGGACCCGCACGGTCGGGTTGCCTGCGAGTCGTTCGTCACCGTCGGTATGGTGCTGGTCGGCGGCGAGATTACCACCCATGCATGGGTTGACCTGCCGAAGCTGGTGCGGGGTGTGCTGCGCGACATCGGGTATACCACGACCGAGAGCGGGCTTGCGAGCGGGAGTTGCGCCGTGTTGAACGCCATCGGCAAGCAGTCGCCCGACATCAAGCAGGGCGTCGATACCGGTGGCGCCGGCGACCAGGGCGTCATGTTCGGCTATGCGTGTAAGGAGACCGACGAGCTGATGCCGCTGCCGATGGTGCTTTCCCACAAGCTGGCCCAGCGTCTTGCCTATGTCCGCAAGCAGGGCATTCTGCCCTACCTGCGGCCGGACGGCAAGTCGCAGGTCACGGTCGAGTACGACAATGGGGTGCCGGTGCGGGTGGACAGCATCGTTGTCGCGGCCCAGCACGACGAGTCGATACTCGACAAGACCGGACACCACATCACCAAGGCGGCGCGACAGGAGCTGATTGATACTGTGGCTCGGCACGTGGTGCCGGCCCAGTACATCGACCGGAACACCAAGTTCTACGTTAACGAGACCGGGAAGTTCGTGGTCGGCGGGCCCCAGTCCGATACCGGGATGACCGGCCGCAAGATAATCGTCGATACCTACGGCGGCAGGATCGCGCATGGCGGCGGTGCATTCTCCGGCAAGGACCCGAGCAAGGTCGACCGTTCGGCGACGTACATGGCGCGCTACATTGCCAAGAACTGCGTTGCCGCGGGGCTGTGCAAGGAGATGACCGTGCGGCTGGCCTATGTCATCGGCAGAGCCGACCCGACCGACGTCTCGATCGACGTCTGCGGCAGCGGTCTGATTGACGATGGCAAGCTGGTTAAGCTCATCCGCGACGTGTTCCCGCTGAAGCCGAGAGAGATGATTAAGTATCTGGATCTGCTCAAGCCGATATACCAGGCGACCTCCGCCTACGGCCATTTCGGCCGGGAGCCGTACTCGAAGAAGTCGGGCAAGGAGACGCTGGGATTCTTCAACTGGGAAAAGACCGACAAGGTCGCTGAGCTGCGCCGGGCGCTGAAATAGGGCGCGGGACATGAACGAATCGTCTGCGATTCGTATCGTGTCCCAAGCCGTGTAATTGAGAATGGAGGACCGATGGACTGTGATGTCAAAGATCTGAGCCTGGCCAAGACTGGCAAGACGAAGATAGAGTGGGCTGGCCGGTTTATGCCGGTGCTGGCCGAGATTCGGAAGCGCTTCGAGAAGCAGCAGCCGCTCAAGGGCGTACGGATGAGTTGCTGCCTGCACGTCACGTCGGAAACGGCGAATCTGGTGCGGACCCTCAAGGCCGGCGGAGCAAGAGTGAGACTATGCGCGTCGAACCCGCTTTCGACCCAGGATGAGGTCGCGGCTTCCCTGGTCAAAGATTACGGTATTCCGACTTTCGCCATCAAGGGCGAGAACCGGACTCAGTACTTCCGGCACATCGAGCAGGCTCTGTCGCACGAGCCGATGATCACCACTGACGACGGCGCCGACCTGATTTCGACGCTGCACAAGGAGAAGGGCAAGCGGCTGGCGGCCGTGTTCGGCGGCACCGAGGAGACAACGACCGGCGTCATCCGGCTGCGCAGCATGGAGAAGGACGGCGTGCTCGCGTTCCCGGTGATAGCGGTCAACGATTCCGAGACGAAGTTCATGTTCGACAACCGGTACGGAACCGGCCAGTCATCGCTCGACGGTATCCTGCGCGCGACCAATATCCTCTTCGCGGGCACAACGCTCGTGGTCTGCGGGTACGGCTGGTGCGGTCGGGGGGTTGCGTCCCGGGCCAAGGGCATGGGTGCCGATGTTATCGTCACTGAGGTCAACCCGGTGCGTGCGCTCGAGGCGCGGATGGACGGGTTCCGGGTGATGAAGCTGCTCGACGCCTGCAAGACGGGCGACGTCTTCATTACCGTGACCGGCGACATCAACGTGATCGACAAGCAGCACATGCTGGCGATGAAGGACGGCGCGATCATCTGCAACTCCGGTCACTTCGACGCCGAGATAAACAAGACGGCGCTCGACAAGATTACCAAAACCAGCCGCGAGTTGCGCCGCTTCTGCGTAGAACACATGTTGGCCAACGGTAAGAAGCTCATCCTGCTCGCCGAGGGCAGGCTCGTGAACCTGGCCGCGGCCGAGGGGCATCCGGCCATGGTCATGGATATGTCGTTCGCGAACCAGGCCGTGGCGGCTGAGTACATCCTGAAGAACAAGGGCAAGCTCGAGAATCGGGTGTACAAGGTTCCTGAAGACCTCGACAAGCGAATCGCCGAGGTCAAACTCCAGATGCTTGGCATCAAGATTGACAAGCTGACTCCGGAGCAGGCCACCTACATATCTAGCTGGCAGCACGGCACTTAGGAAGACGCCAAAGCTAAAGGGCAGAGCCATGCGGCTCTGCCCTTTGTTTCCAGTCCGGCGGGCGGGACGACGCGGTGGTTGCGCGGCGGACTAGTAGACGACGACGACGCCCGAACTGATTACTTTCAGGGTCTGCTGTCGGATACCACCGTCTCGTCTGGCATAGCACCGGACGCGATAATGGTACCCCGTGGCGGGCTCGAACGTGACGATGTCGCGGGACGAGCGTGCTACCCGTCGGGCGGAGCCCTGACGGACGAACACGATTACCTCGAGTGTTGACATGGGGTCGCCCAGAAAAGACTCGCGGTCGGGGTCAGACAGGCCGCTGAAAACACTGCCGGCGATCTCAACGTGTGAGTGGAAGCTGCCCGCGAATCGCAGCCGCATCCTCCGGGCCAGTTCGTGGCGCCGTCGGGCGAGGCGGGCAATGGTCGGCCAGTCCTTGAATGTGACGCCGGTGCGAGTCTTGGTGCCGCCGCGGTAGAAACACGAGCGGCGTATGGTCAGGCGCTGGTTCCGGTCGAGGCTGCCGAACAGGAACCCGTACGTTTCCTTCTTGAAGCTAGCTTCGTAGCCTTCGCGGGCGAGCCGGCACAGCTCCCGTACCGCGGCCTCGTCGAACAGAACCGGACCCCGGAACCGGAAGATGTGGCGGCGGGCGGTGCGTCGCCACTCCGCGTCGTACTGCTCAAGGTTTGCATGTCCTGGACTCACCAGGCGATTCTAGGAGCCTGTCGGAGAACCGGGCTTAGTTGATGTGGGATTCAGGGTTGATTCGGCTGTGGACCGGCAGACTTGCATCCAACCGTTGGTTTCGTGTCCGAATCGGCGTTGGACAACGCGGAG
>Ga0172370_10011281_pt1 | contig 10098 bp, 9 predicted proteins | sample LakKiv5m_FD_114538 | JGI IMG/M metagenome (GOLD analysis project Ga0172370, IMG submission 114538) | Freshwater microbial communities from Kabuno Bay, South-Kivu, Congo - kab_022012_11.5m | ecosystem: Environmental > Aquatic > Freshwater > Lake | place: Democratic Republic of the Congo...
AAACTTGATATATAAAAAATGTATAACTGGCATTTTTGAGAGCACCTGCCGGATTGAGTGATTCCTCTATTTCACAAGTCAAAAGGTCAATAATAAAGCGGTGTAAAAAATCTCGTTGGGAAGAGTTTCGGCCAACGACAAGCAGTCCAAGTAAATAAAGATATTTGTCAATTATCTGCTGGGTTCTCTCAATGTCGCGGTTTCCCAACGAATCGGCATCAAAATAACGTGCCCATAAAAGTTCTCTTATCAATCCGTCAGCAATATCTTTTCCGGTCGGATTAAGCATCAGTAAGCGCCGCAACATTCTTTCAATCGCTCCACGTCTGATCTGATGATCTTCACGGTACTCAACAGCATTACGAACCTTTTCATAAAGCAAAGCGAAAAAAGCAACGGTTTGCGAAACGGAAATTTTCGAAAGATCGTCGGGGCGGGGTTTTTCTTTAACGGTTTTAAGACTGTCAATTAACGCGCGAGTAAAGTTGGATAACTTTATCGGTCCTTTAGGTGTCCTTTTCTTTCCTTCATCCATATATATTGTAGTATTATATGAAAATAAGCGATATATATCAATGACGGATCATAATTCGAGTTTGACTAAAATCGGCAGATGGTCGGAAATTATTGTAGGAATAATCTTCGCAGATTTGACTTTTACGTCCGGTGAACAAAAAACATAATCCAGCCGCCAACGTAATTTATCTTCCTTAAATTGTCCATGGTAATCAAACGGCCGGGTTGTCCAAGTAGGCTGGGCCAAATCGGGTCCGGCATTAACCAGATGTTTTTTTAATTGGTTGATTGTGTAACTGTCAGGAGCACTATTTAAATCACCGGTAAAACAGTAGTTTTTTTTATTTTTAACTAAACAAATAAGTTTGTCAACTTGCACCTTTCGTCTATTATTAATAATAAATTTCGGTGAAAATGACAGATGAGTTGTCCCAAAAATAAATTCTTTCGAATTAATCATGCATTTAACTTCAATATATATCCTGCCTTCAAAATTGGCGTCCGGTGGATTATGATAGGGCTTAGTCACATACCGGAAATTGGTAGATGTAATCGAAAATCTCGAGAATATCGCATTTCCCTGACTGGTTTTGCCGTTTTTCGCCGGCGACCAGGTATCGGCCGCATGATAAAAATAATCGAAGTTTAATTTGCGGGCAATATATGCAGCCGTATCTATTTTTTTTTCCGTATTTTGAATCAATTCCTGCGCAGTGATAATATCAGGATTAACTTTGTTGATTAATTGAATAATCTTATCAGGATCCTCTTTGCGAAGAATATTCCATTGCATTAGTTTTAGAAACATTATTGTTTAGACTTATAGTAATTTTTTGCTATACTATGTTTATTTATAATGACTTATACCGAAAAAATTCAACCGCCCACTCTAGATAATTCAGTAATGAGTCTCGAACAAATTGAAATAAAACCTGTATTAAAGGGTATTAATACATTATACGAAATATTAAAAGGCTTTCGAAAGAAACCATCAGTATTATTGTTTGCAGAGCCTGTTTTAGATGGTTTCCAAAAAGAAGCATTTTTAGCGAACTTAAATATAAGTACGATTATTAACGAGCATAATTTTAGTAACAGCGTAATAGAAAGAGAGGGAGGAATAAAATTAAGAATTACACCCGATGAATTCGAATGCTTGAACATTGATCTTAACGATTTTAAATGGAATTTAGGTGGAGGTGTTAACGTACTTGAGGGTTTAAGAAATTTTTCGAATCTTCATGTTGTTTTATCAGTTAGTGAAAATGATCAATTTTTCACAAAAATTGACAACTTTTTAACAGAATATAAACAAAAAGGAATAAATATTATTAAATTGTTAAGAAAAGGCGGTAATCCTGTAAAAATACGAATAAATGGTGGTTCAATTGATGTAAGACCAAATGGAACAATTGACAATAATAAATTACTACAGACATATAGAAAATTAATTAATGTAGGAGTTGACTTTGATAGTTTAGTAATAAGCGACTATGGAAGAGGAATGTTCATGAATATAGAAAATATTGTTAACGAAATTTCTCAATTAACAGCCAACCAATCGAAAACACAAATATTTATTGATTCGCGCGATTCGAATTTAAACATTCCAGGAGCTACAATTAAGCCGAATTGTGAAGAAGCGGAATACTCTGTTGGATCAGCTCTTTCTTCGAAAGAACTTGTATATAAGTTTATTAAAAAGTTTTCTAACTCAAAGGCAATTTTACTAACTTTAGATAAAGATGGGGCAATTTACTTAGATAAAGATGGAAACTATATTAAAACACCTCCTGGATTGTTTTTTAATACCGATTTTATCGCAAGTTCAACAGGTGCAGGTGATATAGTTATGGCAACGATATCACTTTTACATCCGTATCTTAATTGGAATTCTGTTATTCAGACCGCAATGATATTAGCGAGCTATTCTATTAGCAATCCAGGGACATCAACTTTGAGTCCCGAGTTAGTTACTCAAGTTAAAGAATTGATTGAACAAAGCATATTGTATGGTGATTTAACTTTTTCGCCACTCGCTTTTTACAATGCTTATAATGATCTTTCCGAAAAAAAAAGCTTCATTACTATCAAAGATTTAAAGAGTATTGGGGTTGACTTGGCAAGCTTTGATAATTCATCACTCAGTTGTTTTTTATATCCTGACGTTAATGAATTTATGAAAAAGGTGGCTGCTAGTAAAAGTAGATTTTCTATATGGACAAAAGGTGAAATTTACGATGAAACCGGTGAGTTAGGATATCAAGCATGGAAAATAAAATTATCTGGATTAAACGAATACAGAATTATAGGTGGACCAGATAAGAAATGTGAACTATTGAAAGAATTATCTGCAGTAAATACTTTCGATTACAATCGTTTTATTTTTATCGATGATAAAGCTACAAATTTAATCGAGATATATGAAGCTTTAAAAAAATACATTATTGACATAACTAGAGTAAATTTAATACTTGTAGACAGGGAAGAAAAAAATGCGTTTTTGAATAAACCGTTACCAAAAAATATTGTAAGCGTTAAAAGTTTAACAGAAATAGAGATTCCTTATCATTCTGAGGTTTTTTGCGACCTAGATTATACACTTTTAGATCATGAAGCGTTGAGAATGGAATTATCAAAACAATTCTGTAATTTTAACAAGTAATTTACCATAACATATTTCAGTTAGACGATTAGAGAAGTCTTTATTGTTTTTGAAGTAAAATAGCTTATAATATGCAATATAATGAATCACGAGATTCTTTTGCTTAATTCTACTCGCAAGATATTCAAGGAAATTGGCGGTAATGACACTTTTCCTGTATGTGTTGAAATTCATCCTACCGATAAATGTAATCAGCATTGTCATTATTGTTTTCACAGGAGTCTAGGTTTTGGTAAAGAAAAGGGAAATATTAAATTTCTTACGACAAGTGATTACGTCATTATTTTTGCAGAAATGTCAAGGATTGGCGTTCAAAATTTGTCAATATCTGGTGGTGGTGAACCATTTATGGCTGGTAATTTGTTTAATATCTTGCAACTGGCACTTAATAATAATTTAAATGTTAGGGTGGTGACCAATGGGAGTGTTGGAGTAATGTCAGATCTAAGAATGTTAGAAGAATTAGTTAAGTGCGATGAGATCCGTTTTAGTGTCGATTCAACCAAACCGGATGTTTATTCAGCGCTAAGAAATGTTCCAGAGTCTCATCTTTTTCGAGTATTTGAAAACATAAAAAAATTTAACAGACTTTCGTGAAAAAAAGCAAAGTCAACTAAAAATTGGAGCAACATGTATTATCAGTGAGAAAAACTATGCAAATTTATTCGATTTTGCTAATTGTATGCTTACTCGATGTGAAATTGATAAGGTTTTATTTAAATATGATATATCTAATCACTTAGATCATAATTATATGATGCTAATAGCTACTCAATTAGAACAAATTCGAGAAAAATTTGGTGCAAAAGCCGAAATCAGATCAATGCTTCCTCCTCTTGAAAGTGGCGGTGGATGTGTAGTTTCTTACTTCAAGCCAACGATTGATCCAAGAGGAATGCTTTATAGTTGTTGTTTGGGAGCGCAACCAAGAGAAAAAAATAGTTATTGTTTAGGTAATTTACTTGATTTTATAAGTTCTGGTAGTCGTAATCCGTTGACAGATTGTTGGTTAACCAGTAAGCCGATCAGAAACACTATGATGACCGGGACCAAATGCAAAGTTTGCAATTATACAGATAGGAGTATTAATCAACAATTTTCTGAGTTTAAAACTTATTAATACTAATGACAGAACGATTATCTTACGGATCAGCACCAGGTAGAATCTGTATTTCTGGGGAAAACTTGGATTGGATGATTAATGGACCTTCCATTGTGGCGGCAATAAATAATAATGCTAAGGTTACGATTAGTTCACACAACAGCGAATGCTTTGCTCTTGAATCCGTTTTTCCAGTGAGCCAAAATAATGTTTTGCCAAATAATATTGGAATTTATAAAAATCATTTTTTAGATTTTGTACAGGCTTCCTTAAAAGTGTTTTTAGATAAAAATCAACTAAATCCTCTATCACTAAAAATAGAGACAGCCTCAGAGTTGCCAATAGGTGGTGGAGTAAGTAGTAGTGCTGCAATTACCTTAGCCACAGTAGGAGCATTGTACGAATTTTATAACATTAGATCTACAACGACCAATATTTGTAGACTGGCTTATATGGCAGAAACAGTAGAGCTTGAAACTGGAGCGGGGCAGATGGATTTTTATGCATGTGGCTTTGGCGGAATCCAACACATAAATTGTCAAAGGAACTCATCACCGACTTTAGAATCATTTTCTTTACCGAATTCAATAAGGCTTGTTTTAATAGACACAATGACGGCGCATAAGACTTCCGAATTTATCAACAGCGTAAAAAAGAGATTACTCGTTAAAGATAAGTTAATATATGAATATATTGACAAGACACTACTAATTGTGGAAAAACTTAGGAGCTTGATGAAATCTTTTGATGAAAACGCTGAAGAAATCGGCCATTGTATTACCAACTCTCATTTAAATTTAAGAAATAATATTTGTTGTTCAACACCATTAATAGATGAATGTGTAAGAATTTGTTTGGAAAACGGTGCTTTAGGAGCAAAACTAACTGGCTCTGGTATGGGCGGATGTCTTTTTGCTTTGACCAGCGAAGAAAAATTAACAGAAATCGTTTCTAAAATTAATAAACTACCAGTAAAAACCTACGCTACTTCATTCTCCGCCAAGGGTGTTACTACTTTTACTCGTTAGTTAGAGAATCTACATTGACACCCGATTTAAAATCTATTTCCGGAAATTTGTGTATTATTTTGTTAATAGCACTTTTTAAGTTATCATAATTCTTTTGGTTTTTCCCCTCAAATTTTACCGTTAGATATGGTCCGTTATGTGATGCTCTAATAATAAACATCTCACTTTCTGTATCCATTCGAACACCATCAATCTCAACATATTTTGCGTCAGGATACATTTTTTTTATTTCAACTCCTATTTGTTCTTTTACTAATTTAAATTTAATTGCATCAGGACAAACTAATTTTATCTCTGGACTGGAAACATATTTCGGCAATTCGTCGACTGCTTGTAACAATGTTTTGTTAACACGGGTTAAGTATGCAAGCAGTCTTAATGAGGCGATCGCGCCGTCATCATGACCAAAAAAATTGTCAACAAAATAGATGTGGCCAGATAATTCACCACCAAACGGTGCTCTTTCTTCTTTAACTTTAGCTTTAATAAATGAATGACCGGTAATCGACATAATTGGTTTACCGCCTCTTGCTCTGACCACGTCATCAACTTGTTTTGAACATAAAGTGTTATAAATTATTTTTGCTCCGGGCAAAAAATCCAAGATATCTTGAGAATATAAAGCTATAAGAGTATCGTTCCATATAAGATTTCCTTTTTCATCAACGACTCCAATTCGATCGCCATCGGTATCATAAGAAAATCCAATATCGGCTTTTTCCTTGATGACTCTTTTGGCCAATCTTTGTTGAACATCTTTTTCGGTCGGGTCAGGAGTGCCAGCAGGAAAGTTGCCATCAGGTTTGGTATTCTGTTCAATGACTTTGCAACCGGCTTTTCGCAAAAGATCAGGTAAGTAAACTCCGGTTGCACCCGCACAAGAATCGACAACGACCTTAAATTTTCTTATTGTATCAATATTTTTTAAAACATCATTAAAATATTCATTTTTAATGTCTTTAATCATTACCTTTCCTATAGGATCTTTTTTAGTAAATTTACCCGCTTTAATAATTTCCCTCAACTCTATTACTTCACCCGATAGCATCGTTTCCGAGTAACCCGTACCAAATTTAAAACCGTTATATTCCTTTGGATTATGAGAAGCAGTAATCATCACCATGCCTTTAGTCCGAAAATAGTAACAGGCATAGTAACATATCTGAGAGAGAGTCATCCCGATATCATAGACATTTATACCCGATTCCGTAAGGCCAGCAATCATGGCATCACGGAATTTGGGGCTAGAAATACGACAATCATAACCTACAACACAATCATAAATTCTTCGTTGTAATAACCATGTTGCATAACCTTTACCCAGAATTTTGACATTTTCTTTATCTAGTTCTTTATCTGCAAGTCCACGGAGATCATAACCACGAAATATGTGATCAGGTATTGTTTTCATATAATTTTAGATTTAACTAATAATATAAATCATAATAAATAATAGGCCAGGATGTCAAGGGAGCGGCGTAACGAGTAGGGGTTATTACTGGTTTTAATTCTGACATCAATGCGTTGTAAATTGTCATAAAAAGTAATAAGACTATCTGAACTCCAGTATTTTGCCTGTTTCTGTAACTTCCAGACCTGCCAGTCCATCATCCGCGCCGGCTTTTGGTTTGATTTGACAAGAATTAAATTTCTTAAATGTTTAACAAGCATGAAAAAAATAAATCCGTCTTCAATTTTGGCCGGTAAAGATTCAAGGATGGTGCAAAATCGTTCCAGATTGCCCGGATAACAGGCATCGGTTAATTTAAAAATTGATTGGTCCAGTTTAAACTCTTTAAGAGTGACCAGTTTTGCCATTTTTACTTCGCGGCCAGTCAAACTTTCTTCCCAATCCAAAAGAATCACTTCCTTATTCCTGGAAAGCATTTCAATATTTTTTTTCTCTGAAACTTTACGCGAAATGGTTTTATTTAAGCCTTGTGTAACGAAAACCGCTTTTGAAGAAAAAAGACCGATTGATTCTCCCATCCAGCGGTCAATATCGCTGATTTGATTGGCAACTACTTCCTGTATTTCATAACCTTTTTTTATATATTCATTCTTCAGATCAGTAAAATACTTTCTCGAAGCAACAATGTCTTCTCCGCAGATGATTGTAATCATGAATTAATTTTAGCAGATTTGAGCTTTGACTTTTGAGTTTTGAGTTTGTTATCATGAAATTATGTACGATCTTGTTTCAGTCGGTTCGATTAGTATCGATTTATTCTTCAAGGGGGAAAGTTTAACTTATAAAGACGGCCGGTTTCAGTTGGCAATAGGCGGAAAGTATCTTGCCAGTAAATACTCGGTCAGTTTGGGCGGGGGCGGTGCCAATGTGGCGATCGGTGTACGTAGACAGGGATTAAAGACGGTCGTCATGGGTAAAATCGGCAACAACTCTTTTAAAAAAATAATTCTCGACAAACTGGCTAAAGAAAAAGTATCCCACTCATATTGCGAATTTATCGATGGTTACTATAATATTTCGACCATACTGCTTACAGATAAGGGAGAACGTTCAATCATTCATTATGTCACCCCTCATTGCCATTTGATGGGTGAGTTGGATAAGTTTACCGGACTATCAAAGGTTAGGTTGCTCTATCTTGGCAATTTGCCAGAAGTATCCATTAATGAACGCAATATTTTCCTCAATTATTTTAAGCAAAAAAAAATCACTACCGCCATTAATCTTGGAACATCAGACTGTCGTCGGTCAACAGCTCAGCTGCAGCCAATGTTGAATAAAGTCAATATTTTAATCCTTAACGGCCACGAATTTGCCGAGTTGATAAAAGCACCCTATAAAGATATTAATTTTCATGAGCAAATTATTAAATGGTATATTCCCTTTTTGTCTGATCAACTGGTGATCATTACTGAAGGATCGAAAGGAAGCTTTGGATATTATAAAAATAAAATATATCATCAAAAAGCGATTAAGTTATCAAAAATTATTGACACGACCGGTGCCGGAGACGGATATACTTCCGGGTTTCTTGCCGAATATATCAGATCCGGCAATATCGAAAAAGCAATGCATAGGGGCGCGAGATACGCCGCTGATATACTTTCTAAAATCGGAGCAAATTAAATATACTATAATAAGGATACAAAGATGAAGCTGCTATTTTTAGGTACTGGTGCTCCGGAAGGTATTCCTTCACCATTTTGTGATTGCATAAACTGCCAGGAAGTACGCAAAAGAAAAAAAAAGAATATTCGCCTGCAAGCGTCTTTGCTTATAAACGATGAACTTGTGATAGATTTTGGACCCGACGTGACAAGAACATTTAATAATAACGGCATTTCCATGTCTAAACTTAAATGGGTGCTGATTACCCACTGTCATTACGATCATTTTTATGGCGCGAATTTTATCAACCGTTTAATTGGTCCAAGAACCAAACCGATCGTAGACTTACATATTTACGGCCCGGAAAGAATTAAGGAACTTTCTTCCGAGTGGATATATAAACCGGAAGAACAAAAAGTCTTTCTTCATGTAATTGAGCCATATCAATACTTTAAACTTGGGAAGTACAGCATAAAAACATTTTCCATTACCCAAAACGACAAATTTGCTGGAAAAGGAATGTATTACATTATCTCCGAAGGAAAGAAAACACTTTTTTATGCAGTTGATTCTTATAAATTGCCTGAAGAGAACTGGTTGAGAATGAAAGGCTTGTGTTTTGACACGGTGATTTTGGATGAAACATTCGGGTACAAAGATCCGCCAAATAAGGATCATCACAACATTCCACTTTATTTGGAAACAATCCAGAGATTGAAGTCAGGAGGATATACACATAAAGAAACACAGTTTTATACACAACACATGTCTCACCATAACCCAACACACGACAAGTTAGTAAAAATTATGAAAAACCATCGTGTAAACGTACCTTACGATGGATTACAAATAATGTGTTAAACGGAGTAGTTGAAAAAATTTAGCTTCTTTGTAGTTCCTCCAGCAGATTTCTGCCGGTCATGGAGTCGGGTTTGGAAATGTTCAGTAAAGATAAAATTGTCGGGCTGACGTCAGCCAGAATTCCTTGCGGAAGTTTTACAAAATGATCCTTAAATTTATTGCTTACAGCGATGAAAGGGACAGGACTGGCCGTGTGTTCAGTGGAAATTTCTCCTGTCTGCGGATTAATTTTTTGTTCGGCATTACCATGGTCTCCGGTAATAAGGAGTGTAAGATCGTTTTTAAGTACTTCTGAAACAATTTTTTCAAGGCATTGGTTGAGGGTTTTTATCGCCATGATAGTTGCCTGAATATTGCCGGTATGACCAACCATATCTGCATTAGCGAAATTAAGCAAAATAAAAGGATATATATTTTCATTAATTTTGGTAATCAGAGTATTGGTCAGCTCGAAAGCAGACATTTCCGGTTTTTGGTCATATGTCGCAACTTTGGGCGAAGGAATAATGATCCGGTCTTCCAGTTTAAATGGAACCTCTCTTTGTCCGTTAAAATAAAAAGTCACAAAACGTTCTTTTTCTGATTCGGCCAGTCTTAACTGCGGTAATTCATTATCTTCAAATACTCTTCCAACCGGGTTATTTACGACAATGGGTGAAAAAGCAACTCTCACCGGAAGGTGACGTTTATATTCGGTCATCGTTACAAAAAAAAGATCCTCAATTTTATTTCCCCGCTGAAATACAGAGCTATTGGGTTCCATGTTATCTAAAACAAACGTCTCTGTCAGCTGTTTTGCCCGATCAATCCGGTAATTAAAAAATATTATAGAATCACGCGGTCCGAC
>Ga0172370_10011283_pt1 | contig 10098 bp, 8 predicted proteins | sample LakKiv5m_FD_114538 | JGI IMG/M metagenome (GOLD analysis project Ga0172370, IMG submission 114538) | Freshwater microbial communities from Kabuno Bay, South-Kivu, Congo - kab_022012_11.5m | ecosystem: Environmental > Aquatic > Freshwater > Lake | place: Democratic Republic of the Congo...
CGATTGAGATTCAGGTTTCCGGAAAATCCCATGCCCAGGTTTTGATTGTGCTGCAATGAATAGCTGCTGCGTGCAGTGTGTGTGACACTGTCATCAGGCAGGAATTCGCCGCGGATGATGCCGTTATAGCCGGGCTGGAGATAGCGAAATTCATTGTTCCATTGCACGCCGCGCTTGCCCATGATGCGCGGTGCGATGGTCGCATCCAGATTCGGTGCGATATTCCAGTAGTAAGGCGCGGTCATCTCGAAGCCACCCTTGCTGGTGGTGCCGAAAGTCGGCGTGAGCAGTCCGCTCTTGCGCTGGTTGTTGAGCGAGAAACCGAGCCAGGGCGCATACAGGATAGGCACGCCGCGGAACACCAGGGTGGCATTGCTGGCTTCACCCTCATCGGTTTCGTAATCGAGCTTCATGCCGCTGGCACGAGCATACCAATCCGGATTACCCGGCGTGCAGGTACTGTAGGTTGCCTCGCTCAGGCGATAGCGGTTTTCGCCATCGAAGTCGATGCGTCTGGCCTGACCGCTGCCGGTCGTTACCTGGGCCGGCTGACCGGGGATGGGGTTCTTCGATGTATGTTTGAGGCTGTATTGCGGTTCCTCGAAATACCCGATGTTGTCCTCGACCTGCAAACGCAGTTTCGGACCGCGCAGGATGTCGTCCTCCTGGATCAGGCAGACATTGCCGGTTGCCTCGACCAAATCCTGTTCCTGCCAGTAGATCATCTGATCCGCAGTGAGCGTGTTGCCGATCTTGCGCATCTCGACATTGCCTTGCGCCGTGGCGACGACATCGTTCTTGCCGGCGATTCGGTCTGCACTTAGAAAAATCGGTCGCACATCCTTGCTGACGCGCAGGGACGGAATCATCTCCGTGGTCTGCTTCAGCCTGACGCCGGGCAGCATCCCCGCTTCGACCTGAGCGGAATACAGAGGCGGGACTTCCGGGCGATCTGCGATTTGCGGCGGCGGGAAGTCGCCTGCCAGCAGTCGTCCGGAAAGTTCGAACGCTGCAAGGAAAACCACCAGTTCGTGCCGACTAATACGCATGCTGTCTGTGTAACGGACTCGTGGAAAATTCGGCTGAACGGGGCCATGTAATGCCGATGTTAGAATCGCTTGATTCTAACATCGGCTTGCGGACCCCGCCCAGAGGCTATGCAACGGCAACAGCAGATCGAGAACTGGCTCCGGCAGATTTATCCCGAGACAAACTTCAGTCTGGCGCCTGCCTCAGCCGATGCAAGTTTCCGCCGCTATTTCCGGGTTCAGTATGAGGCAGCGGGAACTGCCACGCACACCCCAGCCCTGCGTACCCATGTGGTCATGGATGCGCCGCCCGAGCGCGAAAACTGTCGCCCCTGGCTGGCGGTGCAGCGCCTGCTGCGGGATGCCGACGTGCATGTGCCCGAAGTGCTGGCGCAGGATCTCGAGCGTGGCTTCCTATTGCTGTCGGATCTAGGCCGGGTTTCCTATCTTGCGGCGCTCAAGCCGTCATCCGGGCAGGTCACCGCGCAGCAGGCCCATGCAATGTATATGGATGCCGTTACCGCGCTGGTCCGGCTGCAATCCGCCAGCCGGCCGGGAATGCTGCCCGAATACGATCGGGCGTTGCTGCAACGCGAACTGGATCTTTTCCCTGACTGGTATATCGCAAAACATCTGGATGTCCGGTTGACGGATGCCCAGCGCGAAGTGTTGCACCACGCCTTCGAGCGCATCCTGGCGGTCAACCTGGCCGAACCGCAAGTATTCGTGCATCGCGATTACCACTCGCGCAATCTGATGCTGATTGCCGAAGCGGGGCGTGTCAATCCGGGCGTCATCGATTTTCAGGATGCCGTGTATGGTCCGCTGAGTTACGACTTGGTGTCCTTGCTCAAGGATGCCTATATCGAGTGGGAAGAAGAGCAGACCCTCGACTGGCTGATTCGCTACTGGGAAAAAGCCCGCCAGACCGGCTTGCCGGTGCGCGATGATTTCAGTGAGTTTCATCGCGATTACGAATGGATGGGCGTGCAGCGCCATCTCAAGGTGCTGGGTATTTTTGCGCGCCTCTACCATCGTGACGGCAAGGGCGGTTATCTCAAGGATATGCCGCTGGTAGCCAAATATTTGCGCCTTTCCTGCAATCGCTATCGCGAACTCGGTCCACTGCTGAAATTGCTCGACACGCTCGAAGACCGCGCCGTGCAAGTCGGCTACAGTTTCTGATGAAAGCCATGATTCTCGCGGCCGGCCGGGGCGAGCGCATGCGGCCGCTGACCGACTCCTGCCCCAAGCCGCTGCTGTGCGTGGCGGGTAAACCACTGATCGTCTGGCAGATTGAACGGCTGGCCGCTGCCGGCATCACCGAATTGGTCATCAATCATGCCCACCTTGGCGAACAGATTGAGTCTACGCTCGGGGACGGCAGCCGCTACGGTGCGCGCATTGTCTATTCGGCCGAAGAGACCGCGCTGGAGACCGCGGGTGGCGTGGTGCAGGCCCTGCCTCTCTTAGATGACGCACCCTTTCTGGTGGTGAGTGCCGACATCTATGTCGAGTGCGATTACCGGCTGTTGGTAAGCAGTGCGGCCGACCTTGCGGATGGCGGTCTGGCCTATCTGTGGATGGTCGCCAATCGCGAATGGCATGCGCAAGGGGACTTTGCGCTGCAAGAGGGCCTTCTGCGAATTTACGGCCAGCCCCGCCTGACCTATTCGAATCTGGGGATTTATCGCCCCGAGTTTTTTGCCGGAGTGGTGCCGGGTACCAGGCTGCCGTTGCGTCCTTTGCTTGATCGCGCCATAGCTGCCGGGAAGGTCAAAGGCGCCTGCTACGAGGGGCTGTGGGAAAATATCGGCACACCGGAACAATTGAGTCAGCTCAACGAGCATCTGCGGCAGCGTCTGGCTGCATAACTTTTCGCGATCGAGCATACATGGACATTTCAGCTTTCACGGCGCGCCGTAACCGCCTCATGCAGCACATGGGCAAAGGCATTGCCGTCATTCCTACCGCACCTGAGCAGTTGCGCAACCGCGATACCCAGCATCCGTATCGGGCGGACAGTTACTTCCATTATTTGACCGGCTTCGGCGAACCCGAGTCGGTGCTGATCCTGCTTGCCGGAGAAATGCCCCGCAGCATTCTGTTTTGCCGAGACAAGGACGCCGAGAAGGAAGTATGGAACGGCTTTCGCTGGGGGCCGGATGCCGCGCGCGAGGCGTTTGGTTGCGACGAGGCATATTCGATCAAGTGCTTCGACGAAAAGCTCGCCGAACTGATGGCCGATCAGCCGACGCTGTGGTTTTCCATCGGCCAGGAGCCGGCCTGGGATGCCCGCATTGCCGCGGCGCTCAACGCGGTGCGCGCCCAAGTGCGTACCGGCAAGCAGCCGCCCGAGGAAATCCGTGACGTGCGCGTCACGCTCGACAACATGCGGCTGGTCAAGGATGACCGCGAGATCGCCACCATGCGCCGTGCCGCAGAAATTTCGGCTGCCGCGCATTGCCGCGCCATGCGCGCCACGCGTCCGGGGCGGCACGAGTACGAAATCGAAGCCGAACTGCTGCATGAATTCCGCAATCGCGGCTGCCAGGCGCCGGCCTATGCGAGCATCGTCGCCGGCGGCGCGAACGCCTGCATTCTGCACTACGTCGCCAACGATCGGCCGCTCAAGGCCGGTGAGTTGTTGTTGATTGATGCGGGCGGCGAACTCGACAACTACGCTGCCGACATTACCCGAACCTTTCCCGTCGGCGGACGCTTCAGCGGACCGCAAGCCGACGTCTATGACCTGGTCCTGGGCGCGCAGGCTGCCGCGATTGCGGCAATCAAGCCAGGCGCAAGTTTTACCGAGCCGCACGATGCAGCGCTCAAGGTGCTGGTGCAGGGCATGCTGGATCTGAAGCTGCTGCAGGGCTCGCTCGACGGCGTGATCGAGAGCGAAGCCTACAAGCGCTTCTACATGCACCGCACCGGTCATTGGCTGGGCATGGACGTGCATGATGCGGGCACCTACAAGAGCGGCGATAAATGGCGCGAATTGGAACCGGGCATGGTCCTGACGGTTGAGCCGGGCTGCTACATCCGCGCCGCCACCGATGTGCCCGCGGCTTTTCATGACATCGGCGTGCGTATCGAAGACGACGCGCTGGTCACGGCAGCGGGTTGCCAGATCATCACGGAGGCAGCGCCGAAGACCAGGGCAGACATCGAGACGCTCATGGCCGAGCGCGGCTGATTCCGGCCTCATGGCGGCGTTACTCGCTCCTGCTCATGGCTGATGCAAAACAGTCTGCCGCCATCGCCATCGTCGGTGGCGGTCTGGTCGGCATGGCTCTGGCATTGGCGTTGCGACGCCAAGGCATCGCCGCACAAATCTTCGAGGCCCGTCAGCGCAGCAGCGCACTCAACGACCAGCGCATCCTTGCCTTGTCGCATGGTTCGCGGCAGATCCTCGAATGGCTGGGCGTATGGCCGGCCATCGGCACCACGCCGATCAGGAGCATCCATGTCTCGCAGCAGGGCGGATTGGGTCGTACGCGCATGACGGCAGCGGAACAGGGCGTTCCTGCGCTGGGTTATGTCGCTGCGGCAGCCAGCGTTGCTGCGGCGCTGGATGCCGCAGTGGCTGCCGCGCAAATTGTTTTTCACGAGGGCAAGCGTGTCGAGCAAATCGACGGCGCGGCCGGTGAAGTAGGTTTGAAATCGGACGGCGAGGTTTTCCCGGCACGCCTGGTGGCGTATGCCGAAGGGGCTATCTTGGCAAATCCGGTGGCAGATACGGCCGCGGATACGGCGATGGTGGTGCGCGACTATGGCCAGGATGCCGTGATCTGCACCGTCAAGGCGGAAGCCTTGGCGCCGGGGGTTGCCTACGAACGTTTTACGCCGCAAGGGCCGCTGGCGCTATTGCCCTGTGCGGGTGAGCTGGCAGTGGTGTACACCTGCCCGGCCGATCAGGCGGGTGTCCTCGCGAACTTGTCCGATGAAGATTTTCTGGTGCGCTTGCAGGCGCATTTCGGCAATCGCCTGAAGTTTCTCGGCGTATCCGCGCGACATGTTTTTCCGCTCGCCCTGCGTTATCGCAAATCGCCTGTTGGACCGCGCTGCGTCTGGCTCGGTAATGCGGCCCAGACGCTGCATCCCGTGGCGGGGCAGGGCTTTAATCTGGCGTTGCGCGATGTCTGGGAACTTTCGCGAACCCTGGCGAATGCTGCCGACCCCGGTGCCGCAGGATTGCTGGCGGCCTATGCCGCCGCGCGCCATGTTGACCGGCGCAGCGTGATCGGATTCACCGACGGCTTGATCCGGGTCTTCGGCAACGACAATCCGCTGCTGCGCCATCTGCGCGGCGCCGGTTTGCTGGCCATGGACCTGTTGCCGCCGCTGCGCGGCTTCATTAGCCGGCGCATGATGTATGGTGCCAGAGCGTGGCCATAAAAACGCCGCAAGACAGCGGACAAGAAACCTGAGCAGCACTTCCTGCCCACTCCCGCGCTCCTACCGATCAAACGAATGGCTTTACTTCGGCGTCCACCAGTTTCAATTACACCCGTTTAGCTGCATCCGGCAGCACATTTATAGCCGACAGGAGTAGAATCCGCGCCTTCCCCGTTTCACTCAGCAGCCATGGATTTCGTTGGTTTTCGGCTCCGCAATAATTTGTTCGTCGCGCCCATGGCTGGGGTCACCGATCGGCCGTTTCGCCAGTTGTGCAAGCGGCTTGGCGCCGGACTCGCCGTTTCGGAAATGGTGACCTCGAACTCGCTGCTTTACGGTAGTGCCAAGACGCTGCGGCGTGCCAATCATGAAGGCGAAGTCGATCCCATCGCGGTACAGATTGCCGGCGCCGATCCGGGCATGATGGCGGCGGCGGCCCGGCACAACGTCGATCAGGGCGCCCAGATCATTGACATCAACATGGGTTGTCCGGCCAAGAAGGTCTGCAATGTCATGGCCGGTTCTGCCTTGATGCAGGACGAGAAGCTTGTCGCGAAAATTCTCGAAGCCGTGGTGAAAGCCGTGCCCGGCACGCCCGTCACGCTCAAGTTCCGCACCGGCTGGAATCGCGACCACAAGAATGCCCCGGTGGTTGCCGACATTGCCGAGTCCAGCGGCATCCGTGCGCTGGCGATCCACGGCCGGACGCGTGCCGATCAGTATCGGGGCAGCGCCGAATACGACACCATCGCATTGGTCAAATCGCGCGCCGGGATCCCGGTCATCGCCAACGGCGATATCACGACGCCGCAGAAAGCCAAATACGTTCTCGATTACACGCGTGCCGATGGCCTCATGATCGGCCGTGCGGCACAGGGCCGTCCCTGGATTTTTCGCGAGATCGAGCACTACCTCGCCAGTGGCAAGCTGCTGCCGCCGCTGCAGGCAGCCGAAATCCACGCCATCCTGCGCCGCCATTTGACCGACCTGTATGATTTCTATGGCGAGCAAACCGGAGTGAAGATCGCCCGCAAACACATCGCCTGGTATACCAAGGGCATCGAAGGTGCGGCGCGTTTCCGTCACACCATGAACCAGCTCGCCGATGTCGAAGTGCAACTGGCCGCAACCGACGAATTTTTTTTGGGCAGCGCCCCAATCGATGCTGCCAATCAGTGTTTCACCTACAAGGAAATGCTTGCCGCATGAATACCAACGACATTGCCGACTGCGTCCGCCGCAGCTTGAATCGCTATTTTCGCGATCTCGACGGCCAGCGCCCGAATCCGATCTATGACATGGTGCTCAGGAACGTCGAGCAGTCGATGCTTGAAACCGTGATGCACCATGCGGAAGGAAACCAGACCGTTGCCGCTGACATGCTGGGTATCAATCGCAATACCTTGCGCCGCAAGCTCAACGAATATCGGCTGTTGTAAACCCCAACTGAAACAACGCAGCGGACTCCGGCAGGCGCAAGCCTGAAACGATGTTCCTGCAGGATCTGCTTACCGCGAGGCAAACCATGAAACTGACCCAAGCCCTGATCAGCGTTTCCGACAAACGCGACCTTGTTGACTTCGCCCGCGCCTTGCACGGCCTGGACGTCAAGCTGCTGTCCACCGGCGGCACCGCCAAGCTGTTGCGCGATGCCGGCCTGGCCGTCACAGAGGTCTCCGATTACACCGGGTTTCCCGAAATGCTCGACGGCCGCGTCAAGACCCTGCACCCCAAGGTGCATGGCGGCATCCTCGGTCGCCGCGATCTGCCGGAGCATTTGCAGACCATGCGTGCGCATGACATTCCTTGCATCGACCTGGTGGTGGTGAATCTCTACCCGTTCCAGCAGACCATTGCCAAGCACGACTGCACGCTGGCGGATGCAATCGAGAACATCGACATCGGCGGCCCGACCATGGTGCGCGCTGCGGCCAAGAATCACGGCAATGCGCAAGGCGGCGTCGGCGTGGTGACGGATCCGGAAGACTACGCCAGCATCGTTGAGGAATTGCGCGCCAATGGCGGCGAGTTGTCCTATGCCACCCGCTTTGCCCTGGCGAAGAAGGCCTTCACTCATACCGCGCGTTACGATGCCGCGATCGCGAATTATCTGACCAGTCTGGATGCAGAGAACCACCGAGGAATATTCCCGGAGCGCCTGCAACTCGCCTTCGACCGGGTCGATACGCTGCGCTATGGCGAGAATCCTCACCAGCAAGCCGCGTTTTATCGCGAACGCGGTGTAGTCAACGAAGTCGCCGGCAGCATCGCCAGCTACAGCCAGTTGCAGGGCAAGGAGCTCTCCTACAACAACATCGCCGATGCCGACGCCGCCTGGGAATGCGTCAAGGCTTTCGATACCGATGCGGCGGCCTGCGTCATCGTCAAGCATGCCAACCCCTGCGGCGTGGCGGTCGCGGCTACTGCGGTGGAAGCCTATCGCAAGGCCTTCAGCACCGATCCCATCTCCGCTTTTGGCGGCATCATCGCGCTCAATGTTGCCATCGACAAGGCGGCCGCGGAAGCCATCTCCGGCCAGTTTGCCGAAGTCATCATCGCGCCGGAGATCACCGCGGAGGCGCAAGCCGTCTTCGCTGCCAAGCAGAACCTGCGTGTTCTGAGCGTGCCCTGGTCGCACCCGGCCGCGAATGGCAAGACCAACACTGTCTTTGATTTCAAGCGCGTCGGTGGTGGTCTGCTGGTGCAGACGGCCGACGCGGCGCGCATTGCCCAGTCCGACTTGAAGCTGGTGACCAAGCGTGCGCCCAACGCGCAGGAAATGGTCGACCTGCTGTTTGCCTGGCGCGTCGCCAAGTGCGTCAAATCGAATGCCATTGTGTATTGCAAGGACGGCATGACGGTGGGCGTCGGCGCGGGACAGATGAGCCGCGTCGATTCGGCGCGCATCGCGGCGATCAAATCCGAAAACAATGGCCTCAGCGTGAAAGGTTCAGTTGCGGCTTCGGACGCCTTCTTCCCCTTCCGCGACGGCCTGGATGTGCTGGCCAATGCCGGTGCCACGGCGGTGATCCAGCCGGGCGGTTCGGTACGCGATGCCGAAGTGATTGCCGCGGCCGACGAGCACGGCATTGCCATGGTGTACACGGGTTTCCGGCATTTCCGACACTAGTCCGCCTGAGGTCCGACCAAGATGAAACTGCTTGTCATCGGTTCCGGCGGACGCGAGCATGCGCTGGCGTGGCGGCTCGCGAGCGCGCCGCTGGTGCAGAAAGTCATGGTCGCGCCGGGTAATGCCGGTACGACGCTGGAAGACGGTGTCGAGAATTTGCCGATCACGTCAATTCCCGAGCTGGTGGCCTACGCCCAGGCCGAACAGATTTATGCGACCGTCGTGGGGCCGGAAGCACCCCTGGCCGCGGGCATCGTTGACGCCTTCCGCAAGGCCGGCTTGCGCATCTTCGGTCCGACCCAGGCAGCAGCCCAGCTCGAAAGCTCGAAAGATTTCGCCAAGCGTTTCATGGTGCGCCATCACATTCCGACAGCCAGCTACGCCACCTTCACCGATGCCGAAGAGGCCCACGCGTATCTGGCCAGCCAGGGTGCGCCGATCGTCATCAAAGCCGACGGCCTTGCCGCCGGCAAGGGCGTGGTGGTGGCGACGACCCTGGATGAAGCACATGCCGCAATCGACATGATGCTGCGTGACAACCGCATGGGCGAGGCGGGTGCACGGGTCGTCATCGAGGAATTTCTCGATGGCGAGGAAGCCAGTTTCATTGTGATGGCCGATGGCCAGCATGCCCTGCCGCTGGCAACCAGCCAGGACCACAAGCGGCTCAGGGATGGCGACCAGGGCCCGAATACCGGCGGCATGGGCGCCTACTCGCCGGCACCGGTCGTGACGCCGAAGGTCCATGCGCAGGTGATGCGCGAAATCATCATGCCGACCTTGCAGGGCATGGCCAAGGACGGCATCGTTTATACCGGCTTCCTCTATGCCGGCCTGATGATCATGCCGGATGGTTCGCCGCGCGTAATCGAATTCAATTGCCGCCTCGGCGACCCGGAGACGCAGCCGATCATGCTGCGCCTCAAAAGCGATCTTTTGTCACTGGTGGATGCCGCGATTGACGGCCGTCTCGATCAGGTGGACGCTGACTGGGACAGGCGCGTTGCTTTGGGTGTAGTGATGGCGGCCGCCGGTTATCCCGATGCACCGCGCAAGGGCGACGTGATCCATGCCTTGCCCGCTGCCGAGGAGGACGCGCATGTCTTCCACGCCGGCACGGCTCAAGTCAATGGCCAGACCGTCACTGCCGGAGGCCGGGTCTTGTGTGTCACGGCGTTGGGCGACAACGTGCGCACCGCGCAAAAACGCGCCTATGAAGTCGCGCAGCCGATCCGCTTCGACGGCATGCAGATGCGGCGCGACATCGGCTATCGCGCCATCGCCAAGCGCGGCTGAACGCTGCACTCGCTCAAAATGGATATTGGCGCCGTCAAGGATTACCTGACCGGATTGCAGACGCGCATCGTCGCATCATTGGAAGCCTTCGACGGCCAGCCTTTTCTAAGGGAAGCCTGGGACAGGCCGCAGGGTGGCGGAGCAGACAGCCTTCCTCCCCGCCCCCTTCCCGCGGAAGGGGGCGACGGTAGCTCGCTGCGCTCGCAGACTCATACCGCCACCGCCTCGGGGCGGCCCAGCGGC
>Ga0172370_10011284_pt1 | contig 10097 bp, 21 predicted proteins | sample LakKiv5m_FD_114538 | JGI IMG/M metagenome (GOLD analysis project Ga0172370, IMG submission 114538) | Freshwater microbial communities from Kabuno Bay, South-Kivu, Congo - kab_022012_11.5m | ecosystem: Environmental > Aquatic > Freshwater > Lake | place: Democratic Republic of the Congo...
CTTGCTCCACAACATTGACATACCGTTCCTGTACTCATACCGCTTCTCCCACTTTCTTGTGACAAAAATCACAATAATCTCCGGTTGCTGATGCATGTTGACAATAGCCACACTTCGGACAATATAACACCCCAAATCCATCATAATCTTCCGACTCTACATGGCACTTCGGACATTCTTTGATCGGTTGTTCGTACCATGATTGTCTAGGAGTTTTCATATCTTTCCCTCCTTCGGTGTGCTGGTGGACTTGCCATTTAATACTTCTAGTAAATCATCAAGCGCCATGTTGTAGTTGTCTATTTCTACCCCATACATAAGACTGTTCTTATCGTTTTTTCTGATATAGGACTCCTCGATTTGTTCCCGCACCCAATTTAATGTCTTTACTCGTTCCTCACGCTTCCCTTCTTCTCGTGCTATTGCGATAAGTTTGTCTTGTTTCTCTGCAAGGTAGTGATCAAAGTTTGTTCTTTTACACTTTTCTTCCCCTTCTTGGAGTGCGGTGGTACGGGTACGGGCTATTTCCTTCTCCATGAAAATAAAGGCTTTGGCATACAAAACAAGTGCGGCTCCTCTCCGACTGTGTGATGGGCGCAAATGTTCCACACCTTCATTGTCTTTAGGAAACTGCTCGTCTAATACTGGCTCCATAGCCTTATCCCATCTAGCCCGTACTTCTTCCGTCTGGTGGGTCATATTTTCTCTCCTGTTTCTGGATCAATGAGTTTTCCCCAGTCTTTGGGTAACTTCTCCTCCGTACTGGTGAGAGAAGTTACTATTCTTGCTATGTCCTCTTGGATCATATCTACTGCTTTATTGAACCCTAACCGATAATGATTTTCCGGTTCCCCATGATCTTCTGATGTATCCATGCCCATTCCATCTCCTATCTCTTTTATTTCGCTTGCAATCATAGTAGAGTATTCCTCTCTCCCTTCTGCTTTGGCGGTGGAGAGATTTACTGAAAACCATTCCCATAGACTTTCCATTTGCCCAACCCATGAGACATTACGATTAGCATTCAAGTCAATCAAATCATTAAACCGTTTCCGTAGTTCTTCCATCTGGTGGGTCATGGTTGTTTTTTTCATACAGTGTTCCTTATGGGTTAGACAAAAAAATGTTTATTATCAAATGGTTTTATATGTATTGGCATAACTTCGTCTGACATACTCCCACGGCTAAAGCCCATGGGGTTCTTCAAGCTACGCTTTGGCTATTGCCATACGTTATCGCTTGACGGCTCTGTCCAAGCGTAAGTTTCATATCTACCTCAATTATTGCACCACAGCTTTATATGTTTTTCCGTTCATTTTCACTTCAACTACCGTTCCTTTAAGATTATCGTCAGCGACAATGCCTGTAATTTCAGTAAACACATTCCAATCAAAGTTTGGGAGATTGAGTATTTTTTTTCTGTTTTTATCATCCGTATCCCGCCAAAAATTCGCCCATGCTTCCTTCCATGTATACGTTTTCAGATATCCTCCTCTGACATAATACTCCGGATCGGCTTTCTTTTCCTCATCAGTCATGTCACTCTCTGCAATCCATTTAGTGAGATAAAATTCATTAAAATGTGGATGATCTATCTCATCCCATTTTAGGTTTGTTTCTTTATTGAACATTCGTATCGTTTCTTCTTCAGAGCAAAATATTCCTGCACTTCGATTTGTTGAGTTCCCGTAGCCGGAGTTCCAGTTGCCGGAGTTCCAGTTGCCGGAGTTCCATTTGCCGGAGTTCTGGTCGCCGGAGTTCCCGTAGCCGGAGTTCCATTTGCCGGAGTTCTGGTCGCCGGAGTTCCCGTGGCCGGAGTTCCAGTTGCCGGAGTTCCCGTTGCCGGAGTTCCGGTAGCCGGAGTTCCGGTAGCCGGAGTTCTGGTCGCCGGAGTTCCAGTCGCCGGAGTTCTGGTCGCCGGAGTTCTGGTCGCCGGAGTTCCAGTTGCCGGAGTTATCTTCTCCTGTGTTATTCTTTTCATCTTTTTTCATATACTTCCTTTCTACCTCATCGGTAATGTTTGTACTAAACTAATTTTTTAATATCAACTAAAACTTTCTCAAATGACTTTTGCGCTTTTATCTTAAATTCATCCATTAACCGTATATTTATTTCTTTTATTACGTCGTCAACATTTTCCGTTTTACCTTGCACTTCTTTCAACACTTCTACTGTTATTTGTCTTACAAATTGATCTATACCAAAATCAATTAACATTGTATTTATATCGCTCATATTATCGTAGTGGTAATGTTTGTACTTCCCGGATAGCCCACAAGTTCATAAGGAAAAGAAATCCCATAAACATACCAACCCAGAACATAAAGTGTTTGTAGGAGTTCATATAAATACTTTCTCTTTGTTTTTGATACAGTCTCTATACATTTCTGCGTACCTCTTACTATCCATTGCTCCCATATAATGAGCTATTTGAACCAACAAAAATTTATCATTACCTCTAAAACTTATTCCCTCATTTCCATTATCAATTAAATATAAATCCCATCCGAAATAATCAAGTGCTTTTTGTATTTCTACTATATTTGTTTTCTTATCTTGTAAGTTATGAAACATAAGCTGTATTATTCCAGCTTGTTTTGCATCTTCTTTAGTTAATCCAGTCATTTTTACACTATCATTATTTATTTCTATCCATGCTCTACCTTTTGAAATCGTTGTTAATGCTAAACCTAAATTAAAAGCCATTGTTTCAATATATTCATTTTTTTTATCTTTCATTCTTCTCCTTTCATACTATTGGCGTAATAATCTCCACGATCCATCAATTCCCGTGCTTTGGCGACAAATTCCTCATCGGTCAAATCCTCGAAGTCTGACTCATCCAAGTTGCCTTCTTTCACCCCATAATTGATATAGGCTTTCGCTTCTTCTAATTGGTTATATGTTGGTTTCATATCAACCTCCATCCTCTAGGAGAGCTTCTTGCGAGGTTACGTTGTGTATGCGTGTCTCCTCTTGTTACTCTCCTAGCGGATCGGGGTTGATCCCCGACCTGCCCATTCATGCCATATATAAAAGATCAATGCCACCCAAACCGCTTATTTACAATAACTTCCATACCAGGCCTGAAATCCTCTACGTTTGAATATCTCAAATGCTTTGTCTATGTTTTTGTATATATCTATCCTATCTTCCGTACTCATGCCATGTACTGAGTTTATCTGAAAAATTCCGATATCCGTTGTTCCGTTTTTATTTACATTTACAGCTTTCGGGCGTAATCCGCTTTCACTTATGGCACACGCTATCACCCTAACCGTCATATCCCTGCCAAACTCCGGCTCAAACTTCTCAACGATGTAATCAAGGACTTCCTCAAGCTCACCGGATTGGTCTTTTGCGTATACGGTTTCTTTTGTTGAAAACTCACAACCGCTATCTGGACACGGACTTATTATCCCGCCGTATAATACTTTCAAAAGAATGACTCCGAGAGTTACAATGAAGGCAATAAACCATATATCCCGCCATACCTCAGTTTTCAAAAATTGGTAACGGTTTTTGTGCTGATTAGACCCTTTCAGTTTCTTTGTCATAATGAAAGGTTATCACCTTATAAACTGTTTGTCAAGTCTTAGTTTTCCTTCGTACCTGATACGATTTTGGAAATGCTTGCCATGCCTGATCTTCCGGGGTTATTTTCTGTTTCTTTTTGGATTTCGGGATAGGTTGCGCGGTTTTCCCTTCTATTGCAGATAGGAAATCGGTTGCTTTGAGGAATACATACATATCCTCATTATTCCGTGTCCAAAATATAATCGGTGGTTGGTTTATGGATTGGTCTTTTGCTTTTTTGTACCATTCGGCAAATTGGGTTTTCTCCTGGTTTTTTACTTCAACAAAAAATGGGAATGAGGATCGTATATCACCCTTGAGCCAAGAAATTGCTCCAGACATGGGATTTCTCTCTGCGGTGTATCCTGCACCTCTAAGAAGATCACGGACAAAGTATTCTGCGCGTTTACCTTTCGCTTGCGGATTTTTGAGCATATTCCACCTGTTTTTTTATTTCATATACTCTTGTCAAGCTAATACCAAATTTTTGAGCTGTTTCCATATATGAATGGTTTTGCTCGTAATCATATATTTCTTTTCTTCGCTTCTCCCACATTGAAAGAAAGATGTTTCGTTTCATATGCCGGTATTATACCATTTATAAAGGATATAGCAAGCCCCCAAAATTGGTATAGTATGATCTATTGACTTTTTGTGCAGATGTTGTATTGTTGGATCAGATTAGGGACAGGATACACGAGGGGATTTTTGTTTGCTTATAAGTATAAATCCGCGCCCCCGCCTACCCTAATCAGTAGACAATCTCTTTGAGAGGGGCGCGGGTTTTTATATGAACATAGACCGCTTATTTTCACTACAACACAAGTACAGCGATATAGCCGGAGAATATGGATCACTTGCGCTGTGGGGAAATCACCGAAAAGAAAAATACTACCTTAGACAGGAAAGTAAATATATAAAGCTATTCATACATATTACTAATCAATTCGCCGAATACTGCCGGCGAGAAAGGAAATCCCATGACAGACCAGGAGCCTGACACAAAATTATCCTCAGAAGAAATAAAGGCACTTCGTGAGATAAACCGTGAAAACACAAAAAAAGAACGTGAAAATACCGTGTATACTTCTTACTTTGAAACTGACACATTCATCCTAGAACAGATACTATGTAATAAAAATGCTACACTTGCGACACATGCGATTGTTGCTACCGATACCCAATTTATTTTTTTTGATAAGGTTAGTTCTAGTATAGACTATTTAGATACATTTGAGTACAAGGGAAAGACATATTATCCCATAGTAGATGATTTGTCTGATAAGGGGGCATTGTATCTCCCTACGGGGATTGAAGAATATGGCACAACTGGCGAATTGGCAAAAGAGATATATGATTTCCTATATGAAAATTTTGAGGTACCACAATTTTACCAAGTGTTTTTACCATATGTAGTATTATTTTCATGGGTATTTGAGAAATTTCCTTTTGTACCATATCTGCATTTCATAGGATTAACAGGGACAGGAAAGACAACTGCCGCAGAAGCACTTGCATCTGTGTGTTATAAGACAATAGACGCGGCAGGGGCTATTACTATGTCGCCGATATTCAGAATTGCAGATACATGGAGGGGTACACTCTTTTTAGATGAATTTGAACCCTCCGGGGAAAATTATAAAGAAATGCTCGCGTTTCTTAAAGCAGGAGTAGGAAACCGTGCCGTACTTCGTACCGAGGGAGATAAAAACCGCAAAGTCATACCATACCTTATTAAGTCTATGAAGATATTTACATCAGAACACCCAATTTCAAGCGCGGGACTACGAAGTAGGATGTATGTGATCGAAATGCAGAAAAGCAAAAGACGTATACCGCTTATAAAACAACAGCGTTTTTATGATAAAGCTATGATATTACGGAATAAATTACTCTTGTGGAGGCTACGGAATCTCGGAAACATCAATCTTGCTGAAATAGAGTATGGATACCCAGAGCTTTCGGTGTTTGACAGGAGAGTACAACAGGTATTAACTCCAATATACTACCTTTCTGATGAAGAAAGCAGAAAAACTATTCTTGAATTTGCCACTATACAAGAACAGCAGACAAAAGAAGAACGCATGGATAGTATAGAAGGAGAGATTTTCCAAGCAATTGTCAATAGCCTCCCGGTTGATCCGAGTCTTAAATACATTACTACTACCATAAACGAAGAAAAAAGTAGGAGGGCATATACAGAGAAAAAAATTGCGAACATTGTTAAAAAGATATTGCAATTTGATATACGACGGGTAGGCCATGAAAATATCAGCACGGTTATGGTTAGTGAAAAGCCATCGAGGCTAGAAGATTTAATTGATTACTTTGGGGTTATCCCCCCCTCTGAAAGTGTCGCATGTGTCGCAAACGACGCAAACGGCGAAATCGAGGCTAAAATTGACGAACCTAATGCGACACATTCTGCGACTGCGACACATCAGACTGAGTTTCCAGAGCTTGATGATGATGGTATACCGATTGACACTTGACAATATGTTTATAATCCCTTATACTATATTCAAGGAGGCAGAAATATGGATACAATAATCCAAGACGATAATGACTGGTATGATGATCCGTTGTATTGGCTTGAGGAAATGGCGTGTCCTGAGTGCGGATCGTATAAATTAGTGTCTTGTCATCGCGCAAATGGGCCGGATGACTATGCAACACAGACAGAATGCCAGAGTTGCGGAGCTACATGGGAGGACTAATATGAAAAAAACAATACCGCTTACAGCAACAGACAGCCAGCTTCATTTTATCGTTACCAGCTACAAACAAGGGCTAGTAACCAAAGACGAGGCTAACAGGGCTATAAAAAAATTATTAAAAGAAAGGATAACTAAGCATGGATCAAGATACCAGTTCTAAAAAATTTACAGACCTTGCAGAACTTGATGCACGGATACCAAAAAACCTGATGATGACATATCAAGGGAAGCCGTATATCCTCAAATCTGGACTAGAATGGAAAGCGGTACAAGTATTCGGTATCGGAGGATACAGTATAGATATGGAAATCGTGGAGCGTGACGACAATAGGATTGTTGTCAAAGCTACGTTTTCAACGCAAGAGGGAGCAACATTTGTCAATTTCGGAGAGTGCAACAAACAAAACACGCCTCCAATTATGGCTAAATACGCCCTTCATCTTGCAGTTACACGAGCTGAATGCAGGGTGTTACGCATGGCTACCGCTTGCGGATATGTTGCATATGAAGAAATGGAAACAACCAATGGGGACAAGGAAATTCCGGCATCCCCAACCGATAACCAGCCACCGACAGAGGCACAGCTTAAAACCTTAAAAAGCCTCAAGTTTAGCGGAGAAGCACCGAAAACACAGGCTGAGGCAAAAGAAATGATCGCCGAGATGATGAAACAGGAGGCTGTATGAAAGACACCTCGCTTGAAGAATTGGTAGAAGCGCACGAAAAGGCAAAAGCGGTTATTGAGGAAACAGAGGCGGGTATGAAAGTCATTAAAGACGAAATCCTTGACCGCCTTAAAGCCATGAAATTAACTGGTGTGAAAACCAAGACGGGTTATTTTGTGCGTTCGGTGATTACCACATCGTTTTCATCTGTCCCGATGGATTGGGCGAGGGAAAACGGGGCAACGGTACAAAAGGAGTCGCTCGATCTTTCCATGCTCCGGCAATTACAGGCAAAAGGCGTGAAAGTTCCTGAGATGAAGGTGGTAAAATATGTAAAGATTACGGAAGGGGACAAATGAGCAAAATTATTCTTTCCTATACGACAATCAACAATCTCCATGAAGCAAGCCATACATGGATTTGTAAGCAAATGGGTATTACCACCCCTGAAACAGACGCAATGCGGGCAGGGAAAGAAGCACACAAGCGGCTACAGGATCACGCAATGGGGAAAAAGATGATACCTGAATTGAATTTACCGATGAATTTCCCAAAAAGCGAACACCACGCACGGAGAACACATGGAGATTATATCCTTCACGGTTTTTTAGATGGTGTGAATTTCGCATCAAAATCCGGGCTTGAAATAAAAACGTCAAAGAAAACAGTATGGAGTCAACAGAAATTCCACGAAAGTATGCAACCGAAGTATTATTCATTCGTCACAGGGTTTAGGAATTGGTACTTTATCTCCTGTAGGTTTGATTTGTCAGGGCTTGTTGTTTACCATACAACATTTACTGATGAGGATTGGAAAAAGGCTGAAGCATGGGCGCAGGAAGGCATTGATATAATAGAAAAAGGCGATTTTAAGGGCGGTCTGGATGAACACGGTCATTGTACAGGGTGCAGTTACGGTTCCAATTGTTACTTTTTATGATCCGGCGATGTAAACATTGCGGAAGAAAACTTGTATCAGGCCAGAAATATACCTGTTGTTACGATCATTGGGTGCAATATATCATGCTTCATCCACAACCACATCCAAGAAAATTAAAACAAACATATTACGACATATTAAATGAGAGAGAGAAGGCGTTTACAAAAAAACTTTCACAGCAAAAGATATGAAGTATTGGAAAGTACCATCACAATCGGTTAAGGGAAAAGAATATATCGTAAGGGAATACAAGGGAAAACTCCGTTGTAACTGCCCAAGATTTATATTTACAGGCTCATGTAAACACATTACCACTCTTCATCAATCTCGCCATTCCATACTGCAGTAAGATATTCCGGCCAATACTCCTCTAAAAAGTCACCAAGACTCGTTGCGCCTGGTGTTTTTTTTCCGCAGGGGACGCTTTATCTCCACCCGTATCTTCGGTCTGACTTTCTCCCGCCGGTAGCGGTCTTGCGTTCCCCGAATCTTTGTCGGTCTTTGTTTGTCTGCCATCAATCGTTCCATACTTTTCTTTCATCCGTTCTTGTATCGCTACCGGCATTGCGTAGTTTATTTTCCGGATTGAAGCCGTTTCAGTGCGTCCCATATGCGGTTTAATATATATACTATTACTGCTGAATACGCCCAATCCTTGTCTATATTTCCGATGAGTACCGGAATAATAACAACAAGATACGGAGCCAAAACTTTAACTGCTTGATTGCACCACGCAATCGTATCCGCTTTGTTCCACTGCCATCGTGCTGATTGTTTCATAAAATCATCTCCTTTAAATTGCCTAAGCCTTTTTTGGTAATTCACCCACCGAACTTTGTAACACTAAGCTGAAAGTTCCATCATCCCGACTTATCCAAGCAGGACTAACTACTATCCTATATCCCATTCTTTCACAAAGTTCCTGGTAGGATTTGGCAAAATCTTCTGGTTTGTAAGTGGACGGTTTGATCTCAGTATTTACCTGTTTGTCGTTCATATTTATTAAATAAAACTATAATTTAGTAATCTCCACTTATTAATCTCCATCTTGTGCATCCGCTTCAAAAGCCTCAATAGACGCAATCTCTGCTTCCAGTTCCGCTTTCCTGTCGTCAAGTTCTTTTTTGGTTATAGCTGTTACTTGGTCTGCCACCTGTTCGTAAACTGGCGGGACTTGAGTCAAGTTTGGCTCATACTTTTTCTCGTATACTGCGTAAGTCAAAGCCTTTGGTGTTTCCGTGTTTGTTTTTTGGACTTTGTTAATCAGTCCTTTTGCTTTTTTATCTGCGTATTCTTTTAGGTTGTACATAATTGTATTATATCACCTCCTTTTAAGTTAATAAATAATTATAACTCCGCTTGTAATTGCGGTCTTTACATTTTGTCTATCTACCAGTATAATACTGATATGCAAACAAAAAATAACACCCGCTTTAAGAAAGGTATGACACCCTGGAATAAAGGTACTGGCGAGATGTCAAAGCCTAAAATATGTAAATATTGTAGCAAAGAATTTTATAGCCGTGTCCCAACCAGAAAATTTTGTTCTCATAGGTGTGCTGAATCGTTCCCCGTATCTAAAGAAACAAGGGAGAAAAAGCGACAGTATATGCTTTCCCACCCCCAGAAATTCTGGCTTGGTAAAAAAAACCCATATACAGTCGGTAAAAACAATGTTCATTGGAATGGCGGTAAGACATCAAGGGAAGGATATACATATACCCTATCTAGAAATCACCCACACCACAATAATGAAAACTATGTGAAAGATCATCGTCTTGTCGCCGAAAAAGCCCTCGGTCGTTATTTATTTCCAGAAGAGGTAATTCATCATATCAATGGAATTACGGACGATAACCGTATTGAAAATCTATACTTGTTTCCAAGTAATAGTGAACATGCAAAACACCACGGATACTCTAATCCCCCAATATTGACCTCTAATTTAGTTGTTAAAGAGCGTTATTAAGTCAGAAGACCTAACGATTGTAACTTAGTTTCAAGTTCGCCCACCCGTATCTGCAAATTTTTTATAACACTAAGAACTGTTTGTGCCTCGTCTGCCGTAACAAAACCATATGGGTTCGTTTGTGTTAAATCTTGAATTGCGTAATCTGGTGTGCCTGGGTTGCTGAAAGTTATCGTTGTTAGTTGGGTAGTCAGTGCTGTAGGTCTAACTACTGCGGTCTGGTTATAAAA
>Ga0172370_10011285_pt1 | contig 10096 bp, 6 predicted proteins | sample LakKiv5m_FD_114538 | JGI IMG/M metagenome (GOLD analysis project Ga0172370, IMG submission 114538) | Freshwater microbial communities from Kabuno Bay, South-Kivu, Congo - kab_022012_11.5m | ecosystem: Environmental > Aquatic > Freshwater > Lake | place: Democratic Republic of the Congo...
CGACGGGTGCATCGCCGGATCGTGGACGTGCCCGTCGGGCTCCCTCGTGTGTGCGGGCGACGCCAACAAGGTCAACGACCCCTGCGACACGAACGGAGACAGCTGCAAGACGTCGAAGTGGACGTGCCCGAGCGGCAAGGCGACCACGTGTCCGACCGAGGCGTCGGACAAGGCCGGCGACCTGTGCGACAGCGACGGCGATTCGTGCAAGGACGGCGCGCTCGGGTGCGTGAGCAACGCGCTCGTGTGTCAGAACGACTCGGTAGACAAGGTCGGCGATGTCTGCGACGGCGACGCGGACGCGTGCAAGGACGGCACGTTCGCATGCGACAAGAACAAGCTGGTGTGTCAGAACGACGCTGCGCCCAAGGCCAACGACGCGTGCGACGGGGACGCCGACACGTGCAGCGACGGCAAGCTGACGTGCTCCGGCAACGCGCTGTCGTGCACGGGCGACGGCGAGGACAAGAAGGGCGACGCGTGCGACGGCGACAACGACCTGTGCAAGGACGGCACGTTCGGTTGCTCGAACAACGCCCTCGTGTGTCAGAACGACGCGGCGCCGAAGGCCAACGACGCGTGCGACGGAGACGCCGACAACTGCAAGGACGGCAAGCTGACCTGCGCCGCCAACGTGCTGTCGTGCACGGGGGACGGCGCCTCCAAGGTCAACGACTGGTGCGACAAGAACGCGGACGGCTGCCTCACGACGAAGTTCACCTGCGTGAGCGACGCGCTGTCCTGCCCGACGGAGACAAACAAGGTCGGCGACGCGTGTGACGGCAATGGGGACAAGTGCAAGTTCGGCGCGTACGCCTGCGGGACGAACGCGCTGACGTGCAGCGGCGACGGCCCGTGCGTCAGCGGCCTCACCTGCAACGAAGGACAGCAGAAGTGCACGTGCGTCGTCGGGTCGGCCACCTGCTCGAAGGACTGCGCCGGCGTCGATTGGGTCTCGCCGCTGCCGTGCGCGTCGGGCACGTGCCAGTCCACGACGCTGTGGTGCAAGCCCTAGGCAGCCGCCGCGGGTGCTCCGGGCGACATTCGCGATGTTCTTGCCAGATCGGCGTTGTGCCTTAGCCTCGGCGGATGCTCGCACACACCCCGAACCTCCAGCCCTTCGCTCCGCTCGTTCCCCTCTGTCCCCGAGGCCTGCCTCACCCCTTCCTGAAGTGGGTCGGCGGCAAGTCGCAGCTGCTCGACGAACTACGCGCGCTCGTCAACGCGACGGGCGGCTTCGGGGCGTATCACGAACCGTTCGTGGGCGGTGGGGCGCTCTTCTTCGACCTCGCGCGGCGGGGGCGGCTCGGCGGCACGGTGCACCTCTCCGACGGCAATCCGAACCTCATCGACGTGTGGTCCGGCGTACAGAGCCACGTGGATCGGCTCGTCGACACGCTGCGGCGTCACGCGGCGAAGCACGACGAAGCGTACTACTACGCGATGCGGTCGAGCGTACCGGCGGACCCGGTGGAGCGGGCGGCGCGCATCATCTACCTCAACAAGACGTGCTTCAACGGACTGTACCGGGAGAACGCGAAGGGCCAGTTCAACGTGCCCTTCGGCAAGTACGCGAACCCGACGATTTGCGACGAGGCGAACCTCCGAGCGGCCTCCCGCGCGCTCGCGCGGGCGAGCCTGGAGGTGCGTTCGTTCGAGGCCGTGCTCGACCGCGCGCGTGCTGGGGATCTCGTGTATTTCGATCCGCCCTATGTACCCTTGACGCCGACGTCGTCCTTTACGAGCTACGCGCGCATGGGCTTCGGCGACGCCGACCAGCGTAGGCTCGGCGAGGTGTTTGCGACGCTGGACCGACGGGGCGTAATGGTCATCCTGTCGAACTCGTGGACCCCGCGCGTCCGAGAGATCTACGGCGCGTTCAACCTGCGTCATGTGCTCGCGCGGCGCGCGGTCAACAGCCGCGCGGACAGGCGTGGCGCGGTCTCGGAGGCCCTCGTGTCGAACTTCTGACGCCAGACGGCTAGACTCTCGGCCGTGCTGCAAGCGCCCGACCACACCCCCGAGATCCTCACCTCGCCCATGCTCGCCCGCGTCGAGTCGCTTCAGTGTCGCGTCATGTACGCGTGCAACAACGACTGCTACTTCTGCCTCGATCGCAGCGAGGTCGATGGCGAGTTCCACGGCGGCCCTCGCGCGCTGCCGGCCGGCCACGTGCTGCGCGTGCTCGAGGAGCGGGCCGGCAAGGTGGATGTCGTGGTGTTTACGCACGGAGAGCCGACGCTGCACCCCGACCTGCCGCGGTTCGTAGAGGCGGCGGTGAGGCTCGGCTACACGACACGCGGCCTCGTGACCAACGCGAGACGGCTCTCGGACGCGCGCTACGCCCGGTCGATCGTCGATGCCGGCGTCAACCACTTCACGCTGTCGATTCATGGTGACGACGCGGCGACCCACGACGGCGCGACCCGCACGAAGGCGTTCCATCAGGCGATCGCCGGCCTGCGCAACCTCGCGACCCTCGCGCGGGAGCGGCCCTTCAAGCTCACGACCAGCACCGTACTCAACCACCTCAACTACAAGCGTACGGCTGAGATCGTGCGGTTCCTGCTCGACGAACGGGTCGACGTCTCGGTGCTCAACGTCGTGCGCCCGATGGGCAACGCGGCGCGCCACTTCGAGGCCGCGGTGCCGCGCTATCGGGACGTGGTCCGCGCGCTGGAGGGGCTGTTCGCGTTGCGGCCCGAGGCCCGCCGTCGCGTCGCCATCGAGGACATCCCGCCCTGCGTTGCCGCGCCCGTCGCGCCCTTCCTCGGGGTGCTGGAGGCCTGGCACCTCGAGCAGGTCGACGAGGGGCTGCCGCATTCAGATTCGCACGAGAACCCTTCCCGCGACGGATCCGCGTTCGGTGTCGGCATCCCGGAGCGCGAGACTACCAAGCGCGAGGCCTGTCGCTCTTGCATCCACGACGCGCGCTGTTGGGGCGTGTGGCGCACCTACGTGGACACCTACGGATGGGAGGAGTTCACGCCGATCACGCGGTCCGAGGTCGGGGAGCGCGAGGGCTCGCCCTTCAGCTCGCTCGTGATGGCGCTCGCGCCGATCGATCGGATCGCGGAGGTCGTCGGCCCGGCGTGGTACGTCGACGCCCTGGTGCTCGACGAACGCGCCGGCAAGGCGCTCTTGACGCTGCGGCATCGCGAGGACGGACGCGCCTTCCGGCTGGGACTGGAGGGACGGGACGACACGCGACAGGCGTTCCGGCGAACCGATCGCTTCAACCTCTTCTATCAGGACAGGCGGGACCTCGCAGCCGACGAAGTGGTGGCGCTCGAGGCTGCCTGGCGCGAGGTGGCGCGCGCGGACGAAGCCTCTGCGAGCGAGGCCTGAGCTGCTTCTGCGCGTTCGCTGGATCGTGTCGCACAACGCGCTACAATGACGCGCCCCCACCGGAGGCACGCATGGCAGTGTGGCCGACCAACGCTCCCATCTTCCCGAAGGACACCGCGATCGCCGATCAGTACGTCGTCGAAGCGCTGCTCGACAACGGTGAGTCGGGCGCCATGTATCGCGCGATCGACGCCCGCACGCAACGCCCCGTGGTGGTCAAGGTGCTGCATCCGAGACCCATCGTCACAGCGGAGGCCGACGCGCGCTTTCGACGCGAGGGCAAGGCGCTCTCTCAGATCAATCACCCGAACATCGTCACGCTCTACGCGTTCGGCAACTGGCGGGAGCTGCGCTACATCGTGATGGAGTGCGTCGAAGGCGAGAAGCTGGCCTTCGAGCTGCAGCGCCGCGGCCACCTGGAGTTGGGCGAATCCGTGTCGATCGCGCGCGCCGTCGCGAGCGGGCTCGCGGAGGTCCACTCGCTCGGGATCGTGCATCGCGACGTGCGGGCGTCAAACATCCTGCTGCGCCGCCTCGCATCGGGCCGAGCGCACCCGAAGCTCATCGGTTTCGGCCTCGTGCGCAACTATCAAGAGGTGACGGAGATCCGGGCCACGCGCGAGTTTTCGATGCCGGGCACCCCCGGGTACATGGCGCCCGAGCAGATCCACCGCCGGCCGCTCGATGGGCGCGCGGACATCTACGCGCTCGGTGTCGTGCTCTTCGAGATGCTGACCGGTCGGCTGCCCTTCCCGCGCTCGGCGGGCGCGCCCGCACAGCTCATCGCGACCCTCAATGAGGCGCCGCCGCGCCTCGGCGACGTGTCTCCGGGGCCGTGGCCGGACGTGCTCGAGCTCGAGATCGAACGCGCGCTCGCGAAGGATCCCGCTGACCGGCACTCCTCGATGATGGCGTTCGAGGCGGCGCTCGGTGCGGTCTGACCCCGCTCAAGGGAAGAACTTCACGAGCCACTCGCCGGTCGACTCGACGAGCGTCATCGGCGTGCATTTCGCACCCGTCTTTTCCGCCTTGGAGCCGATCGACCACGGGCCCGTCGCGTCCGCGGAGAAGATATCGAACCCCCACGATGGGCCGAGCGGCGGTTGGACCAGCCCAACGATGGTCCAGCGTGACGGCGTCATGCCGGGGTGGTACATGTGGATGAGCGTGTGGGGACCGGTGAGCATCAGGTTGGCCGGCAGGCCGACCTCGTTGCCCTCGAGGAACTTCAGTGCGGCCCGCGCCGAGAAGGGCTTCGTCGCGTAGTCGAGCAGCCACACGCCGGGATCCGTGTAGACGTCGGTGACGGTGAGTTCGAAGTGCTTCGTCGTGCAGTGCTCCTCGACCACGCGGCTGGCCGCGGCGAGCACGTCGCGCGGCACGGGCGCGTTCGCGATCTTCGCGGCATCTACCCACGGACGGCGCCCGAGCGTGCGCACCTGCTTGTAGACGATCCGCGGTGGCAGCTTCTGCCCCGACGCCAGCGCAGGCCACCCCTCCGCCACGCGCCGAAACTCCAGGTCCAACAGCACCGAGAGCGGCTGCTCGGGAGCGGGCAGCGACGCACCTTGGTCGTCGAGCCACGCGACGGCGAGCGGCGAGAGGTCGCCGAGCATCTTCAAGAGTTCGTCGTCCGAGAGGACGAACGCGCCGGGATCGCGCTCGGAAGAGTCCTGGACACGCAGGATCTTGGGCGCCGCCGTCCCATCGCGCGTAACGCGATCGATCTCGGGCGCCGTGGTCGTGCCCGCCGGCGGGTTCGTTACGCTCACCGCGCCGAGCTGCACGTTGACGCGCAGGTCCAGACGGGTCGTGTCGCCCTCCCGCGCGATGCCCAGGAGCGCGACGCCGTTGGCCGTCTCGATCGCGTCCTCGAAGCGCGGCTCCACCAGCACCGCCATGTGCCCGTCACCGTGCGGCACGCCCGCATTCGCGCGCTCCTCGAAGGCCGCGAAGGACCAGTAGGAGGCCCACACGTCCGCGATGGCCCGCTCGATCGTCTTCTTCTTGGCGGCCTTGTCGCTCTGGGCCTCGGGATGGAGGAAGCCGGTGTACGACGCGTAGACGCCGGCGCCGTTGAAGCCCTCTACGTCCTCGGCCGTGCTCGATGATCGGAAGCGGAGGCCCTGCGATGAGGCGAGCGGAGCGAAGCGCGCCTCGAGCGCGTCGCGGATCTTGGCCAGGTAGATGGGAGACAGCGGCGCGTCGCCGATGAGCCCACGCAGGCCGCCGGCGGCGAGCAGCGCGGTGGTGGTCGGGCTGTGACGGTCGTTGAGGAACGCCGCCAGCCACGCCATGGCCTCGGCGTCGCCAACGTGGGCGAGCTGGAAGGCCTGCTGGCCCTCGAGGAGCAGGTAGCGTGCGTAGCGATCGTGCGCGAACTCGACGTCATCGAGCAGCGCTGTGATCGTCGCGTCGATCGGCAGCCGATGCTCGGCTTCCCCGCGGATCGTCAGGGCGGTCGGCGCGAAGGGCGTCTCGATCAGCTTCATCGACGCGAGCGCCATCAGCCCCGCGCACTTGCCGCCGATGAGCGGCACGGAGGCCCGCATCTCACCGAGGCTGCCTTGATCGAGTGGCACGACGTAGGGCGCCTTCTGCCAGGAGATCTGCTCGATCTTCACGGTCGACTTGCCGACCCTATTCTTCCACTCCGACTCCTGCGTGGCCGTGAGCGCGTGCCAGCGGACCTGTGTGGCGCCGACATCGAGCGCGACGGCGTGCCCCTCGCTCGCGAGCAACGCGAGATCGGGATCGTCGAACGCGCCCACGACAGAGCCATTGGGCGTGCCGCGCGCCGCGGCGAGCAGCGCGAGATGCGACTGCGGCGTCTGCGGCACGCTCGTGATGATCCCCGCGACGGGCGGCAGCGCGTCGGGCACGTCCTCGAGCACCACGATGTCGTCCGGCTTCAACGACGCCTTGCCGACCGAGCCCATCGGCACGCGCTTGAGGTAGCCCGCCGTCGTGCCGAGCGTGTAGCCCTGTGTCTCGCCGGGGGAGACGACATCGTAGATGCTGAAGACGCGATTCGCGTAGGGGCCGCCGCCCTGGCGGATCGCCTGCATGAGCGCGAGCTGTGGCTTGGACGACGCCGCGAGCCAGCGCAGGTTCGGACGCACGTCAGGGGGCAGCGAGGGCTCGATCCGCTGGAAGAAGCGCGTGAGGATCGCCTCGTCGGGCTCGTCGGGGACCTCGAGCTCGAATGCCCAGATCGCGGCCCGCGGCGCTGGGACCGTCCGCTCCGGCCAGACCTTGAGCGTCGCGATGCCGAGCTTGCGCGGGCAGCTCGAGCGCGGTGTACCTTCCGCGCACCAACCCCACAGCGCATAGTCGTAGTACGCCTTGGAGTACAAGCGCGTCATGTCGCTGGACCACTTGAGGCCGAGCGGGAGCGGCCGGCCCTCTCGGTAGTACGCATAGATGGCCTGGATCGAGTCGAAGGAGAGCCCGGCGACCGGCGCGACGTCGAGGCCGTCGATGGGTTGGCCGTTGAGCAGGCGGAAGAAGTACCACTCGTCGTGCAGCGCGTAGAAGCGCGGATCGAGGTAGTGGACAGGGCCGGTGGGCTCTCCGAAGCGCGTGATCTCGATCTTGGCTGCGACCGGGAGGGTGCCGAGATCCGCGAACGCAAAGTACTCGGCCTCGGTGGCGATGGAGCTGCGCGTGTGATCGTCGAAGGATGCGCCCGCAGCGTGGCAGCCGAGCAGGGCGGCGAGGCTGGCCAGGGACGCGAGGACGAGGGGACGCACGGCAGCTCCGGGCACGAAGGCCGCGAAGAAGCGTACCGAAGCGTAAGCCAGGACGCCAGTTCCGTGACCCGTCAGGGCTGTGCCGCGCCCAGCATCTTTTTCGCGTCGACCGCGAGCACGGCGGCGCTGCGCTCGTCGAAGAAGCGGTAGCGCGTCTCCCACAGCGGGAAGTCGCTCGTGATGCGCAGCGCCTCCTCGGCGTCGGGCAGCAGCTTCTGGCCCTCGCCGACGACGCGCAGCAGCTCGACGAACGGGGGCGAGGCCTGCAGCTCCGGCGTGTCCGAGACGAGGCCTTCCTTGAGGCGCTCCGCGGCCGCGGGCCACGCGGGCTTCGCTGTCGGCGCGCGGCGCTGCGGCTCCCAGTAGGCCTCGGCGAAGATCGTGGCGCCGTCCGAGTTGCGCTGGAGGCTCGTCACGACCAGGAGCCGTTCCACGCCGACCGGCAGCGCCTCGACAAACGCAGCGGCCTGCTGCGGCGTCGCCACGAGGTCGAAGCGCACGTCCAGGATCGAGCGGACATCCGCGAGCGTCGCATCGAAGCGGTTCTGTGCCGGGATCGTGTCGGGCAGCACACGCGGCTCGCCCGGCTGCGGCGTCGCGGCCATGTTTCGGACGGTCGCGCCGGTACGCGCACCGTGTGCCTCCAGCGCGGCCTGCAGGGTCTCGACCGACGGGGCGCGCGGGACCCGGCGGTAGTAGTTGCGCATCTGGAGCTGCCCGTTCAGCTTCGCGAGCGCCATTGCGGCCCGGGGCCGCGCAGCGACGATGGCGCGAAGGGCATCGAGGTCGGCCTTCGCGCGCGCTAGGACCTCGTCGACAGTGCGGGGCTTCGGCGCGGCGGGAGGCGCGGGGCTAGGGCAGGCGGTGAGCGTCAACGTCAGCGTCGAGAGGAGGAGCGCGGCAATTCGTGTCGTGATCATGGCCCGAGCATAGTCGGCGGCCCGGGGACCGGCAAGCCGCGGCGGGGTGAGGATCCGAGTCCGGGGTCACGCGATGAGCGTCGGGAGGCGGTGCGAACAACGGAGCGCGCTGGGTCGGTGAGGCTTGGTCTAAGGGAGGAAGAGCTTGTTTGGAAAAGGAAATAGGAGTAGTCCCGCGGTTGAGAAAGAGCCAACGGCGTTCGAAGCGGTCCGACCAGCGACGATCCCGAAGCTTGGAGGGACCGCCCCATCGGCTGGCGCCCCTCCGCATGGCCACCCCGGCCCTTCACGGACGCGCCGCGCCATGCCTGCCCCGCTTCCCGACGACCTGGCGAGTGCGCTCGCGGAGCTTGGCGAGCGCGCCTTTCGGACCATGAAGGATCCCGCCCGCGTCAGCTTCGCACCGCTGCACCATTGGACGGACCAGAAGATCCGCGTGCACGTCTCTTACTGCGTGCTCGCGCTGACCCTCGTGTCCCTCCTCGTGTGCGAAGCATCGCGCGTCGGAATCCAGACCTCCGTCGTCGAGCTGCTGGAAGACCTCGCCCAGATCCGGGAGGTGACGAGCGTGTTTGCGCCGGCACCACGGCGGCGAAAGCGCACGACCGCGACAGCGCTCAGCCAGATGAGCGCCCGTCAGCGAGCGCTCTTCGACGCGCTCGGTCTCGCTCAGATCGCGGCTCAGGTCACACGAAGCCATGCTCAAAAGACAAATGACTTCAAGCTGTTATCTGTGGTTGTCGATGTAAGTCGGAAGGTTGGGCTAAGCCGCCTGGGCGCGGTCAGGCAGCCGAGAGCAGGCAGACGAATCGACGAGCGGCGACCAGGCGCGCACTGAGGCTAGAACGTGACGAGGCAGACGCGCTCCGTCCAGCCGTTGGCGGAGTTGTGGTCGTGCGCCTGCGAGTACTGCGTCTGCTGCGAGATGTGGTTCCAGATGTTCTGCGTGCCGAGATCCGAGTGGCCGGACGCGCAGGCCGGCGGCGTGCAGGAGGTCACCAAGCCCCACGCGCCGTTGGAGTTGTAGGACCAGTTCACCCAGGAGCAGCGCTGGTAGTAGATGGTCGCCCGGGTCGTGGGCGGAATCAGGCACTGCCGCTCCGACGTGCCGACGACGGCGGTCTCCCAGCAGCACCACGGATCGTGGTTGTTGACCGCCGCGCGCGCGCGCTGCGAGACGCCCAGGTCCGTGTGGCCGGAGGTGCACCCGGGCGGCGAGCACGAGGTCAAGCCGACCTGCCAGTCGCCGGTCGTCTGGTTCGACCAGGAGCACGCGCGCGTGTAGACCGTGCCGGCGCTGAAGCCGCCCGCGTTGATCGCGTTGATGTCCGCCACCGTGAGCTTGTCCGCGGCGTTCGCGCCGAGCGCGAGGCCGGTCTTGTCGAGGACGATGTTCGAGCCGCCGATCTTGAGCGCGCCCGTGATCGTCGTGTCCCCCGTGATCTCCAAGCCCTTACCGCTCGTCAGCGCGCCGTCGAGGATGAGATCGCCCGCGATCTGGATCTGGCTGTTCGACACGACCTGCACGTTGATCGACCAGTTGTTGATCTGACCGTCGTTGGCCTTGTTGTCGAAGAAGTTGTCGATAGCCTGGATCGTCCACTTGCCGCCGTTCGTGCCACCGCCCGGGTTCTGCCCGATCCAGGCGGTCAGGTCGCCGCTGATGGTCTTGGTGGGCTCCGGGTAGGTGGTGTTCAGCGTCGCGCCCGAGAGCGTGCTGGTCTTGTCGTGCAGGATGTAGACGGCGTTGTTCGGGTCGGTGAGCTTGAGCGTGAAGTCCTTCTCGATGCCGCTGTTGACCTTCGTGATGCTGACGGTCACGGATAGCTTCTGGGCGAGCCCGAGCGTGTTGGGCACCTGGATCGTGTCCGACACACCGAGGAGGTTGTAGTCCGGGATGGGCAGGTTCGGCTTGCCGGCGTTGACGTAGTTGAACTGGTTCTTGATGAGGCCGTTGGAGATCTCGTCGATGCCGTCATTGGGCAGGCCCGCGGGCGTGATCGTGAACGTCGAACACACGAGCGTGCCGTCGGCGTTCAGTCCCGTGAGCACCTTGCCCGCGTCGCACTTGCCGGC
>Ga0172370_10011287_pt1 | contig 10095 bp, 6 predicted proteins | sample LakKiv5m_FD_114538 | JGI IMG/M metagenome (GOLD analysis project Ga0172370, IMG submission 114538) | Freshwater microbial communities from Kabuno Bay, South-Kivu, Congo - kab_022012_11.5m | ecosystem: Environmental > Aquatic > Freshwater > Lake | place: Democratic Republic of the Congo...
AATTCAACAGACTCCAGCTCCAGCGTCTCGCCGTCCTGCACCAGCACGTGCGTCCACAGCGGCCCGAACTTGCGGTAGAGATCGACGGCGCGGTGTTCCTGATCGATCAGCAAGTACTCGACCAGCGATGGCAAGTGCCTGTACGCCGTCAGTTTTTCGCGCCGGTCGATGGACTCCGTCGTGGGCGAGGTGACTTCGACCAGGAGCGAGGGATGTTCGACGTAATGCGTCGGCGCGCCTTCGCCCAAATCGCGGTGATCGCAGGTGACCAGGACGTCTGGGTAGTAGTAGATTGAATCTGCTTGGATTTTTACTTTGATGTCGTTGATGTACGCGCGGCACGGCTTGCCGCGCAGGTGACGCCGCAGCGCCGACAACACGTTGATCGCAATCTGGTTGCGCTTGCGACTGCCGCCCGTCATGGCATAGACCTCACCGGCAACATACTCATGGCGTTCGCGCGCGAGTTCCTCGCCTCGCAGGTAGTCTTCTTCGGTGATCATCTGGTTCTGCGCAGCCTGCATCGTGACCTCCAGTCTCGTTGTACGTGGGGCGCGTGGTGGAGGCAAGCGAAGGAATGCGCGCGGTCCATCCCCACCGAGGCGCGGGGATCAGGTGCGCGGTCCAAGTGGGTACGAGCGGGCCTCTGGCCCGCGACCTCTTGCTTCGATGGCCGAGAAGTCCTTGGGAAGTGGCATCAATCGATCGGATGAATCTGAACGCCCTGATCGCCGCCCTTCTTCGCTGGCTTGGGCGCTGGCGCGACCGCAGGCTGAGGTGGCGCCTTGGATTTCGGAGGACTTGCCTCTGCGGCGGCCTTGCGGGGGACAAGCCCCCGCGCTACAGGCTCCGGAGCGGCTTGCGGGGCCGGCGTGGTGGGTTCGCCTGCTTTTTCTATGGGGTTCGGCTCTCTTGCAACGGCAGCGGGGATCAGAGCCGGAGCCGGAACCGCGACCGGAACCGGCACAGGAACGGGAGCCTGAGGCGGAGCCGGAACTGCAACCGCGGCCGGCGCCGGAACCGCCGCCGTCTTCACCGTCTCACCCGCCTGCGCACCCTCCGCCGGCCTCTGCTTCCACCAAGCTGCCGCGCCGATCAGCGCCAAGGCCGCAATCACAGCGGCAATCACACTTGCGATCGACGACTTGCCCCGCACCGGCGCGGCGTCTGGCACCGCTTCCAGGTCGGGCGCCGCGGCCACTTGGCGACTGCTCGAATCCATCCGCAACGTCTTGCCGGTCGCGGGCTTTTGCCCCAGGACCATCGTTGCCTCGACCTCTTCCGCCGCCACAGCCGGCACCGCCGCGCTGGTGCGCCGGGCGCCCGGCAGCGGCATCGAATCCGGCGTTCCCGCCCATGCGCCGCCCGCCAACGCCTGCAGCGACTCGCGCATTGCTCGCGCATCGGCGAAGCGATCCGCCGCTTGCTTGGCCATCGCGGCGCCGACAATCTGCACAAAACCGTCAGAAAGCGGCAGCTTGGCCGTCGCACGCGGATCGGGAATCGGGTCGCAGCAATGTTTCTTCATGAGCGACAGCATGTTCTCGCCGGCCTGGTACGGCGGCTGCCCCGTCGCGCAGCAGTACAGAATGCAACCGACTGAATACAAGTCTGATCTTGCGTCGATTCCCTCGCCTTCCCACTGCTCCGGACTCATGTAGGTCGGCGTGCCCAGCACCTTGCCAGCGTTGGTCAGCGACGAATCCGCGACACGCGCGATGCCAAAATCCAGCACCTTGACCAGTACTTCGCCGCTACCGTCGTCCGTCAGAAACACATTGCCCGGCTTCATGTCGCGGTGCACGAGGCCCTGGTTGTGGGCTTCGCCGAGGCTGCGCAGGATTTGCACGCCGACTTCGAGCACCGCGCGCTCGTCCATCGACTCGCCCTTTCGCTGCAACTCCCTGATATGCTTGTCCAGCGGCACGCCAGTCAGCAGCTCCATCGCCATGTACAGCGCGCCATCCGCCGCCCGGCCAAAATCGTAGATGCGAATGGTGTTCGGGCTCTTGAGGCCCGCCATCACGCGGGCTTCCTGGCTGAAACGGCGAACGAATTCCTCGCCTGCCTCGTCCGAGACGAGCATGCACTTGATGGCGACGCGCTGGCCGGTTTCGACATGTTCGCCAGCGTACACGGCTCCCATCGCGCCACGGCCGACAGTGCCGGTCAAGCGAAAGCGACCACCAATGATGTCGCCTGGTTGCCAGCTGCGCACGGCGCCGGTCGGGGAAGTCATCGCGATTCCAACAGGGCGGCAACGCGTGCCGTTGTGCGTTGTTGTAGCCGGGGTGGGTAGTTGTCGCAATGGCGTGCAGTCCCCCGCCGAAGCGCATCGGATCGTAGGTTGCCAACGCTCCGTCGCTGCTTGTTGTCTGCGGCATTCGCACGAGAAAACCATGAAGTCATTCATGGTTCTTCATGCAAAGGAGAGTCCAGAGCGGACAGCATGACTACCAAAGAAGAATCGGCCAGCCGCGCCGCCACGCTTGCCAGCGCAGCCGCGGATCGGGCCGCACCACCCGCGGATGGCCGACCAGACTCAGCAGGGGCAGATCGCTGTGACTGTCCGTGTAGAAGAACGCAGTCGATAGCGCCATACCACTTTGATTTGCAAGCGCGTTTGCCCGACCGACCTTCGCTGCGCCAAAACATGGCGCGCCGATGATCTGGCCGGTGAAGCGACCGTCCGCCACTTCCAGTTCGGTGCAAAGCAGGTGTTCGATGCCGAGATCCGCCGCCAGCAGCCGCGCGATGTACTGCGTGGAAGCTGTGATGATGGCGCAGGTATCTCCGCTCCTTTGATGCGCCTCCAGACTCTGTCGTCCTGGGCGGCTGATGTGCGGTTTCACATCGCGTTCATAGACGCGCCGGCAGATCTCGTCCATCTCGGCTTCTTGTTGACCGGCAATCTGCCTGGCCGCATCGCGAGTCAGCGCTGCCATGTCCACAACATTGAGCTTGTAGCGCGCGAGGATCCACGTCAGTTGCGCAACCTGCCGGCGCCCGAGCTGGCGGCTGCGGTACAACTCGGCGAAGTACGCCTGCGCCGTGTTCTTGCGCACGAGCGTATCGTCCATGTCGAACAGGGCGAGCTGGCTCACTTGTCGAACTGAGCTGGGATTTTGCCGCCTTGGGCGGGATCGAGGCGGCGCACGAATTCGCTGTAGCGCCCGCGCATCTTCTTGACCTGCTTGCGCATGCCGACAATCGTCTGGATCGGCAACTGCTTGGTCGCGCGCGACACCAGCCAGTCCGGCAGCATGCCACCCGGATCCGCGTCGATCTGGTAGGTCACCCGCGTGTGCGTCTCGTCGATGGCCTGCAGCCGGTAGTAGCCGCGCAGCCGGGGCATGCGCACCACGCCGTCCACGGCACCCATGGCAGGGTAGCTGGTCGATTGAAAACGGCACCAGACTTCCCGTTTTGCCATGCTGGCTTGCACGGTGGCGCTGAGCACGACGTCACGATCCGAGACCGGCCACGGCGAGTCGGTGCGGTTGTAGATGATGCGGTCGAACTCGTTGACCTGCTTCAACACCTTTGAGCCGATGCAGTTGAACATCCACTCGGTCAGGCGCGGCGTGTCGTCGAGCACGCCGAGAATCTCGAAGATGCTGGCATCGACCTTGCCCACACCGCGAAAGATCGGCAGATCGCGACCGGGTTCATTGCGCAGACTGACGGCGACGCCCTCTTCGGTGGTCTCGTGGCGCCAGCCGTTGTCATCCTCGTCGGCGATGGCGTTGGGGGTTTGCCAGACGCAGGCAAACAGGCAGAGGACGAGCCAGGAACGCAGGCGCAAGAACATGGGAGACTCCGGCGCGACGCGGGCTCGCGGGCGGCGAGGATAGCCTGGATTCGTCCGGGCTGGCCAGCGTCAAGTCGTGTTGGACGCCGGACTTCACCAGCAAGCCTGACACGGCGTTCGGCCATGCAGGCCTTGTCCGACTTGCCGTCACGGGTTTGAATGGGCACGTACGTGTCTTCAAGGAGTCGCCTGAAATCGTGGTTCTTTGCGACCACAGCCGGGACGTGATTCACGGCTACGACGAGCTGAGCTTGGGCCTTGACGCCCCGCCGCAGTCCTGACATGTTGTCGCGCATGATCGGGAACGCAAGCCACTTTCCCTCACACTTGCACCTGCCGGCAGCGGCATTGGCGTTGCTGCTGTGGTCGATGGCCCCGCCCGCGTACGCATTGGACGCCCGTAAGGCCGCGGCCGCCATGGCGGAGCAGGCCGCGACAGCGTTCCAGACGGGCGATCTTGCGCGTTCGGCGCAGTTCTATCTTCAGGCGTTTCGGCAGGATCCCAGCGAGCCCAGCTACCTTTACGGCGCGGCGCGCGCCGAGCACATGGCTGGCCGACTGGAACCCGCCGAAGAACACTACCGCCAGTTCATTGCCGCCAAAGGTGCAGATTCACAGCGTATCGAAAAGACGCGCGGCTACCTGCGCGAACTGGCGCTGGCGCGCGCGGACGCCAAGGCCGAGGACGCCGATCGCTCGGCGCAGAAAGGCGCCTGGAAGGTGGCGGCGGCGGTGTGGCTGGATGCCTGGCACATCGCGCCGGAGCGGCAGCGCTACCTCTTCAAGGCAGCCAGGGCGCAGCACGAAGCCGGCGACACGGACGCGGCGATCGTCAACCTTCGTGCGTACTTGCGTGACACACCGCCAGATGCGTCGGATCGCGGCGAAGCGCAGGCGTTGCTCGATCAGATGACCGCGCCGCCCAAGCCCGCCGCCGCGACGTCGCCGGCCGCGCCAACGCCAGAGGCCGTCGCGCCAGTGCCCGCTGCGGTGGCGCCGGTTCTCGAAAAACGCCCTGCAGCACAGCCTGTTGCACAGCCAGTGGCCCGCGCTCCGGTCGTCGTTGCGCCAGCGGTGCCGCCCAAGGACGTTGCGTCTGGCGGCAACCTGGCAAAGTGGACCCTGGGCGGCGGCGCGGTTCTCGCCGCGGCAGGGCTGGGCCTGGTCGGCTGGGGTCTGGTCGAAGCGGCCGACTACCGCACCCGGCTCAACTACGACGGGGCCAATGTGCGCGGCAAACTGACCTATGATCAGGCTGCTGCGGAAATCGACACGATTCACGGCCATTGGCTGGCTGGCGGCATCCTGGCGGGCGTCGGCATCGCGGCCGCGGGCTGGGGCGCGTGGAGTTTGAGGCACGATGCCAGCAACTCGGCCGTGCTGGTGCCGCTCGGACAGGGAGTCGCGCTCGTGGGGCGGTTTTGATGCGCGGCGCAACGTTCCTTGTCGGTCTTTGCCTGGTCGCTGGCTGCGCGTTGCCGCTGCCGCCGAAGTCGGCGTTTCCCAAAGCGGATGTCACGACCGATGCCGCAGCGGGCGATGTGCCCGCCGCGATCGACGCGGATGCCACGGTCGGCGTGGATGCGCCTGATACCCTTGCACAACCAGACGCCGACGCCGCGGCGGCCGAGGTAGCACCGGACGGCGGCCCAGACCTGGCCTCCGATGCAGAACCCGATGCCGCACCAGACGTTGCACCAGATGCCGCACCGGATGTCGCGCCAGACGTCGCACCGGATGTCGCACCGGATGTCGCGCCAGACGTCGCACCGGATGCCGCACCGGATGTCGCGCCAGACGTCGCACCGGATGCCGCACCAGACGCTGCACCAGACGTCGCGCCAGACGTCGCACCGGATGTCGCGCCAGACGCCACGCTGGATGGGGCCGCCGATGCTCCCGGCGCAGACGTGGACCTGTTCGCGCCCGAACTCGGCATGGACGCTACACAACCCGTTGACGTGGAAGCGGACGCTGCCGCCCCCGACGCGCCGCAGTCCGATGCGCCGGCCGATGGTGCGCAGGACGCCGGGCCCGATGCCGAACCTGACGCCGCCATGGATGCAGCCGAAACAGATGAGCAAACTGATACGATCGCACCGCTATGTGTCACCGGCGGCTGCGAGGACGGCAACGTCTGCACCGACGATTCCTGCATTGCCGCTTCGGGCTGCCAGCACGTCGCCAACAACGGCGCATGCCAGGACGGCAGCGCGTGCACGACCGGCGAGAGCTGCGCGGGCGGCGCATGTACCTCAGGCGCGGCCGTGAGTTGTGAAGACGGCAATGCGTGCACCGACGATGGCTGCGCCGCAGCGACAGGCTGTACGCACGTCGCCAACACGGCGTCGTGCGATGACGCCAATCCATGCACGGCCGGCGACGCGTGCAGTGGCCAGGCGTGCAAGGGGGCCGTCGTCGACTGCGCCGACGCCAACGTCTGCACCTACGATGTGTGTGGCCAGGGCACCGGTTGCGTGCACCTTGCCAACGCCGTCACGTGCTCGGACGGCGACGCGTGCACCAGCGGCGATGCGTGCGCCGGCGTGGCGTGCGTCGGAGCGGCCATTTCGTGCGATGATGGCACCGTTTGCACCTCGGATTCATGCGAAAAAACGAGTGGTTGTATCCATGGCAACACGGCCGCGGACTGTGACGACGGCGATGCGTGCACGCAGGACGACGCGTGCGCGGTCGGGTTGTGCAAGGGCGCGACCGTCGACTGCAACGACTCGAATCCATGCACCAAAGACTCGTGCAGTGCCACGGCCGGCTGCGCGCATGAGGCGCAAGCTGGCAGTTGCGATGACGGCAATGCCTGCACGACGGACGACGCGTGCGCCGGCACCCTGTGCAAGGGGCTGACCAAGAACTGCGACGACGCCAACCCCTGCACGGCGGATACGTGCGAAATTGCATCGGGTTGCCAGCATTCAGCCAAGTCAGATTCGACCAAGTGCACTGCGGACGCTTGTGTGTCTGGCGACTTCCAGCCGGGCACGACCTGCCAGGCCGGTGTTTGCGGTCCCAAGCCGGGCATCGTCGCGTGTGCCGACGGAACCGTTTGCACAACGGACAGTTGCGATCCCGGTCAAGGCTGCTTGCACGTCGCGAACCAGGCATCGTGCGACGACGGGGATGCCTGCACGGCGGGCGAAGTGTGCAATGCGAAAGTCTGTGCAGGCGCGGCGGTGGCCTGCGATGACGGCAATGCGTGCACCGTCGATTCATGCGATAAATCAGCTGGATGTGTACACGGAAGTCAAGCGGGTGCTTGCGATTTGGACAGCTCGGCGTGCACACCGGATGTGTGTGCCGCGGGCCTGTGCACGGCGGTCACGGAGATCCAGTGCGAAGACGGCAACCCTTGCACCAAGGACACCTGCGCCCCGGCGACGGGCGCCTGCGGCCACGTCGGACAGAGCTTGGGGGCGGGGTGTGTCGGACCCGGCATCAACGTGGCGGTACAGGACGTCACGAAGCTGGCGACTGGCGCAATCCAAACCCATTTCACCTTGAAGGACGATCAGGGCTATGTGATCGACGTGTGCGGCAAGTACTCGCAGAACCAGGTGATCCAGCCTCGCTTCAGCCTGGCCTATGTCAGTCAGGATGGCGCTGGCAATGTGCTGCCCTACACGGTCCTGACCAGGTCGGCCACAGTGAGTGCGCCTACGGTAGCCAATCCGACCAGCTTCAGCCCGCTTGGCAGTGACTGCTTGCCCGCGGTGGACGGCAATGGCTACTCCACTGGCGCGGGAATGCTGGTCAACGACGGTGCGGGCAATTACACGTACACTTTCCCGACCACGGACACCGCCAAGGGCAACTTCGGCGTCAAGTTCGACGACGGCAAGCTCGACAAGACCCATGTGCTGTGGATTGAAGTCAGGCGCCAGACCGATCTCGCGTCCGCGGACAACACCGCGACATTCAAGGCGACGAATCAGGAGTACGACTTCATCCCGAGCGGTACCGGCACGATCCTGCGCCGCGAGATCGTCGCAACGTCAGCGTGCGACAAGTGCCACCGCGGCTTCCGGCCGGAGGGCAAAGTCTCCAACGCGTTTCATTTCGGCTCGAGGGTCGAACTGCCGTACTGCAACATCTGCCACAACGACCGCAAGACATCGACCGGTGCCGCAAACACCGCACCGGATTCGATGGTGTTCATTCACCGGCTGCACAATTCGGCAGGGATCGATCCGGCAAATCTCTACTTCGGCATTTCGTTCCCGTACCCGCAGGACGTGCGCAACTGCAAGGCTTGTCATGCGAACAGCCTGCAGCCCGACCAATGGCTGAACCGGCCGACACGCGAGGCGTGCGGTTCGTGCCACGACTACGTCGACTTCACCGGTGCGGCACCGGTCACCTGCACCACCCCGCTGACGGTCGATGCCGACGGCGTCAGGGTATGGTGCAAGCACAAGGGCGGCGTCAAGAATGACGATCAGCAGTGCTCGATCTGTCACGACCCCAATTCGGTCGAGGCGTACCACCAGCCGGTGGTGGAGCCGGATCCCAACAATGCTTTCACCAATCCGTCCGGCGGCAACAACAACACGAACGCGTCCTACCTCGCAGCTGCCGGTTTTGTCCCGGCCGGCGCCGATGTCATCAGTTACGATCTCAAGGAAGTGACGACGTGGCTCGACGGGACGACGCGTCGGCCGCAGATGACGTTCCGACTCAAGAAGAACGGCGTTCCCGTGGTGTTCCAGACGTACGTCGCGGGTGTGACGGTGGAACTCATGCCGAACTTCGTCGGCTCGCCGAGCGCCTATTGGGTGTGGGCCTTGCCGCAGGACGGCATCACCATGCCGGCGGACTACAACGCCAGTGCCACCGTCTACATCCGCAGTGCGTGGAACGGCACGACGGCCACGGTCACCAACGGCGTGGCAACGCAAGGCACACAAAACAGCACGCCCTGCACCGTCGCTACGCCGTGCACGTGCCTGGCCATGCCGTACCATTGCACCGTGCCGCAAGCAAGCCTGACCTTCGATGCCGCGACGGGTTACTACACGGTCAAGCTGAACACGATGACCGTGCCGCCTGCTGCAACGATGCTGACAGGTGGTGTGGGCTACACGTACTCGCTGTTCTCGACCCCGCCGCTGACCCAGACCAACTTGCCCGCCTACCCGTACAACACGACGACCAAGGTCGGCGGCCTGAGCGTGCCGCCAGCCGACGGCTACCTGCTCGCGACGAACGCGGTCACGACCAGCGGCACGGCGACCACCGGGTTCCAAGGTAGCCAGCTCTGCAGCGTAACTGCTTGCAATTGCACGACGGCGGCACCGTGCAACGCCTGGGCCGGCCGGCGCACCATCGTCGAGAACGCGCGCTGCCTCAAGTGTCACGTGCAGCTCGGCGCGGCACCGACCTTCCATGCGGGCCAGCGCAACAACGCCGAGGCGTGTGCGTGGTGCCACAACCCGAACCGCACCAGCTCCGGCTGGAGCGCCAACGCGAAGTACGACGTCCACGCCATTCACGGCGGGCGCATGCGATCCGCTGCCTACATGTGGCACGCGTTGTCGCCGCTCGTCAGCTTCTCCGGCGTCGAATTCCCGGGGCCACTGAGCGATTGCACATCGTGCCACCTCGAAGGAACGTACGATTTCAGCGGCGTCGACGAGATCGCAGCGTTGCCGAACATGCAGCCGAGCACCGTGGCCACGGGAAAATACAACAGCGATCCGATCTCCAACGGTAGCTACTACACCTTGTCGCCCTACGTCGTCGCTGACAATGTGACGAACTACGGCACCGGTTTCACGTACGCTTCGAACGCCGGGACCTATACGGACGCTGCGTCGACCACCCTCATCCTCTCGCCGATCACGGCAGCTTGCAGCGCATGTCACGACAGCGCTTCGGCAATCAGTCACATGCAGACCAATGGCGGCCGCTTCTACGATTCGCGCGCCAATGCGTTGGCCGAAGGTGCGACCAAGGAGCAGTGTCTCACCTGCCATGGCCCAGGCGGCACGTCGGCCATCGCCGCTGCACACAAATAGGTTGGGGAAATCCAGCAGGTCAGGGCAATTGGTAGAGCGTGCGCACGGCCGTGCCGCGTGCCACCAGATCGATGACCACCGCCACTGCCAGCAGCACGGCAATCACGATGAAGGCCAGCAACTCCTTGCGCAGCCAGCGCCGAGCCGGTTTGGCGGGCTGACCGGGGTCAAGGGGGCGATTCTGGGTCACACTTGGCCTCCATGCTCGCTGCAACTATACCCCCCCACCCCCCCGTGCTACAAGCCAGGTCG
>Ga0172370_10011293_pt1 | contig 10092 bp, 9 predicted proteins | sample LakKiv5m_FD_114538 | JGI IMG/M metagenome (GOLD analysis project Ga0172370, IMG submission 114538) | Freshwater microbial communities from Kabuno Bay, South-Kivu, Congo - kab_022012_11.5m | ecosystem: Environmental > Aquatic > Freshwater > Lake | place: Democratic Republic of the Congo...
CGCCGGTGAACGCTAGAGGCGGCAGCACCGTTTTTGCAAAGCTGTTTTCCCAACTTCCGATGATGCCAATCGTTTGATCGAGAGCGAAGGCGAGTCCTTGATTCTTCAAGACAGTGAATGACGCTTGCGGCTGGCTGAGATCGATCTGCTGAGTGATGCCGATCCCCCAAGGGATAAACATCACTCCGGCAATCACGCCGCTCGCGATTGTATCCGCCAAAATTTGTTGGCGTCGAGTCGGCTGCTGCCACAAGGCGTAAAGCAAAAGGATCACAGTGATCGCGGTGAGAAAGAGTCCGCCGGGGTGTCCTTGCGCGGCAAGGCTCATCAGAGGCAGATGCAGCCAACGCGCATAACGCTTGTCTTCGTAGTAGCCCAACAAACCGCTAAACAAAAACGCCAACACAAACGGCGGAGTGATCGAAATGTTCAACACTTGGCGCGAGATGTAAAGCGCTTCGGGATGCGCTGCAAAAAGCAACAGGGCGATCACGCCCGCGCTAAAACTAAAATAGCGTTCGCAAATTTTAAACATTAATGCTGCCGCGATGACGTTCATCGCGCCGGTGAACATAATAGCGAGACGTTGATCGGGCGTGAGCAAGACGGGCAAGCCGTAGAGATACACGCTGAACGGCGAGTGAGAGGTGCCAGCCGACATCGGCGGTCCGATGAGCGTGAAGTTGCCATGCCGAAAAACTTGAATGGATTTGATAATGATCTGCGTGCCGTCGGTGCTAACGCTTTCACGATCAATATCGTGCCAACGGAAAAATGCGGCGAGCAACAGCAACGCCACGACCAGCAAGTTTCTCCTCAAACTTGATCGTTGTTTCATTTCAATACACTCAGTTCGTCTGCCAATTTTTTTGTCAGCGCCTCTTCGCTAAACCCATTCACCACAATCTCGCGCAGACGTTCACTCATCGTACAGCGATCTTCATCTGAAAGATTCAACAACGATTCGAGTCGCGCCGCGATCACTTTTGGGTTTTCACTTGCCACAATTAGTTGTTCAGCGAGATCGTCTAATACCGCGCGAAAGGTTTCATTGCGAACCAAGGTGATCGCGCCGCACGCCATCCCTTCCAATACCGCTTTGTCGAGACCGCCGGTGGGACACAGATTCACATGAACAGCCGCCTGCTGATACTCAACCGGAATCTGATCATAACCCACCGCGCCAACTAAAGTGACGCGGTCACTTAACCCCAACGCGTTGATCCTATCGTGTAGCCTCCTTGCATAATCGCGCGGCGCGTTGCCCTCATCGCCGCCGACGATTCGCACACGTGCATCGGCGGGCAAGTGTTGAGCAACAGTAATTAGTAATTCGTAATTTTTAATTGGCGCGCGACGACCCACAGCGAGAATTGTCTTGGACGTTGGAGTTTGGAAATTGGAAGTTGGAGCGAAGCGACTTGTGTTAATTCCATGCCCAATTACGCGTACCTTATTGGACTTCAACTGAAAACTCTCTGCTGACGCCGTCACGATTCTATCGGCGAGCAGCGTTGCCAACTTAAGCCGCCAACTTACGTGGCGATGCGTATACCACAACATGATCGGCACGCGGCGCAATTTGGCAAAAGGCGAAATGGCAATTACATATTCCGGGCTGAATTGGCAGAAGACGGCATCCACACGCGGAGTGAGTGACAACACCAGCCGAAGAAAATTTAGCGCCCGCGTGATTCGGCTCGCGCCACGATTCTTGCCCAGTGAATGAACACGCACATTCGGCTCAAGTTGTGTTTCGCCACCGGCTAAGCAGATCACATCAATAGATTCCATCTGCTTCGCCAGCCCGTTGATCCAACCCGCTACATGACCCACGAGGGTGTCGCGCGGATCAACTTTGTAAGTGATGTAGAGCAGTCTCATTTAGACAAGTTACGCAACCCGAACTACGCATTGCGTATTAATCGTTGATACCCTTCGGCGTATTCCTTGATAACACGCTTCTTTTCAAAACGCTCTACTGCGCGCGGCGCGTTCTCACTCAAACGTAAGCGCAGCGAATCATCAGAAGCGATCTGCGCCAAACGTTGACCGATCTCCGCCGCGTTCCAATCACACACAAAACCGTTTTCCCCATCCCGCACCAACTCCCCCGCGAGACCGACAGGGGTGGTGATCACCGGCACGCCACAGGCTAACGACTCGGCAACCACGCGAGGACCGCCTTCGCTGTACGACGTGCAAATTAAACATTTTGCCTGACGATAGAGATTCGCTAAATCATGCGGCGACTCGACCCAATCAATAAACTCTACGTCGAGATGAAGGTCTCTGACAAATTTTTTCACCTCTTTCGCCATTGAACCCTTGCCGACGATCAACGCGCACGTTTTGCGCCCTAGTATATAGTTCGCCGCAACTAATGTAGAAATAAAAAGGAATGGCGATTTGTTAGGAGTCAAACGCCCGACAAAGATCGCATCAAAACTCTTTCGAGAGGGCGCGGGCTTAAACACATCAAAGTCAAGATACAAGCTATAGAGTAAGTGCAATTGACGATCGGGAACGCCCCAACGTTTCAACAACGGTTTAAGTTCACGATCATTGACGATGCGGAAACCCAGTGCGCGATGTTTTGCCCATTGCACATAAAGCCACGTCAGAGTCGGCTGAATTTTTTCACGCAATGTCGTCGCGCGCGGATAACCTTCCACATGATGAATCTCGCTAACGTAAGGCACGCCGACTTTCTTTGAAAGCCACGCCGCGCCGATGCCATTTAAAAAGAATCCGTAATCGTGTGAGACGATGAGATCGTAGTGGCGTTCATGCGCGAGTTCTCGTCCACGCTGCAAAATAAATTTTGGGTGGAGGGCTTTCGAGAGCGGCGAGGGATGAAAGAAAACATTTTCAAGACCGCGTCGGTCTTCGAGACCGACGCGAACTAATGGCAGCGTGATCACATCCACGCGATCCCAATAAGGCGCGAACTCGCTCAAGGTGTTATAGAACGCGCCCTTCTGCCCTCGCGCGGCAGAGGTGTCGCCGCTGATCATCAAGAGATTCATTGGATCAGCTCTTGCAGTGCGTGATCATATTCGTTCACTAAATGTGACCATGAGAATCGATCTAATTTAGAACTCGCCGCCTGCGCCCGCGCCGCCGCCGATTCAGGATGAGCGATCACATCGGCGACCGCCGCCGCGAGTCCGGCTTCGTCCCTTTTGTTCACAACCCAACCCGTGATTCCGTTTTCAACCACCTCCAAATTTCCGCCCGCGTCAGAAACGATAACGGGCGTTTCGGCTTGCATCGCTTCAAGCACCGTGTGCGGCAAGCCCTCGTAGGTTGAGAATAGCACAAAGACATCGGCGGCGCGGAGATAACGGTGAACGACGTGAGGCGGCTGTGCCCCAAGCAACGTGACGGCGTCACCGAGATCGGAGATTAGGGATTGGAGATTGGCGTATTCGGGTCCGTCTCCGATAACGATCAATCGCGCGGTAGGAAATTTTTCGCGCACGCTCACAAAAGCGCGAATCACTTTGTCAGTTCCTTTCCACGGCGCGAGGCGGGCAACGGTGAGGATGAGAGGAAAGTTGATATGGAGATCGCGCCGCGCCTGATCGCGCGATGGAAGATTCTGAATCGGGTCAAGGGCGTTGTAGATGACTCGCACACGATTCGAGTCGATGCCCCACCCCGTGACCAAACTCGCAGAATACCGGCTGGGGGCGATGACGGTGGCGGCTGCCGCCGTGTACCAACGTTGAACGGCGCGCAAAAAGTTTACGCGGGGGGAGTGAGTCGCGGTTTGAAATTCATCTATCGTTTGTCCGCGCGGAATCCAGTTGTGCCGGGTCGAAAACTCCCACGCGAAATCTCCGACGTTCTTAAGCAGAGTAGGTTTACGAAGAAGTAGATTTATTGTGGCAACAGGCAAGCCGTAATCGCTGACGAAGATCGCATCTACTTCACGCGCAACTCGAAGAATCGTCAGCGACATTTGAATCAAACGGAATGGGATCGGTTGGCTGCGCGAGATGCGGGTGACGGCGTAAGGGTAGTCGGTCGGGTCAACGCGGTCACCATAAGTGACGACGTGAATCGTGTAACCGCGTTGAATCAGTTCCGGCAAGAGGCGATAGAGGAAGGTAGGCGGCCCGCCGGGTTCGGGATGAAATGTTCCAGAGACTACACAGAGGCGCATCGCGGTTTAGAGCGAATGGCTGACAGCAGGCGTATCGCTTTCAGAGAGGATGAATCTTAAACCCAGAGGAATGAGAACGGGAACGAGCGGCAGCCATAGACGCCCATCTTTTGCAAAGCCGAACAGAAAATTTGCGACGATGACGACGGGAACGAGGACAGAGGTGTATTTTAGAAATGCGGGCGCGGTTTTGAAATTGATCCAAGCGATGATCCGGAAAATTCCGAAAAGCAGAATGGGACGAAAGAACGCGCGACTTTCTTTGAGGTTTATATCGAACACGTTGGGGCTGAAACCAAGAACGCCAAAGTACACCCGCAAGCCCACGTAGACTAGAGCTGTCAAAAACAGTGTGCCAATAAAATAAGGGAGCTGGGCACGTTTATCTTTTTCAAAAAGAAACATCACTCCCCATACCGCAAACACGTAGATCGCCGTTTCGCGGAAAAGGATTCCCAGAGGCACGATCCACGAGAGATGGACATAACGCCGTTGGCTTAAGGCAACAAGGGCGAGCATTTGAAAGAACACGGTTGGCACATCTGCCGGCATGAAACTGGTTTGCAATACAAAGAGTGAGGCGGATCCGAAAAAACCTAATACCCCGATGATCGCGCCATTGCGCCCAAACCAGTGTTTGAGGTAGACATGAAAAGCGAGGGCGCACGCCCACAGCCAAACAGCGCGGTGGATCGCTTCGGAAGTCTGCAAGGAATATCCGGTAATACGGCGAATGAGATCGGGCAGCAAATAAGCTAAGTAGCGATATTGAAACGGTGGATCGTACGTGCCAGCGAGAATGCTTGCAAAAGAAGTGAACATCTCGCCATGTGGCGGCAGATCTATCCAGAATTGCCACCACAATAAGACGTAAGCGGTAAGCGCGGCGAGGCCGCCATACCAGGCGTAGAGGGCAAGATCGCGTCCGTTGATCTTGTTGAAGAGGGTCATTCTAAAGAGAAACCACTCGCGCGGTTTGAGCGCTAACTTTCGCCATCGCGTTGCGCGTGTCCACGATCAACTTCGCTTTGTGACTCAGGTCGGCGTAATCGAAAGCTGAATGATCGGTGACAATCACCACGCAGTCAGCGCTTCGGATTCGATCATCCGTCAACGCCACCGATTGTTTGCTGCCCTCGCCCCCAGCGTGTTCAAGCGAAATGGTCGGGATATACGGATCGTGATAGTCCACGATGCCGCCGCGATCCCCGAGGAGTTTAATCACATCCAGTGCGGGTGATTCGCGCACGTCGTCAATATCTTTCTTGTACGCCGCGCCCAAAATTAAAATGCGCGAGCCTTTGATGGGTTTGCCGTCGTCGTTTAACGCTTCGGCAATTTTGCCCACAACGTGACGCGGCATATTCATATTAATTTCGTCGGCAAGTTCGATGAAGCGCGCGTTGTAGTTAAACGATTTCATGCGCCACGAGAGGTAAAGCGGGTCAATGGGAATGCAATGTCCCCCCAGACCAGGTCCCGGATAAAACGGCATGAAGCCAAACGGTTTACTCTTCGCGGCATCAATCACTTCCCACACGTTCACGCCGAGCTTGTCACATATCAACGCCATCTCATTGACCAAGCCAATGTTCACCGCGCGAAACGTGTTTTCCAAAAGCTTGACCATCTCTGCCGCTTGTGTGCCGTGCACTTTGATCACGGTAGAAATTGCGGTTGAATAAAGTGCGTAGACGACTTCGGTACATTCATCGGTGTAGCCGCCAACCACTTTGGGAGTGTTCCGCACACCATAATTTTTGTTGCCGGGGTCAATGCGCTCTGGCGAAAAAGCAAGAAACACATCCTCCCCGATTTTGAATCCGCGTTGTTTGAGACGCGGTAACAAAATTTCATCGGTCGTGCCGGGGTAGGTAGTGCTTTCGAGGACGATCAACATTCCTGCGTGACAATGTTTCGCCACTTCATCGGCAGAAGAGATCACGTACGACATATCTGGGTCGCGTGATTTACCAAGAGGAGTTGGCACGCAGATGCTCACTGCATCCACTTCTTTCAACGCGGCATAATCGGTAGTGGCAGAAAGTTTGCCGCCGCGCACCAAGGCGGCGACATCGTCCGTCGGAACATCGGGGATGTAACTCTTGCTGGCATTGATTGCATCAACCTTACGCTTATCAAGATCGATGCCAATTACTTTAAATCCTTCTTTGGCAAATTCGACGGCAAGCGGCAAACCAACGTAGCCTAAGCCGACGACGCTCAGTGTTGTCGCGCGAGCTTTTACTTTGTTCAAAAATTCAGATTTGATGGTCATACACACCTTGGGGGGAAATGGCGCTACTACTCGCCAGTAAAGTGAGGCGATTATACAACACTGCCACGCCGCTTCAGAAGAGTGTTGGAGAGAATCTGGGTGAAGTTGCGCCCCGCTCGATCAAGAGAAAAATGCTTGTAGGCAGTCTGCGACGCCGCCTGCGCAATACGAGCCGCCCATGCCGGATTGGCTTTCAATTTTCTAATGGCTTCAGCAAGAGCAAGTGGATCACTTGGAGGTACCAAAACAATATCGTGATCGGGTTTGAAGAATAACCGTTTGAGGGGAGAGTCGGCCGCAATTACCGTTCGCCCACTCGCCATCGCGGAGATAATTTTAAGTTCGATCAGCCTTGCCAACTTGGCGTCGTCGCGCATCGCGCCAAGGCACACATCGGCGTTCATATAGGCTTGAGGTAATTCGCTTGGCAGGATCGAATCGCGGAAGATTACATTCCTTAGGTTGAAGGACGCGGCTAATGCAAAGTTGCTGTCATAAGTCGGTCCACGTCCTACGAGGTCAAAAAGGATTTCGGTATCATCCTGCAATAAATGCGCCGCACGCAGGATCACATCTACGCCATGTGTGGGAAGGTAACTGCTGTTGAAGTGAATCACGAACTGATCGCCGCGCGGTTTTGGCGGCAACAATTTAAAGATTTGCTCATCAATTGCTGGAGGCGACCATGCTTGCCTGCCGCGCAAAGAGGGAAATAGAGTTTCAAAGTAATCGCAATCTGCAGGCATATACCACACTACGCAGTCAGCAAGTCGAAACGAGAGATCATCGAGAATTTTTAAATACCGCCCGCGTAAAGAATTTGGAGAAACAACATTTTGCGTGATCACCATTTCGTCGTAATAAGAAATTGCTGGGTCGAAAACCAATGCTGCACCCGTGAGTCGTGAGAGAAACCAAGCTAACGGCACAAGCGACTGATTGAATTCAGCGACAATGATCAACTCGCAGTCTCGACAATTCTTCCAGAACATCGGCGCGAGGCTCAACATCTTGGCAGGGGTCTTAACTTTGGGATGAACGCGACATTCGAAGACGACATGACCTGTGCGTTCTAAAGCAAGTATCTGTGTGCGGCTTCGCGCATAATCGGCGCGATAACCGCCAAAATAACAAATCCTCATTCAACTCAAAACAAACTCATCTGCTCCGGCGGTTCTTCGGGCTTGGGCGGTTCGGCAGTTTGCACGGCTTCTGCTGTGGCTATGTAATCAGGAAGTTTTTTAAAATCCTCTTCGATCATGGAGCGATACTTCGGTTGGTGCAGCGCAGCGGCGGGGTGGAACATGGCAACCACGAGACGTCCTTTTACTCTTTTCGCCTGACCATGTATCGAAGAAACTTTTGCGCCCGGAAAAAACTTTTCCATTGAGTAGCGACCTAACGTCACTATCACTTTAGGATTTATCTGCACGATCTGTCGCTCAAGATAATCATTACACGCAACGAGTTCGTCGGGTTCGGGGTCACGGTTCTGTGGCGGGCGACACTTCACGACATTGGCAATAAAGACATCAGCACGTTTCATCTTGATGCTAGCGAGCAATTCATCTAGAAATTTTCCGGCTTGTCCCACAAACGGTCTGCCTTGTTCGTTTTCGTGGTAGCCGGGTCCCTCACCGACAAACATAATTTGGGCATTTTCGGGTCCTTCGCCCGGCACGGTTTTCTTGCGGGTCGCATGGAGTTTGCATTTTTGACATTTGGAAACTTCAGAAGCGATTTGCAATAAGGTATCGCTCATAATAAATACTCCTTCAAATTTCTAACCCGCAACGTCTCATTATTTCCATCGCATTCACTCAAACAGTTCGACGTTCCCACTCACCCAGTCCCATAGACGCTTCAAGCCTTCATGCGGTGGAACTCGAGGCTGCCACCCTAACTCACTCTGCATCTTGCGAATGTCGCTAACATAAACTTTTTGATCGCCGGGTCGCCAATCGCCATATCGCGTTTCAATCCTTCTGCCCGAGAGTTCTTCAAGCAAGGGCTTCACATCCTCCCAAACTGAAAGCGTGAAGAGGGGACCGCCACCGATGTTATAAATTTTGCCCGCCACTTTTTCGGGATTCGTGAGCGCAATGTTATACGCCGCCAGCAGATCATCTATCCACAACATATCGCGTACCTGCTTGCCATCGCCATAGATATTGATGACACGTTTCTTGGCAGTCGCAATCACGAAATGCGCGAGAAAGCCCTGATCCTCAACGCCAAATTGTCGTGGGCCATAAATGCACGATTGACGAAAAACAACAGTAGGTAGATCGTAAATACGCGAGTAATCCCTCACATATTGATCGCCTGCGCCTTTGGAACAGCCGTAAGGCGAATGGAAATCCAAAGGATAAATCTCAGGCAGCCCCATCGGCAGATCTTTATAACGCCAACGCGTTTTGTCTTCGACCACTTCAATATCATCCATACCGCCATATACTTTGTTCGTCGAAGCGTAAACGATCACCGGCTTCATGCCAGAGAGCCGCGCCGCCTCTAGCATATTAAATGTGCCAAGTGCATTGATCTCAAAATCTTCACGCGGGTTGGCGACGGACGTTGTCACCGCCACCTGAGCGGCAAGATGATAGATCGCATGATGCCCTTTCGCCGCATTCGCCAGCGCCGCCGCATCGCGTACATCGCCGTGAATGAAATTCACTTCACCTTGTTTCTTAAGCCACTCTAGATTTTGCGGCGTGCCTTTGCGCGACAAATTATCGAACACGGTCACATCATGCCCCTCGTTCATTAAACGCGCCGCCCAATTACAGCCAACGAAGCCCGCACCGCCGGTGATCAAAATTTTCATTAAGTTACTCCCTGAGATCGGTAATTAGTAATTAGTAATTGGTAATTAGAGATTGGAGATTAGAGATTACCCATTGTTCATTCTTCATTGTTCATTGTTCATTTTTCATTGCCTCATTCTCAACGGCTTCGCCGTCATCAACAACGCATCTTCGCCGTTGTCACGGTAATAGTTTTTACGCTGACCTACTTCCTCAAAGCCAAACTTGCGATACAAGTTTTGGGCGATCTTATTTCCCGCGCGCACTTCCAGAGTTGCCTCGACAGCATTCAAGTCCAAAGCGTGTTCGATCATCCCTCGCAGCAAAAACTCGCCGACACCTTTGCTGCGCCAATGTGGATGCACTGCGATGGTGCTGACATGCGCCTCGTCAATGATAAACCAGTACCCGGCGAAACCGATCACGCTGCGTTGAGCTCTCAACCCGAACCAGCTCTGCCACCAGTGTGACTCGCCATTCAGCGCGACAAAAAAATGGGCATGTTTATTACCCAAAATTTCCTTGCGGTATGCATCAGGTGGCCATGGGATCGGAAATGACAAATGATCTATCACAGCCACTTGCGGAATATCCGCCACATCCATATACGCAAATGTGATCATGACTCGCCCGATGTAGGTTGATGGGCGTAGATCGGCGCCAATGTTGCAGCGTCGTCCACGTCACCGCGCATCAAACGCTCGCGAGCGATCTGCGCCAGATGAAAGGGTCGGCGTTGGCACGATTCGATTTTTCTTGGATCGATCCGATTCGATCCCATCGGATCGATCTCGCCGATGAGGCGATCATTTTCTTCGGCGTGCGCCTGCAAC
>Ga0172370_10011296_pt1 | contig 10090 bp, 7 predicted proteins | sample LakKiv5m_FD_114538 | JGI IMG/M metagenome (GOLD analysis project Ga0172370, IMG submission 114538) | Freshwater microbial communities from Kabuno Bay, South-Kivu, Congo - kab_022012_11.5m | ecosystem: Environmental > Aquatic > Freshwater > Lake | place: Democratic Republic of the Congo...
CCGGGCAATCTCCCCCTGTGCAAAGGTGACCGCCAGGTGTTCAGCGTTGGATCCGCTGCCCGAGGCAAAAACGGCAAGTTGTTTCATCGGCAGGATTTTCTGCTGCGAAGTTACACAGAAATGGTGGTTTATGCTGAGGTGGGCTATTTTAGAAAGAGCCAGCCAGAGTAGTGACTGAACCAAAATACATGACAGTAATGATTACTCCTTCAACCATTTCCCGCTCCCGATTACCCGGTTTGAACCGATAATACGATAAATATATACTCCGGAAGGCAATTGTTCTGTTTTAACCCGCTGCATATCTCCCGAAAGGTCTGTTTCGAGCACCTGTCTGCCACAGGTATCGAATAGCTGAAAACGGGCTGTCTTATGCTGAATGGCTAATTTTACCTGCATATAATCTTTGCCGGGATTGGGCAATACAATGGCCTCCTGTGCAATTGGCTGCTCCGGATTGTCTACATTTACAATCAGGCCTTCGCTGTTTAATTTCAGGACGAAGGGGTCACGTTGAAGGACAAAAGGTACCGCTTTAGGATCAAAATAATTGCCAACCACCAGTATACCTCCATCGCTGGTTGATATTATATCGTATGGCCAATAAACCCCATCACCACCGTAGTAAAACTGATCAGTCAGCTCAAAACCGGAGTTGATCCGGCTTAACTGAATCCAGGTAGGTGTTGGCTGCCAGAATGTGGAGGGATCATGATTATAAACTCCAACACTCCACAAAGTGGTATCGGAAACCATCATACTATTACCGAAACCTGCATACGTTATTGTATCAGCTTTTCTAAAAATAAGCACTGAGTCAATTAATTCATTTTCATTCGAGTAAAACAGGTTGTAAAGACCCTCTTCTTCGTATAATGGACTAATGTTGCCCGAAATAACATAAGAGTTGCTATTATAGCTAATAGTTCTGCAGTTAATACTTGTGAAGGGAAAATCGGGCTCAAACTCAGAAAGGTAATTTAAATCCATATCAAACGACAACAAACGCAATAGACCTCTATCTTTTACTGAAGGTCCTGCTATAAGAACCTTCAAGCGGTTGTTTAATGAATCATAAATAATATTCCCGGGATTCCGTATAGTGTTCCATGCTGGAATGTAACTTTTCACTGAATTCGTGAGTAGATTAAATTTTATCAGGGAAAAATCTACACGTGTTAATGGAGGATGAAAAAGAGCAGATAAAAAGTAAACTACTGAATCATTCACATTCACAAAAGACTGCGGAATATTGTTTAAAGAATCACTGAAATTTAAAGAATAATCACTTACAAAATTCAGATTTTCATCTAGTTTCCATAATTTAATCAGATGATTCAATGAATTTCCACTTACTGAATCTATCTTACCAGTAAGGTAAAATATGTTGCCATTAGAAATGCTTTTTCTTAACGTTGAAAACAATGATTGATTCTGATCGCTTGCCAGTATCCTTTCGTTAATTATATTACCCAATGCATCAATCTTTAATAACTGAGCATTGCTGAAATTGCTTCCTTGAAAAGTTTCAATGCTACCACAGAGAATGAAATCCTGGTTAGTAGTTTCTGCAACAGAATACATTGTGTTGTCCTCCAAACTATTGTAAATCCGAAAATATGTGTTTTGAGAAATTGCCGCAGTTAACAAAAAAAATGAAATTATAAAAATGAAATGTTTTTTCATCGGAATGATACTTTAATACGGGGTAAACGCGATTGCATTTACCCCGTATGATTGTGATTACTGATTTATTCTCCAAATTCGATCTTTACACCATAATAAAGCTTATAGATATGAATATGAAGCCAGTATTCAACTCCAGGACTATCTGTATAGATTACTTCGACCGTCTTATATTGTTTATTGGGCGGATTTTTTGTATTCCGGATAAAATCAAACTTACTTAGGTAGTAGTTCAGATCATCCGGCGAAAGACATTGATCAAATTCATTATTTGTACCTCCTTGACTATATAACATTGTTCCATCATACGGTGCATTTTCAGGGTCGTCAAATTCAGTGTCAAAACCAGGCACTACATCTATTCGAACAACGTCAGTATAATACCCAGCCCCCGGTACAGCAATCGGATTTCTGAATTTACGTTGCAGTTCCGTTGAGGCATCCTTTCCGGTATAACCCGAATACTCGCCGCATTTGCCTAACCCATATCCCCAATACCAATAATCCGTTGTCCCAAAGGGTGTGTAATTCAGTCCGGTGCCAAGCCCACCGCCCGATAGTGTTACTATCAGATTCTGGGTTCCGCTCTTGAGCCCGGTAGTTTCGATATTCAGGTCAACAATGTCGAATGTATAGTCTTCGTTGCCGCTTTGTTGCTGCAAAGCTTCAGCCCAGGCATCAATGTTCGTATAAAGCATGTTGAGTTCATCGAAGCTTATCTGCCCGTCGGTTACCGTTAATGCAATCGTATCGTGAAAGAAGTCAACATCACCAAACTCGTGGGTGTTGTTTGCCAACTCAAGGTTCAACAAGCCTTCAAGGTACCATTCAGCACTGTCAGCTGCCAGGACTTCATTGCTTTTCGATTGCAGGTTTTGCTTAAATGCAATCAATCTTTTTGTTACTGCAGAGGTGTTTACTAAAGCCAATCCTTGTGTTGATTCAGGCTTTTCTTTCTGGCATCCGAAAAATAAAACCAATGCCAATAAATACAATACAGGGTAATAATAATTCTTTTTCATTTCTGTTTATTTTGTAATTGAAAATTATACTTTTAAGATTCTGTCATGTAAGCAGTTGCAACTAAGGGGGTTTGTACCTGCCTTCTGAGAAGCTATATATATATATATATCATATATTATTTGTATTGGCTGTTATTTCAACTATTCAATAACACAAATTTATATGAATTATTGTAACCAAAGAAAAGAAAAGAAATTTTTTCAGATTAAGAGACTGTTTAAAATTATTATTTCGATTTTCAACAGGCGTGTGTAACAATAACCTGGAAAACATGAACAAAATCCTGAAAAATTTATCTTCTAATTTACAAATTTTTCAGGATTTTGCCCTTGACTGTGATATTTTATTCGTAACCTGCCTGTTCATTGGGTTCCGTAAAATTTAAACAGCCTCTAAGACTTATGCCGGGTATATCTTCAGATTCTTTCGGGTAAATCAGATACATTCGTTCTACACTTCATCGGGTTTTTAATCCAACCAGTTCTTTGCAAAGAGTTTCGTAAGAAATAATTCCGTTGATAGCAGATTTCAGGCAACCCAAACCCTATTTTTGTGTCTGATCTGTGACAAGGGAATGAATGCGGAGCGATGATAGATTAATAAAAGACTGTTTATCAGGTAATAAGCAGGCGCAGTATGAGTTGTACCAACGATTTTCGGGGGTACTGTTCGGCATTTGCCTGCGCTATGTGCGCAACCGGGCAGAAGCAGAGGACCTGTTGCAGGAAGCTTTTATTAAGATCTTCAGTCGTCTTGATTCGTTTGGCTTCAAGGGTTCGTTTGAAGGTTGGCTCAAGCGCCTGGTGGTAAATCAGGCCATCAATTTCAGGCGCGACAACCTGAAACAGCTGTTTGTCAGCACCCGGGCCGATCTCCCGGAAACAGAGAACGATGAGGAACCCGACACCGTTGATATAGTTTCCCTGCCGCAACAGAAACTGCTTCAGATGGTTCAGTCGCTGCCCGATGGATACCGCCTGGTTTTCAACCTGTATGTTTTTGAAGAACAGTCGCATCAGCAAATTGCCTCTCTGCTAGGCATTAGTGAAAGCACTTCGAAAACCCAGCTCATGAAAGCGCGCAATAAATTAAAAATACTGATTGAAGCCAAAATGGCTGAGCATAATATACGACAAAGTCATGAACGACGAACGTAATCATATTGACAACGTTTTCAGAGAAGGGCTGGATAATTTTACTCCGCCAGCTCCGCCTGATCTATGGGCCACGATCGAATCGGAAATTCAGCCCGGAGCGGCACCAGCTGTATACCGCGGTTACAGGCGCATTCTATGGGTGGCCGTTGCTGTGCTTGTGCTTACTGCAATTTCACTCTGGCTGTTGAATCGCGAATCGGGTAGAGTCTCACCACCAAACGCCGCAGAGCATACACCGGGCATTGCAAAGCCAAAATCTCAAACGCTCACTTCAGCGGCTGTTCCATCACCAATACCAGCAGAAAAATCACTTGAGGCTATTGCTCACCACAACATGATTTCCCATTCAAAAGCTGTTATGCCAGAAAATGGAATGGCTAATTCTGAGCATCCAAACTATCCTGAGTCATCGGCCACCCGCCCAGCCCAATACAGCCGGGAAGCCTCCACAGGCAATGATTTGGCCTCTTTAAGCTCCAGTCAGCCCAACAAACCGGCCACATTCCCATCCCTGCGAAGCGACTTTATCGGCTGGCTCAATGCACTGCCCGCCGGTTTGACCTCCATTGAGGCTTCTTCGGCATTTAATGATGCGTTGAGGAATCGCAACAACCCGTATTTGCGCGCAAAACAGCGCCTTCCGCTCATCGGAGGCGTTGTGACAGGATACGACAACATTGATTATGGAAACGGAAACCGCAAGCACAGCATGTCGGCCGGATTTACATTACAAACATTCAAAGGGGCATTTACCCTCGAAACCGGTGTGGCGATTGCACTAAGCACCGACAATGGAAGGTACCTGATTAATTACCGGTCGTGGGACAGTCTGGGTTACTACAATCGGGTTGTGTCGTTTAGCCCAAACCCCCAGCAACCGGGCAGTATTACTTTCAACACCGTGGTTGAAGGTGTTTATGATTCTATCGGCCACTCGCTCGAAGCCGGCACCAACAACCGCTATACCTACCTTCAGATTCCCCTCATGGCCGGTTACCGGATTTACGCCGACCGCATATTTACCATTGGCCTCAAAGCCGGACCAGTGTTTTCGCTGATGCTGAGAGCCCATGAACCCGGCGCTGATTTTTCACTTCAGGGTTCATCGCTGCAATCCATCCACAATCTAAGTCCGGTGCGGGTATCAACCGATTGGCAAATGTCAGCCGCTCTTAGTTTGGGGATGCGTTTATCGCAACGGTTTACCTTTGAACTGCAACCTGTTTACAAAACATATCTGCGGCCGGTTTATCAGAACCTCAACACCAAACCTCAGAGCATTGGCATAAGAGCCGTACTGTTGTATCGTTTTTAAAATATAATGTTATGAAATTGCGAAATACAATCGTTTTTGCCGCATTGCTTGCCTGCTTAACCGCCGGTGCGCAGATCCCGGTTTCGATTTCAGGCTATGTAACTGCCATTGAAACCGGTTTTGCCATTCCTGATAAGGAAGTAAATATTGCACTTCCACCGGGTCAGCAACCGATTACAACAACAACCAACAACAACGGATATTATGCTACCCAGTTTGTGGTTATGCCCGGCGATTCGCTCAATCAAATTATAGTAATGGTTACCGATTGTGAGCAACAGTTGATTGCGCAAACATTCAATGTATTGAATAATAATGTGATTACTGCTGATTTTCAAATCTGTAGTATAACGCCGGGTTGTACTCCATACTTTAGTTATGAGGTACAGCCCGCTCAACCGCTCATAGCAGGCTTTCATAACCTAAGTACTGCGGTAAGCTACTCAACATATTGGTTTTGGGATTTTGGTGATGGAAGTAATTCGATTGATTTTGAGCCGGTTCACACCTACAACCAACCCGGAATCTACCCCGTTTGCCTTACCATGATCGATTCGATGGCCGGTTGTACCGCTTTATATTGTGCCGATGTAGTAATAAGCAACAACAATGCAGGATGCCTGGCTTATTACACCTGGCAGAGCGATGGCCTAACCCTGCAGTTTACCGACCTGTCGCAGGGCAACCCCACCAACCGGAACTGGGATTTCGGCGATGGAACAGGTTCAATACAGGCCAACCCTGCTCACACATACGCATCGCCCGGGGTTTACGGGGTTTGCCTTACCATTGGCAACGATTCGCTCAACTGCAGCGACGTGTACTGCATTAATATAGAAGTTGGCGACACCCTGCCGCAATGTCATGCTGCCTATACTTATTTTACAGCCGGCAGCAATACGTTGGCCTTTAACAACTTTTCAACAGGAACGTACATTTATCAATACATCTGGGATTTTGGTGATGGAACCACCTCATTCGAATTTGAACCTGTACACACCTGGCCACAGGCGGGCATATACCATGTTTGTCTTGCTGTGGTCGGTCCGATTTGCGGTGATGTATTTTGCAGCGATGTAACCGTTGGCGATACCATTACAGCCTGCCATGCTGAATTTACAGCAATGGTGGATTCCATCCCCGGAAATGTGAACCATTACTGGTTTACCGATACCTCAACCGGCACCAACATTAGCAACTGGTACTGGGATTTTGGCGACGGTTCATTCTCTTACCTACCCTCGCCTGAATATACTTTTGCCCAAAGCGGCACCTACACGGTATGTCACGCGGTTTCGGGTACAGGCAATGGCGGCTATTGCGCCGATACCGTTTGCCATACCATTACTACCCCCAATTACCACAATCTGGGCGGACAGGTATTTGCCGGAAATTTCCCGATCAATAATCCTCAAAATACCGGCGATACAGCAACTGTGAGTCTATATCATAAAACGGGCGATCGCCTTACGCGGATAGCTACCGGAAACTTTTACGAATACGGTTACTACTATTTTGTTGATGTGCCCGAGGGCGACTATGTGGTACATGGTGGATTAACAAGTGAATCAGCTTCGGCCGGGCTTTATCTGCCGGCATATTCCGGCGAAGCCCGGTTTTGGCAACAAACTCTGCCCATTGGGTTGCACGATGCCGATATTTTTGATGCCGATGTACACATGCCCGGCATAACTTTGCCTGAATCGGGATATGGAAGTATTTCAGGCAATCTGCTCTGCATTGATAACACTTACATTGGTCTGGAAGGCAACTATATTTACCTGAGTCTTCAGAACAGCATTGTTGCCTATAAGCAAACCGGATGGAACGGTGATTTTAGTTTTAACGGACTGCCTTTAGGCTCATACACGCTAAAAGCTGAAATTCCGGGGGTTTACAGCCAGTCGTTGGATGTAAATATTAACGAAGTGATGGCCCAGGTATCGGGCACTACCATTCAGATTTCGCACTCCGCTGTTTTCGGGATTGACCATGCTGAGAAGGATGATGATGCTGCGCTTATGGTTTACCCAAATCCTGCAAGTGAACGCCTTTTTGTAAAATTTAGTGTTACAGAAGCCGACCGGATATCCTGCCGGATTGTTACCCCGGCCGGAACATTGGTTTCACAGCAATACATCACGCTTTCGCCAGGTGAAAACCTGATAGGGATCGGAGTACACCAGCTGCCTGCAGGAGTATACGGGTTGCTGTTTATATCATCGGCTGGATATCAGGTTGCCGGTAGTCGGTTTGTAAGAAATTGATCCGGAATAATTCAGCTTTTCCCGGTTGATTTTACCTGAAATATGCACTATATTTCGGTACTCAATCAATCTGCCATGCTTATACAAGCACCCAATTACCACATAAGGGCTGCACAACCCGATGAAATTGAATCAGTATTTATTGACTGGGCTGCCCGCGAGGGATGGAATCCGGGGCTGAATGATGCAGGAAGTTTTTACCGGGCCGATAAAAACGGCTTTTTGATTGGCAGTTTAGGTAATGAGCCAGTATCGTGCATTTCTGTTGTAAAATATCATCCCGGCTTTGCATTTTTGGGATTTTATATTGTCAAACCTCAAATGAGGGGCAAAGGATTGGGCCTTAAAATCTGGAATGCAGCAATAGAGTATGCTGCAGATGCCAATGTGGGCCTCGACGGTGTTATTGATCAACAGGATAACTACAAAAAATCAGGTTTCCGGTTAGCTTACCGCAACATCCGCTATTACGGCAAAAGCTTTAAAACGGATTCTTTTAATCCCGGCATTCTTCCGTTTGCTGATGGCGATTTAAAGCAACTTCTTGCCTACGATGCGTCCCTTTTCCCGGTTGACCGTAAATCGTTTACCGAATCGTGGGTAACTCATCCGGCGCATCTTGCTGGTATTGCCAGAGCAGGACATTCGCTCAATGGTTATTGTGTAATCCGGCCCTGCCGAAACGGATATAAAATCGGACCTCTGTTTGCTGATTCACCTGATGCGGCTGATGCGCTGCTGCGCCAGGCGCTTAACCGGATTCCAGCCGGCTCCGATTACTATATTGATATTCCTGAACCCAACACAAACAGCCCTCATATGATAAATTCACTAAAACTCACGCCAGTATTTGAAACTGCCAGAATGTATACACAAAAAAATCCCCTGATAGATATTACAAAAATTTTTGGAGTTACAACGTTTGAGCTGGGGTGACTTTTATAAAAATGGTTATTTAATTAAAAACCAGCATTATGATAAAAAAAAACATCAGCTTTCTGATTGTTCCTATTCTGGCTGTCTCCATTATCCTGTTCTTTCCGCTTGATGATACAAACCCTAAAGTAACCTATACTTTTTGCGTTGCCCTGCTCATGGCAACCTGGTGGATTACCGAAATTGTGCCGCTTTCGGTTACCTCTCTGTTGCCGGTGGCTTTGTTTCCGTTATTCGGAATAATGGATTCAAAAGATGTGGCATCAGCCTATTTCAACGATGTAATTTTTCTGTTTATGGGCGGTTTTATGGTTGCGCTGGCAATGCAGCGCTGGAACCTGCACCGGCGCATAGCTCTTAATATCCTAAAATTAACAGGTATCGGACCCGGACGCATTTTGCTGGGCTTTATGATTGCAACAGCATTTTTATCGATGTGGATTTCAAATACTGCCACAGCCATGATGATGCTGCCCATAGCTATGTCGGTGATTCACCAGCTTGAAAGCTTAACAGAAGACAACGGTATTGGTAATTACAGCGTTGCCCTGCTGCTTGGTGTTGCCTACAGCGCTTCAATCGGAGGTGTTGCAACACTGGTTGGCACGCCGCCCAATTTATCGTTTACCCGGATATTTCATATTTATTTCCCCGATGCCCCGGCCATTTCGTTCTCGTCATGGCTGATTTTCGCATTTCCTTTTACCGTGGTATTTCTGCTTATAACCTGGGCTCTGCTCTACCTTTATTACAAGCCTAAAAGAAACAACCGTCTGAAAATTGACACGCACATATTCAGCCAGCAGCTTAAATCAATGGGGGCTCCATCGCCCGAAGAAAAATCGGTGCTCATTGTATTTGTTATTTTAACCCTGCTGTGGCTTTTCAGGGCCGATCTCAGCACAGGCCTGTTCAGCATTAAGGGCTGGGCATCCTATCTGCCGGCGGGCAATTTTATAAACGATGGCACCGTCGCTATTTTTATGGCTGTTGTGCTGTTTCTGATTCCGTCAAAATCAGAAAAAGGCATGCAGGTGCTCGACTGGAAAACAGCCTCAGGCATACCCTGGCACATTTTACTTTTGTTCGGAGGCGGATTTGCCCTTGCTTCAGGATTTAAAGAATCAGGGCTTTCGGTTTGGTTTGGCGAACATTTAAAATGGGTAGCAGGGTATCATATTATAATAATTATTCTCTCTGTTTCGCTCATTATTACTTTTCTTACCGAGCTCACTTCAAACACGGCTACTACTGAAATGATACTACCCATTCTGGCTGGTATTGCCATTAGCACCGATATAAATCCGCTGTTACTCATGATACCCGCAACCCTATCAGCCTCTATGGCATTTATGCTTCCGGTAGCTACCCCTCCCAACGCCATTGTATCCAGTGCATCTAAAATTACCATGGCTCAGATGGCGCGTACCGGGCTGTTGCTCAACCTGATCGGGGCAATTGTAACTACCCTGTTTATGTATTATTGGGGAAGTTATATTCTTGGCATTGATTTCACCACGGTACCATCATGGGTAAAATAACAAAGCGCTTTAACCGACTAAACCTGAAATTTAATCAGGTTATTAAAATTCTTATTGTTGCTGTTATGACTATTATTACCAAACAGGGCCAGGCTCAGCATAGTGAGCAAATAATAATTATAGATGGAATCAAAACCTGGGTTAATGTGGTGGGACAGGGGGATA
>Ga0172370_10011299_pt1 | contig 10087 bp, 11 predicted proteins | sample LakKiv5m_FD_114538 | JGI IMG/M metagenome (GOLD analysis project Ga0172370, IMG submission 114538) | Freshwater microbial communities from Kabuno Bay, South-Kivu, Congo - kab_022012_11.5m | ecosystem: Environmental > Aquatic > Freshwater > Lake | place: Democratic Republic of the Congo...
ATAAGCCTGACTTTGGCAGATAAGTGCCGCGATACCTTCAGCGTTTATATAATTCCACATACGCTTAAGAATACAACTTTAAGTTTTAAAGGCCCATCGGATAAGCTGAATGTTGAGTTTGACTTACTCGCCAAACAGAACGCCTCGGGGTCCTTCCGCTGAAGTATCTCCATTCCTGCGGGCAGGTTTGTCCTCGGAACGGGGATGCCCCTCTTTAGCAGCGTCACCCCTCGGTTGCATTCTCTTGCAGTCAAACCAAGCCAGTTTACCCGCTATAATTTATTGCCAATATCTTAATTTCTGATATACTGAATAATACAAAAATAAGCTAATGACCGGGGGATGGCTCAGCTTGGCTAGAGCGCTTGAATGGGGTTCAAGAGGTCGAGAGTTCAAATCTCTCTCCCCCGACTTGAAATATTTAAACTAGAGCGTCCGCCGGAGGAAAATCTAATGTAGCGGATAATTGCCAAACGGTTACTACGACGTGCCCGTCCGGTAAATTCGTAACCGGTACACTGGATCTTGACGGAAACGGCAGCATAGATCATCTTACCTGTTGTGAATTATAATAACACGGGATGAAGAAGCAATTGCATGTTTTTTATTCAGGCGCTGTCCAGGGAATAGGATTCCGTTATACTGTCCGGGATGTTGCCTTAAGCCTTAAGGTTTGCGGCTGGGTGAAAAATCTAAGGGACGGCGGGGTTGAGGTTGTAGCGGAAGCCGAAGAAGATACCCTTAATGATTTTCTTGAGCAGGTTAAGGACCGCTTCCCCCGCTATATTAAAGAAATAGCTTTAGAATGGCTTCCCGCAAGCGGAGAATTCCGCGATTTTCAAGTAGTATTCTGACCTGATAAACAGCCGAATATGTCCCTTCCGGTAAAAAAAGAGATAGAGCAGCTAAGAGCAAAATTACGCAAGCACGATTATCTCTATTACGTCTTAAGCCAGCCGCAGGTCTCTGATAAAGAATATGATGACCTTCTTGCCAGGCTGAAATCCCTTGAAGAGGCGCATCCGCAATACCGCACTGATGATTCTCCCACGGTGAGGATTTCCGGAGGAATAAGCCCGGGGTTTAAGACGGTAAAACATGGCGTTGGGATGTTTTCCCTGGATAATACCTATTCCATTGATGAATTAAAGGAGTGGGATGGCCGGCTGCGTAAGGGTTTGGGTAAGGACGCTGTTTATGATTATGTAGCTGAGCTTAAGATTGACGGGGTAAGCGCCAACCTTACCTATGTAAAGGGTAAGCTTACCATAGGCGCAACCCGCGGGGACGGCCAGACAGGCGAGGATGTGACTGCCAACATAAAAACCATCCGTTCTATCCCCCTGGTTTTAATGGGCAAAGAGCTGCCGGATCTAGTGGAGATCCGCGGAGAGGTTTATATGGATAAAGAGGATTTTACGCGGCTCAATAATGAACGCCAGGAGACCGGCGAAGCGCTTTTTGCCAATCCGCGCAATGCCACAAGCGGCTCGTTGAAATTGCTGGATAGCAATATTGTGGCTAAAAGGCACCTTAATTTCTTAGCGCATTCTTTAGGGGCTTATCAGGGTAAGCCGGTTAACAGCCAGTGGGAATTTTTAGGGCTGTTAAAGGAATGGGGCCTGCGCACTGATAAGCATTCGGTATTCTGCCGCGATATTGAAGAGGTGATTGTTTACTGCGGAAAGTGGCAGGAGAAAAGAGAGGAAGTTAATTACGAGATAGACGGGGCAGTGGTTAAATTAGACAGCTTTAGCCGGCAGAAACTCCTGGGTTTTACCGCTAAAAGCCCGCGCTGGGCAGTGGCTTATAAGTTTCCCGCCCGGCAGGCGACCACCGAGCTCTTGGATATAAAGGTCAATGTCGGTCGCACCGGTGTAATTACCCCTACGGCAGAGCTTAAGCCTGTGGAATGCGCCGGAGTAATCATAAGCCATGCTACCCTGCATAATTTTGATGAGATAAAAAGGCTCAAAATCCGCGTTGGCGACCGGGTGCTTATTGAGCGCGCCGGGGATGTTATCCCTAAAGTGGTAAAGGTAGTCCAGCAGCTGGGTAAGGAGGCATACGTAATTCCCCTGCGCTGTCCTGCCTGTAAAGAAAAGATCGTTAAAGAAAAAGAAGAGGAGGTGGCTTATCGCTGCCTGAACTCCGACTGCCCGGCGCAGCTTGAACGATCCCTCTTGCATTTTGCCGGCCGCGATGCCATGGATATCGAAGGCTTAGGCGAGGCAGTGATCAGCCAAATGGTTAAATTAAAATACTTGAAGGGTTTAGCGGATATCTATAAACTTAAGCTTGAGCAATTGTTAAAGCTGGACTTATTCAAAGAGAAGAAGGCCAATAATTTATTGTCTGCGGTTCAAAAAAGTAAGTCCCGTGATTTAGCGCGTTTGATCTTTGCCTTAGGCATACGCCACGTTGGGCAAAAAGCCGCCTGCACATTAGCGGGAGAGTTCGGGAGCATGGATAAACTTATGGTTGCCAAGTTCGGGGATCTGGACAGTATCCCCGAGATAGGGGAGATTATGGCCGGCTCAATCAGTGATTATTTTGGCCTTAGCCGGAACAAGAAGCTGGTCCAGGAGCTGAAGGATTCCGGGGTCAATATGCGCCAGGCCCTGCCGGAGGTTAAAACAAACAAGCTGACTGCTAAAACCTTTGTTTTTACCGGAGAGCTTAAGGGATTCTCGCGCTCTGAAGCAGAGGAACTGGTGCGCCTATCAGGAGGTAATTTTTCATCCAGCGTGAGTAATAAAACAGATTTTGTGGTAGCCGGCGAGAGCGCCGGCTCAAAATTACGGAAGGCCAGAGAATTGGGAGTGAAGATAATCGGGGAGAGCGAATTCAAGGAGATGCTTAAATGAAGAGGTTTATCGTGTTTTTTTGCTCGAGTATCATAGTAGTTAACCTGGCAGGCTGCGAGGCCTTCACGCGCAAGTTCACCCGTAAATCCAAGAAAACAGACCAGACGGTAGAGATGGTCCTGGCCCCTGAAGAGTATAAGGGCCCTAATATGACAAGGGAGGAGCTCTACCGGCAGTATTTTACTTTCTGGAAATCCTGGCAGGATGAGCTGATCAACGCCCTTACTCATAACGCCAGCCTTAAGAAAAAAGTGGATTGCGCTCAGGAAGCGGTCAAGAACCTGCTAAATTTGCGGGGGCTTCTGGTAGAGCAGGCCCAGAAGAACCTCGATGTTTATATCGCCAGGTCAATGGACCTGCTTTCGGATATGCAAAAGGATATCTATGGCGCCTCTAATAACCGCAATAGCGACGCTGCCGAGCGCATTAAATCGGATATTCAGCGCGGTTTTATTTATCCCAAGGTGAAGAATTATCTGCGATGATACTGGAAACTATTAATGTAAGCCCGATGCAGGTCAATTGTTATATACTTGCCTGTGCGGAGGGAAGGGAAGCCATCATTATAGACCCCGGGGACCAGGCGCGTAAGATAAGAGCGGTTCTGGAGAAACATAAACTGCGGCCGAGCATGGTGATCAATACCCACGGCCATTACGATCATATCGGAAGCGATGATAAATTCGGGGTACCGATTTACGCGCACAAACAGGAACTGGTATTGCTTACCGACCCGGATTTAAATCTTTCCGCGTCCTTTTCCTGGGCTTATAAAGTCAAATCTGAAATTATCCCCCTGGAGGATAAACAGCTCATTAAATGCGATTGCCTGGAACTGGAGGTGATGCATTTGCCCGGACATTCACCCGGCGGAATAGGCCTTTTGGTGAAGAAACCGCAAACAGATATTGTTTTTACCGGAGACACCTTGTTCTGCCATGGGGTAGGTAGGACAGACCTTCCCGGAGGCAACCAGCAGCAGCTTGAGAGATCAATAAAAGAAAGGTTATTCGTTCTGCCTGAGGCAACACGGGTTTATCCCGGCCATGGCCCGCAAACTACAATAGGTGAAGAGAAGAATAACAGCCTCTTTTAAATTAGATGAAAGAACTCATTGATTCATTCTTAGATTATCTGACGGTAGAGCGCGGCCTGGCTAAGAATACTACCATTGCCTATCGCCGGGACCTGAATATTTATTTAGATTTTATAATTGGCCGTGGACGCAACGCCCTCTCCCAGATATCTAAAAACGATATCACCGATTTTATGCTTTTTGCGAAGGAGAATGGGATATCGCCGGTCAGCATATCGCGCCGCCTGGCAGCTATACGCATGTTCCACCGTTTCCTGGCCAGGGAAAGAGTTTTGAAGAGTGACCCCACTACTTTGATTGATTCTCCAAAGCTGTGGAAGAAGGTACCTGATTCCCTTTCCTTAAATGAAGTGGATGCATTGATAGCCCAGCCCGATCCGCGCGATTTCCAGGGGGCAAGGGACAGGGCTATTCTTGAGACACTTTACGCTACCGGTATGCGCGTATCCGAAGCCACAGGCCTTAAGGCTGCTAATGTAAATCTGGATATCGGATTCTTACGCTGTATCGGCAAAGGAAATAAGGAAAGGGTTATCCCTTTAGGCAAGAAAGCGATCCACGGCATCAGAAGGTATCTGGAGTTTGCTCGTCCGCATTTTCTAAAAAATAAAACCTCGGATATACTTTTCATCAACCGTTCCGGGACTAAATTATCCCGGCAATCCGTATGGAAGCTGATCAAGCAGTATGCCAAAGAGGCAAAAATAAAGAAACCGATAAAGGTGCATAGCTTGAGGCATTCATTCGCCACGCATTTGCTGGAGAGGGGAGCGGACCTGCGTTCTGTGCAGGAGATGCTGGGGCATTCAAATATCTCCACTACCCAGGTCTACACCCATATTGATAAAGAGAGGCTTAAGAATGTTCATAGGATGTTCCATCCCCGGCCGTAAAGGCAGAAGGTAGGTAAAGCATGAGAGGATATTTAGAAAGATTACCGGCAGAAATCAAAGAGTTGATCAGGCTGGCAGGAAAGGTTTCCAAAGAAACCAGGATGCCTGCTTATCTGGTCGGCGGGTTCCTGCGTGACCTGCTCCTGGGAAGAAGGAACTTTGACCTGGATATTTGCGTTGAGGGCAGCGGTATAATCTTTGCCGAGAAACTGGCTAAAAAATTAAGATCGGGGATAAGGGTCCATGAGAGGTTCGGGACTGCAACTTTAATTTTAAAAGGCAGGTTAAAGGTTGATATTGCCACGGCCCGCAAAGAAAGATATCCCTGCTGCGCTTCCCTTCCGGTAGTAAGCCAGGGTTCATTGATGGAAGACCTCATGCGCCGGGATTTCACCATCAATGCCATGGCGGCCGGAATTGACCAAGGCCAGGGGCAAAAATTGATCGATCCTTTCGGCGGCAGGAGGGATCTTGCGCAAGGAAAAATACGCATCCTGCATGATTTAAGCTTTAAGGATGACCCTACGCGCATCTTGAGGGCTATACGTTTTCAGCAGCGTTTTGGTTTTAAGATTGAGCGCAGGACGCTTTTGCTTTTGAAGGAGGCGGCAAATTCAGGCCTGCTGCATAAAGTAAACAGCCACAGGATACGGGATGAGCTGATATTAATGCTTAAAGAGGCTAACCCGGTAAAGCAGATAAGGACACTTTATTCTCTGGCGGGCTTATCTTTTATCAGCCCGAAACTGAAACCCGGAAAAGCAACCTATGATTTATTTAAGGCAATTGATAAAGAGCTCTCCTGGTTTACTGAAAATCTCCCCAGGCGCAGGCATCTGGATGCTTGGGTTATTTATCTTGCCGCACTTTTGAAGCCGCTTGGTTTAGCCGAGATCAGAAAAGTATCCCGTAACCTGGCGCTGCGCAATGGGGAGGAGAAGAGGATTGTCAGTTATTGCCAATTAGGCCCCAGGATTATTTCTTCTTTAAGCGTGAAGAGGATAATACCCAGCCGGATCTTCTCCCTGCTTGAACCATTGAGCTACGAAACGATAATCCTCTTAGCAGCTAATTCAAAAAACAAATATTGCAGGAAGCATATCGCGGATTTCTTTGAAATTTACAACGGCATGCGGCTTTATGTCTCAGGGCATGACCTGCATGGGCTGGGTATTTTACCGGGCCCGGTCTATCAGAAGATATTCGCCAAGGTCTTGGAGGCCAAGCTTAACGGCAAAGTTTCCACTTATCAGGATGAGTTGGTTTTGATCAGGAGGTTGACAAGATGTCTAGGCACGACCGTGTTGAAGAAGCAATAAAAAAAGAAGTGAGTTTGATAATCCACGATGAGTTGAAAGACCCGCGCATAGGTTTCATTACCATAACCCGGGTGGAGTTAACCAAGGACTTAAGATTCGCCAAGGTCTTCTACAGCGTCCTGGGAAAAGAGGAGGAGTATAAGAAGACGCAATTGGCTTTGGATTCGGCTCTTGGGTTTATCCGCTCGCTCGTCGCTCAAAGGATCAATCTGCGTATTGCTACCGAGCTTATGTTCAAAGAGGACCGCTCAACCGAATACAGTGTAAGGATAGAAGAAGTATTGAACCAGATAAAGGAGATGAACCTGCCCCGTTCCGGCATTAACGAAGGAGATGGGGTAAAATCAGGAAAGGAAAGACGGGGTGAGCCTAAAAAAGATCTGCGCAAGCGTAAAAAAATATAATAATTTTCTTATTACCGTCCATACCAGTCCGGAGGGTGATGCTTTAGGGGGGGAGCTTGCGTTCTATAACCTCATAAAGAAGCTGGGAAAATCGGCGACGATCATAAATGAAGACGCATTGCCGTATGGTTATGATTTTCTTCCCGGCAAGGAATTGATCAAGCGGCCGGGTAAGGGAACTAAACATATTAACTTCGCTGATTTTGATTGTTTTGTGGTTTTAGACTGCGCGGACTTAAAACGCACCGGCTCGGTTTACAAGCTTAACTCCGGAAATAATCCCGTATTAAATATTGACCATCATGTCAGCAACCGGAATTTCGGCAGCGCCAACTGGGTGGAAAGCGCATCCTCATCATGCTCGGAGATGATCTATAAATTATATAAGCGCCTGCGCCTGCCCATAGATAAAGAGACCGCCTTGCTTTTATATACGGGGATAATGACTGATACCGGGTCATTTCGCTACTCCAATACGTCCGGTTTCACGCATAAGGCGGTGGCTGAGCTTTTGGGACCAGGCCTTGATGTCGCGCAGGTTTACCGCAATACCTATGAGAATATCCCGCCCTCCGACATAAGATTACTGCTCAAGGTGCTTCCGGAGATAAGGTTTTATTGCCGCGGCAGGGTCGCCTGGTTCAGGATCAAGAAGGGGGTGCTTAAGTCCGGGAAGCCCCGCGTTGACCTGGCAGACCTGATTTTGAGCTTCGGACGGCAGATCAGAGGGGTAGAGGTGGTGGTTTTATTCAAGGAGAACCTGGGCGAGAATGATGAGGTGCGCGTGAACTTAAGGTCGCAGGGCAAAGTTGACGTGAATATGGTTGCTTCCTTTTTCGGCGGCGGAGGCCACAAGACCGCAGCGGGCTGCACCCTCCACGGAGATATCGATAAGATAAGCAAAAAAGTTTTGAATAAAATCAAGGAAAGCCTTTGAAAATCATATACGGAATAAGCAATATTAAGAAATTTAATAAGCCTGTGGCAGCCCTGGGAGTATTTGACGGCATGCATCGCGGCCACAGAGAGATAATCCAGTGCGCGGTCAGACAGGCGCGTAAGATTAGAGGGACCAGCCTTGCCTTGACCTTCTGGCCGCACCCGCAGAAGGAGGGAAGCTTGTATTCCCTGGAGCACCGCCTGAGATTGATCGCGGAGCTGGGCATAGATGTATGCATAGTGGTGAATTTTAACCGCGCCTTCGCCGGCATCAGCGCCGATGATTTTATCGCTAAAATACTGGTTAAAAAGATCGGGGTAAGTTTTGTCTGCGTGGGAAAGAATTTCCGTTTTGGCAGGTCTGCCCTCGGAGATTATAAAAAACTTGCGCAAGGCGCAAAGAAATATGATTTTCGGATCAAGGCTCTTAAAGTCTTAAGGTTCGCAGGTCGTCCGGTCAGCAGCACTGTCATAAGAAAGCTGATTAAGAAGGGAGAGATCGAAGAGGCGCAACGGCTGCTCGGCCGTCCGGTAAGCGTATTAGGTTCGGTGATCAAGGGAAGTTCCCTTGGACGGCTATTGGGCGTGCCCACGGCCAATATTAACCCGCATCATGAAGTCATCCCGCCGCCGGGAATTTACGCGGCGCGGATTTTTCTTTCAGGCAGGCTCTATGAAGGCGCCTGTTATATCGGGACAAGGCCTACGATTCATTCCAGGAATAGATCTATGCGTATAGAGGTAAACGTATTCGGGCTCCATAAGGATATCTATGGGAGATTCCTGGAGATCCGTTTTGTCAAGCTTATCCGTCCGGATAAAAAATTCCCCTCACTTGAAGCCCTCTCCGGGCAAATGAAAAAAGATATCCATGCCTGCCGCAGGTTGCTTAAGGGACGGTTCTCAACCCAAAGCAGAACTGTCCCCTAAAAAGGGACAGTTTTCCTTATGTTTTTAAGAACCGTCCCTACGGAGTAATACCCCAATCTCTGGGCATTCTAAGCTTTAAATCCCCTACTTGTTGTATTTGTTCAATTTAGGTAAATTTTTCTCTTGACAAAGCAGGGGATTTTGTCTATACTCTTGATACTAAGTGGATAAAAGTGGAGTAAAGTGGTTGAGAGGGAAAAATGTTCTACGGCGAATTCCAACATTCCATAGACCGTAAAGGCCGCCTGATATTACCTGCCAAATTTCGCGAGACCGCCAAGAATCAATTCGTGGAAAAATTTTTTGTTACCCGCGGTTTGGATAAATGCCTTTTTATGTTCTCCGAGGAGGAATGGCGCTCGCAGGAAAATAAATTCAAGGGGATGTCTTTTACCAAGCAGCAGTCGCGTACCTTTAACCGGCTGCTTTTTTCCGGCGCCCAGGAAATAGCTTTTGACAAACAGGGAAGGGTGTTGCTTCCGCAATACCTGAAGGATTTTGCCGGTATCAAAAAAGATGTGATGATCGTCGGGGTTTCCAACCGTATCGAGATATGGGCCAAAGAGCTGTGGAATGATTTTTACGCAAACAGCCGCCAGTCTTTTGAAGAGATTGCGGAAAAATTAATGGATGTTTAGTGAGGTTTTAGTAAGTGCAAGAAGAAAAGCTGCATATACCGGTAATGTTGCATGAGGTTATAGATTATCTGAAGCTAGAGCCGGGGCAATTGATCGTGGACGCTACCTTGGGCACAGGCGGACACAGCCTGGAAATACTAAAGAGGATCACTCCGGGCGGCCGGCTAGTCGGCATAGACCGCGATGAAGATTCAATAGAGGTCTCCCGAAGAAGGCTAAGCGATTTTGCCGCAAACACAAAGCTTGTGCACGCTAATTTTGCCGACCTGGATAAAGTGCTGGCCTCACTCGGAATAGAGAAGATCAACGGAATTATCTTTGATCTGGGCATCTCCACTTTCCAGCTTAAAGACGCAGCAAGAGGTTTTAGTTTTCAGGAGGAGGGGCCGTTGGATATGCGGCTTGATAAAGGCAGCTATATATCGGCATATGACCTGGTGAATAATCTCAATGAGAATGAGATCTCTCAAATGCTCTGGAGCTTCGGCCAGGAGCGCTGGCATAACCGTATCGCGCATGTGCTGGTCCAGGAGAGGACTTCTCAGCCTATCTCCAGCACCAAACAGCTGGCTGACCTGGTGGTGCGGGCTATCCCGCATAGATTCCGCAGGAATTATTACCGCATACACCCGGCCACACGCACTTTTCAAGCGGTGCGCATCGCCGTCAACCGGGAGCTGGAGGTGATCGAAAGCAGCCTCAAGAAAGCCGTTGCATTTTTGGGAAAAGAGGCTAGAATATGCGTTATTTCTTTTCATTCTCTGGAGGACCGTGCAGTAAAACATACATTCCGCAGCCTTAAAGCTGACGGATTAATAAATATCATAACACCTAAACCCCTGACCCCGGCGGCAATGGAAGTAGAGGCTAACCCTTCCAGCCGCTCAAGCAAGCTCAGGGCCGCCGAAAGGATCTAAGGTTATATGAGAGTGAACAGGTTTATTTCCGTAACAGTATTTATTACCTCCTTCTGCGTCCTCTATGTTTACCAGCAAAGAGAG
>Ga0172370_10011303_pt1 | contig 10085 bp, 8 predicted proteins | sample LakKiv5m_FD_114538 | JGI IMG/M metagenome (GOLD analysis project Ga0172370, IMG submission 114538) | Freshwater microbial communities from Kabuno Bay, South-Kivu, Congo - kab_022012_11.5m | ecosystem: Environmental > Aquatic > Freshwater > Lake | place: Democratic Republic of the Congo...
ACTGATTGTACAGGAAAATTTAAACATTTGAATGGTAGAAATTCACTATCGATTTCTGCAAATAGTGAGGTTGATTTATCAATGTTTTTTTGATGTCCAGGAGCCGAAAATTGAACGGTATCGACTTACCAGTCAGATGATGGGAGGAGTCATCTATTGGTATTTAACGGAGAAAGAGGGTCTTTTGGCACCTATCCTTGTGCATATTGCCTTTGATATGTTGCTCATAATACCTGCGCTATTTCTCTGATGCGAAGGTGCCCCGCAAGGGGCACTATTCTTAAACATCTTTACTTATATTCGCAAGTATTCCCAATGCCATAAGAGAAAATATCATAGAGGAACCACCATAAGATATTAGGGGTAAAGGTACTCCTGTAAGTGGAATAATTTTTGTCATTGCGGATATGTTTATTACAAACTGCAACCCCAACCAAAAAGTTATACCTGTTGATATAAGCCTTGCAGACATATCCTTGGAATTTTTTGATATGGTGAAACCTAAATACAATAAATAACCATAAAAAAGGAGTAGGGAAGTGGTTCCGATAAAACCAAACTCCTCACCTATTATTGCAAAAATTGAATCGGTAGCTACCTCTGGAAGGTATTGATATTTTTGACGAGACTGTCCAATACCCAAACCCCAAAACCCCCCAGACCCTAGTGCTATAGATATTTGTCTTACATGATAATCTTCTCCCAATTCTCTTTCTTGTCTATTCTCTACCTTACCTTGAAGAAAGGTTAATACTCTTTGTCTTCTATAAGGGGTAATAATCATTAAGAGAATTGCTAGTATAAGTAATGCAGGGAGAAGGATACGTAGTGGTTTTAAGGAAAATCCTGATACAAAATATATACTTGTAGCAATAGCAAAAGACATAGCAGCAGTAGACATATTAGGTTGAAGAATAATTAATCCCGCAACAAGCAAAGATATTATTGCATAAAACATAAAGGCATTATCCTCGTTAGCTTTAGTAGATAACTGTATGGATAGATACAATATCAGAGCTAATTTCATAAACTCTGCAGGTTGGAAACCTAAATAACCAAGAATAGGTAAATTAATAGGTATATATAACCACCTATTAGCACCATTTATACAAGGCGCAAAACTTAAAGAAGTAGTACAAGGGAACATACCAACAACAGCGAGAATACCTAAGGTAATAAGAGAAAAGAAAAAAAGCAGGTATGTAATCTTTCTCAATTTAGTATGAGAAAAAAAATAGAAAAAACCAAAACCTATAAGACCAACAACTACCCATCCTAATTGAAGTAATGCAAATACCCAAGGCTTACTGTATATCTGTTGAGAGTAAACAAAGGTGGAATCATAAATCATTAATACCCCAAATAGAAGCAATCCAAAAACAGTAATCAACAATTTTGAGGTAATCTTAAAACCAGCTTTCTCTACTTTGGGCATGTCTATAACAGAGCTATAAATAATCCTAATAAACCAAAAATCATCCCAAATAACCAAAATCGCAAAGTAACTTTAGTTTCTGGCCAACCTAACAACTCAAAATGGTGATGTACTGGAGCCATTCTAAATAATCTTTTTTTTGTTAGTCGTACAGACCAAGATTGCAAAGGGCTACTCATACCATCGACAATAAATACAATTCCTATAACCAAGAATGCAATTTCTCTATGTAGAATGACAGAAAGTACGGCCATAGTAGCACCAAGTACATAGGATCCAACATTACCCATGAACACTCTTGCGGGAAAAACATTGAAATACAAGAAAGGTAAAAGAGCTCCAATAAAAGTTGCACAAAATGCAGAAAGGGAATTGTAATCAAAAACACTAGACATTACCCAAAATACTAAGAAGGTTATTAAGGCTAAACCACCTGCTAAACCATCAAGACCATCAGTAAAAGCGACAAAGTTTAGGATTGCAATAAAAAATACAAAAATAAATATTGGATAGAACAATCCTATATGCACATCCCCTACAAGAGGTAACCACAAATAGTCCCAGCCTAATTTGAAATAGGTCCAATAAGATACAAAACCACCGATTAGAGCTTGAATCAAAAACTTCTGGTAGGTCTGTATGCCACTATCCCCACTACTACCAACAATTCTCCAAAACTCAATAAAACTGTTCCAAAGATTTTTTTTCTTACTTGGTTTAAACATTTTGTAAAGGAAACTAAAGTGATATTCAAAAAAACCTGGTAACCCGGATTTTATATACACTTTAGTAAAATCTTCAAGCATACCTAAGAGCCCTGCTAAAGTAGCTATGAAAACAGGAAAGAGGGTTTGTGTTCGGGACTGATTAAAAGCAAATGTTAAAAGGGATACTACTAATACAAAAACAAAACCACCCATCGTAGGGGTACCTACTTTACTAGCATGCCTCGCAGTTTCATGTATTTGGAATTTATAAATAAAGATTATCCATAAAGGATATAATACAAAAGACATTGCAAAAGCAGCGAATAAAAATAATAAATTAATCAGTAGCGACATATTTTATTTTAGCTCCTAAATCTCTAAGCTTTTCAACTATATCCTCAAACCAATCCTCTATCTTTTCAAAGCTAGAGATATAACTTTTTCCTTCCGCTGCAAGAGCAGCTAAGAGTAATACAGCACCAAACCTCATATCCATTATATCGAGTTTTTCAGCTTTTAGCTTGGCCGGACCTAATATCTTTATAAGGGTAGTAGGCTCACCACTTTTTTCCTCATCATAAGAATCATCTTGGGTACTAAATTCCTTTCCCATTTCAGAGGGTTTTAATAAATCAATCTTTGCGTCCATTCTATTTAAATCTTTTATATATTCGAATCTATTTGTGTACACCATATCTTGGATATAGGATTCCCCATTACTCTTGCAAAGTAAAAGCGTTAATAGAGGTTGCCAGTCTGGAACTAGTCCCGGATACAAGGTAATGTTTGCAGAGGTAGAGAGGAGCCGTTCTCCAGAATGCCATACCTTTAGGGCATCATCCGCAAATTCAAACTTTGCCCCTATTTTCATAAGAAAGTAAGAGAACGCTGTAAGAGCTTCACGATCAACACCCTTTATTAAAACATTACCGTTCGTAATAAGGGCTGCTACAGCATATGTAACAACCTCCGTTTTATCCGGAGATACTACCCAACTAACACCTTTGAAAATATTGGTACCCGTAACTTTAATTTTATTTGGTTCTAATCTTGTAATGGTAACGCCCATGGATATTAAAAAAGACATCAACTCTTCTATTTCCGGATCCTGAGAAATGTTGTTTATAACAGTATCTCCACTTAGAAAAGCAGCTATTATAATAGCTTGCGCAGTACCAAGGTGAGTAGGGGACTTAAAGTTAATCATGGATGACTTTAGATTCTCGCTAGATAACATATAATAATTATCATCTTCCATATATATTATTCCAACGTTATCCCACGTTTCTACCAAACGGTTGACTGGGCTAGCCTTAAAACTGGTATCCCCAACCTTGGGTATGTATGCTTTACCGAATCTATAAAGAAGTACACCTGTGAAAAGAAATGTTGTTCTATGTCTTTTAGCTAGTTTAAATGGTATTTTATATGATTCAATACTAGAACCATTTAAAAGAAGTGTATTCTTACCTACCCATTGCGCAGTACCACCCACACTGCGAATAATATCTAACTCATCTTCAATCATTTTCACATGGGGAACATTTTCTAGAGTAACATCTTCGTTTGAAAACATTGCCGCATAAATAAGCTTAATAGCAGCATTCTTTGAACCAGAAACAGATATACTACCAATAAGTGGTGTATTTCCTTCGACAATAATAGAGGTCATATTAGGCAGTTACTATGATTAAGAGTGAGTTAGCTACTACTAACACACTAAATAATATAGTCAGTATAAATATTATCTTTTCTGCTCCTCTTTTTGAGCGATACATACTAAAGGCACTACCTACAGACATTGTTAAACCACCACCCTTTGATTGTAATAAAATAAGTGCAGTAACTATTATAGATAAGAAAACTTGTATTAATTTAAAGATATACATATTATTTGTTATTCCTAGGGCAAAGCCAATCTAAAAAAGTATATACAACAGCAATAAGCAAAGACGAAAAAACCCCTGCCCAAAAGGCTGTTAGGCTTTTAGATGGTAACACAAACCCAAATATAATCAAATGCGATAAGGTGGTGGGAACAAGAACTAACAACGGAACAAAGATTGTAAAGGCATAAGTTAGAATTATCGTCATAATAAAAGTCATGAAAATAAACCCCACACCGTCATGAGGTAAGGAAAGCATCCTCAATACAGGGCGAGAGAAAAAGTATAGAGCGGATAATCCTAAAACAAAAAGATAAAGACTTTGATTGGAGTTACCAGTAAAGATTAGAGCGGATACAACACGTTGAGATACTATAACAGAGAGATAGGTAAAAAGAACTGTTCTTAAGGCCGATTTCATAAATTAATTATACATTTTTTTCGATCTTAAATAGTGGTGATATTTTTGACCAAAACGGTGCGCTTCATCACGTAGAGTTATTAATAGGTTTAATCCTTTGTTATCTTTAGGTAGTTTCAACTCAACAAATTCATCATTGTATTTATAAACAATAGTTTCAAACTTCTTTGCTAACCCAATTACAGGTATATTTAGTTCTAATGTATTAACCACATCTAACACACTAGACACCTGCCCTTTACCACCATCAATAACTAAAAGATTCGGCATGCCCCACGATTTCGTTTTAGAATTAACGACTTCATGGGAGAGACGTCTACTCAGAACTTCTTGCAACATGCCAAAATCATCAGGGGTGTTTCTTAATTTTATTCGGAATTTTTTATACTCTGATTTATTCACCTTACCGTTTGTAGCTACAACCATAGCACCCACTGCTTCTTTACCTGAAATATTTGCAATATCATAACATTCCATTCGTAGGGGAGCATTACTCAATAGGGGTATATTGTTCTTCAATTCTTCCAAAGCCTCGGTAGCCAAATCATCTAATAGATAAGGGTTTTCTATATACTGATACGGTGATCTAAAATGAGTAATAATGTACTCAAATTTAGATATCAAATCTCGATATTTTGCAGCCTGTTCATAATCCAACTGTTTTGATGCTTCATTCATTTGTTTAGTTAAGTCCTTAAGTATAAAGGTGCTTTCTCCAGATAAAAACCTTTTAAGATTAGAAATATGTCTTTTGTATACACTAATATCAGCACCAATACAGGGAGCGGAGCATAAACCCAAATCCCCAAATAAACAGGGACGCTTTAAAGACTTATGACTACCAAATTTAGATATAGAGCAATCCCTAAATGGAAATATTTTCCTAATAGTTTTAACGACATATTTTGCAGTAGAACCGTCGGAGTAAGGGCCAAAACTTATGTCACCTTTTTTCAAGTCAGTTCTACGAGCAGTCAAAACAAGTGGAATATTAATATTAGAAATTTTTTCATTTCTAATAACAATATACAGGTAAGACTTATCATCTTTCAGATTTATATTGTATTTAGGTTTATACTTTTTGATTAATTCTGCCTCTAAAACAAAGGCCTCTAACTCTGTTCCAACTTCAACCCATTCAAGGTCGTTAATTCTATTTACTAAAGCATGCGTCTTTGTACCGGCCTCAATACTAGTATTAAAGTAGCTACCTACCCGATGACGTAATATTTTAGCCTTACCCACATATATAATAGTGTTATTTATATCCTTAAATAGGTAACAACCAGGTACAAGGGGTAACTCCCCCACTACCCTTTTTAAATATTCTTTTCTATCTAAATTAGACGTATTCACACATATATTGTAACATCTAAAGAGATGCTAAAAGCTTTAATAACAATATTTAATACTATTTTTATATCAGTACTATTCGCTGTCTGGGCTGGAGAAAAGTTCTCTTTGGAACATGGGGTTATATACGAGATACAACCTACGGGTGTTACAGCTGTAAAACAAGATATAACAATAACCAACCAAGAAAATGATGTTATAGCTAAAAACTACACATTAACCACTAAATATACTGATATCACAGAGGAAAAAGCCACGGAGAAGGACTCAAATATGGGTATTAAAAAAGAAGTGGGTGAAACAAATACTAAACTAATAGCTATATTTAATGATGTAGCTATAGGTAAGGGAAATACTAAAAGTTTTTCAATTGCCTACAAAACCAACAGTATCGTGAACAAGATAGGGAATGTTTGGTATATAAATATCCCTAAATCAGAAATAACGGGGGCCACTACCTCCTACAATGTACAACTGGTAGTACCAAAAGAATTTGGTAATAAACTTTTTATATCACCAAACCCTCAGATAGAAAAAGAAACATCGGATACCCAAGTCACTTATTACTTCACAAAAGAGGATTTAATAAACAAGGGTATTACCGCAGCGTTCGGTACATATCAAACCTTAAACTTCAAACTAGGATATCAACTAAAAAATGACAAATTTATGAGTGCCAATTATGAAATAGCATTACCCTCGGATATAGAAGGATATCAGCAGGTTAGTTATAAAGAGCTAGATCCGGAACCAAAGAAAATGTATTTGGATAAAGATGGAAATGTTATCGCACAATATTGGGTTAAAGGGCAGGAAAGTTTAGATATAACAGTAAGAGGATCTGTGAAATTAATAACTAAACAAATAAACGTTGAAGATGGGGGTAAGTTTGAAAATATACCAAAGAGTTTAATAACCAAATATACGAAAGAGGATACATATTGGGAAACCTCCTCTAAGTTGATTGAGGGGTTAAGAGATAAATTAAAAACACCAAATCAAAATGTTTCTCAAAACGCGCAAGATATCTATGAATATATTGTTAATAACCTCCAATATAATACCGATATTGCGAATAAGTCATACATAGATAGGAAAGGGGCATTTAATACCCTAAGTACTAGAGAACCCATAACGTGTATGGAATTTACAGATGTATTTGTAACATTAGCTCGAAGTATGGGTATACCCGCAAGAGAGGTAAATGGATACGCATTAAATGCAGATACAAAATCAAATACTCCCTCTTCTATAAATGTTAAAGGAGGAGATCTTCTTCATTCATGGGCAGAATTTTATGATCCGAATTTTGGATGGGTTCAAATCGATCCAACATGGGGAACAACATCAAAAATAGACTACTTTACTAAGCTAGATACAAATCACTTTGCCTTTGTTGTAAGAGGTATAGATTCTGAGTATCCCCTACCAGCGGGGATGTATAGATATGAGAATAACACTAAGTTAATAAGTATTGATTTTTCAAATATGGACACAAATACTTTTGAACCGAAATTAACTATTAAACAAATGTTCAACTGGAACTTCATCAGAACAATATTAGGCTACAAAAGATATGAAATAGAAAACATCGGTACTGTATATGTATATGGAATAGATGGGAAAGATCTAGCACCCAAACAAAAGATGACTACATATATTCAAAAAGATACGCGAGGAATATCATACAAAGATTTTAGAGGTGATATACAAGTATTGAAGATAGAGAATGAATAGGGGGCATCCGGACATACCCCCTATCTCTTTCAGTCTTCGACGGGCGCGGGTAGCGCAAAGTTCCACCACTTTGGAGTGCGGAAGAACGCTTCACTCAAATCCAAGAGTTGGCGTTCATCAACCGACCCAACACCCAAAGGATCGGGATCGTAGTGGATCTCGGCATGAACAGGCTCCCAAGTTGTACCTTCATCTGTAGTGACGACCGTCACCTTAATGAAAATATCCTGCGGAAAAACAAAGGAGAAGGTAACCCGATTGTTAGGTCTTGTGGGTTCTTCCCGCCACTCCGTATCTTGGATATTGGGGGCATGTCTTTTCCAAAAATCCCTCACAACCCTGCGCGCCAAAGCACGTGCTACATCTTGTGCCTTTTTCTTCTCCGGATTGGGCACTGCCATCACTATCTGCTTCATCTCAACCTCCTCATTCTTATCTGCATTATAGTAGCAATGAGAGATACGTCAAATATTCTATTTTTTATTTAGGAATTCTTTAAGTACCTTACCTGTGTGAGACTCACTCACTTCAGTTATATCTTTAGTAGGACCAGAAAAAAGTATCTGACCTCCCTTATCTCCCCCATCAGGGCCAAGGTCTATAATATGATCACTATTGACTATAATATCAACGTTATGCTCAATTATTAATACAGTATTACCTCTGTTAGTTAGTCTTTTAAATATATGAATAAGGTTTTCTAAGTCAGCAAAATGCAATCCGGTAGTAGGTTCATCTAAAATATACAATGTACTACCTGTAGCTCTTTTCGATAACTCAGATGCTAGTTTTATTCTCTGAGCTTCTCCTCCTGATACCGTAGGTGCCGGTTGTCCAAGCTTTATATATCCTAAACCCACATCATAAAGAGTTTGAAGTCTTCGGGATATTGCGGGTATCTTATCAAAAAATACTAATGCTTCTTCAACAGTTAAATCTAATATCTCGGCAATATTTTTACCTTTGTATTGTATTTCCAAGGCCTCCCTATTGTATCTTTTACCACCACACACTTCACAATCAACATATACATCAGGCATAAATTGCATTTCAATCTTTATTTGACCATCTCCACTACAAGCTTCACATCTACCACCTTTAACATTAAAACTAAATCTACCTGCTTGATACCCTCTAACCCTAGCTTCTTGGGTCTTTGAGAATAGATCTCGAATGTGGTCAAACGTCTTTGTATATGTAGCAGGGTTGGACTTTGGTGTTCTACCAATAGGACTTTGATCTATAGCAATAACATTAGTTATATACTCTAAACCAACTAATTCTTTAAATTCTTCCGGCTTTTCTTCAATCTTCAATCCAAAATTCTGGCGTAATGCCGTATAGAATGTATCCATTACTAAAGTAGATTTACCTGACCCAGATACACCTGTAACACATACTATTTTTCCTAAAGGTATATTCAAATCTACATTCTTAAGGTTTCTGCCTTTAGCTCCTTTAAGACCTATAACAGCTCCTTCTATTTTCTTCTTCACCGTATCATTGGAATCATTTTCTAATAACTCCTCAAAATATATTTTTCTCTTTTTGGGTGTTTTTCCTACCTTTAACTTTCCAGATAGATATTTACCTGTTAAAGATTCGGGATCTTTCTTCAATTCATCTGGGGTTCCTTCTGCAATAACCCTACCACCATGTTCTCCAGCACCAGGACCAAAGTCAAAGATATAGTCGCTCTCTAGCATCGTTTCTTCATCATGCTCTACTACCACAACGGTATTACCTAAATCACGTAAATGATGCAGTGTCTTTATTAACTTGCCTTGATCTACTTGATGTAATCCAATAGAGGGTTCATCTAAAACGTACAAAACACCGGATAGGCCAGAGCCTATTTGAGAAGCTAATCTAATTCTTTGTGCCTCTCCACCGGACAAATGAGAGGAAGATCTACCTATAGTCAAATATCCTAAACCTACATCTGTTAAGAATTTCAATCTGTATTTAATCTCTTTTATTATTATTTCTGCGATATGTCTTTCTCTTTTATTTAAAGCATCTTCTAATTCCTTTATCCAATCCTGAAGTTTCAAAATAGATAGGTTAGATATATCCCAAATATTCTTCTCTTTTACAACCACAGACAATGCTTCTTTCTTTAATCTTGCACCTAAACACACCGGGCATGGTTCTAATACCATATATTTTTCTATTTCACCTCTAATAAAATCTGAGGTGGTCTCTTTATAACGTCTCTCCAAGTTAGTGATTACACCTTCAAACTTAGCATCATAGGTGTGTTCTCTACCGTCTTGTGTAAAGTAGGTTGTTTTATACTTTTCCTCACCAGTGCCATAGAAAACCAAATTCATGGTCTTTTCATCTAAATCTTTTATCTTAGTTCGTAAAGAAAAGTTGTGTTTTTCAGATACATTTTTAACAATTGTTTGAGTCCAAGATTGATGTTCAAATATCTTATTCCAGGGCAAAATACCACCCTCATTTATAGTTAGGTTTGGATTAACTACTAAACTAGCATCTATTCTTCTTTCCACACCTAAACCATCACAATGAGCACAAGCTCC
>Ga0172370_10011305_pt1 | contig 10084 bp, 7 predicted proteins | sample LakKiv5m_FD_114538 | JGI IMG/M metagenome (GOLD analysis project Ga0172370, IMG submission 114538) | Freshwater microbial communities from Kabuno Bay, South-Kivu, Congo - kab_022012_11.5m | ecosystem: Environmental > Aquatic > Freshwater > Lake | place: Democratic Republic of the Congo...
ACGCAGCGCAGAGCTATGTCAGTCGGAAGAGAAGAAAATCCCCCCGCCCCCTTTGTCAAAGGGGGAAAAGATAACTCCTTATGTTATAACCTCTTAATACATTCTCAATTCTCAATTTTCAATTTTCAATTCTTTTAACAGGTCGTACCTACGGCACTTTAAGACGATTGTTGAGATGCTAATTATTACTAACAGGTCATGCCTACGGCATTTAAAAATTCTGTTCATCGTTGAATCCTGAGAATCCTGATTCAGACAAAGATAAGATGGATTCCCATTGTCATGAGAATGACAGGCACGTGGTATTCCTTTACTTTTCAACTTTACAAACTTTATGAACTTTAAATACTTGATGAACTACTAAATTAATACACTTTGAAAAAGTCATACGATTTCAAAAATAGTCAAATCGCTCAAAAGCAATACGTACAGTCCGAAACCAGTTTTTCTATTGCCCTAAATGACCCAAAAAAAGCTGTATGACTTCGTACCAAATCGTACCAATAAAGAATTTTTGAGAAATTTTGGAATAGTCAATTATTGATGATGTACTAAAATGCCTAATGACTATTGACTAATGACTATTGACAAAAAGAAAAAGGGCAGAATTTCTTCCGCCCTCTTAAATGCTTAGTTATCTGATTGAGTTATCGCAGTGTTATGATTTTGGTTGTTCCGTTAACAGTAACTTTTGCGAGTTTGTTGCAGCCTTCGTCACCGTTAGCATCATAATCAACAGTCAAAGTATTGCCTTTGTCATTAGCTATTGTGATAATACCTGAAACAAAATCTTTTTTCTGGCAAATTACTTTCTTCTTGAGTGCTTTTTCAATATTAACTGTGAAAGCAGTGCCTTCACGATTGACGCCGCTTGCATTTCCGGTAATCGAGTATTCATCGTCCCAGATATTTTTCGGAGTAAGCTGACCCCAAAGTTTTTCGATGGTTCTGTCGCAATTCCATTTGATAGTTCCGGTAGTCGTAACTATACCGGCATCCTTGACGAGAATATTTACTTTATTCAGATTAAGAAAAGTAACGGTCTTTGTTCCGTAAACGCTCATATCCTGTACGTAGTAATTATCAAGAGTAACGGTATAGCCCCAATTAGCCTGACCTTTAACTCCGAAAAACGTAATAATGATTTTACCGCGACGCCATAAATCATCCTGGCATTTGCAATTAACGGCACCAAAATCAATCACACATTTTTTGGTTGTGGTGTCGAAAGTTACGGTAGCACAAGCGGGAAGCAAGGCAGATTTGTTGACAGTTATTTCCTGAATGCCCGAACCTTTACTTTCACGGTTTACCGCATTAAGAACTTCATCTTTTTGAGAATCGGTCATCGAATAGATAGTAGTAAATTCGCCGTCAACCATTGCATTATCTTCGGAAGATTTGATATTCTCCGAAACCGGGCTTGTGGGATTTTTTTTGCAGCCATTTAGCATCAAAAGAGTGCCAAGACAGCAAACGAAGAAAAATGTGTAAATTTTTTTCATGAGTTACCTTTAAAAAGTTAAAAAAAATTAATTAAAATAACGAATTATTCTATCAACAAATTATAGACACGAAACTATGAAAAATGGTTTAAAGAAAAAATTCGATGAACAAAATTATTTTAAAAAATTTGTTCGGCTACGGCTTTCGCACTGTTCTGTCCGTCAACTGCAGACGAAACGATACCACCGGCATAACCCGCACCCTCTCCGCAGGGAAATAGATTTTGTATCCCGATGTGTGCGAGTGAATCTTTGTGTCTGGTAATTCTCACAGGTGAGCTTGTCCGAGATTCCAGACCGATAACATTCGAATCCAAGGTCAGAAATCCTTTCATTTTAAACCCGAAACTACGTAAGCCCGTTTGGAGACATTCAGCAATTTTTTTCGGGAACATCCGATTCAATTCTGCAGAGATTAAACCCGGGATATATGATGAAACATTTAGAGATGAGGAATTTTTATTTTCAATGAAATCAATAAGCCTTTGAGCAGGAGCTTTCAAGGGATTTTCCGAATCGCCTGTGTAAAATTTTTGTTCTAAGTATTCCTGATATTTCATACCGGCTAACGGTCCTGATGATTTGAACTTAACAAAATCTCTTTCATTAACAGTAGTAACGATACCGGAATTTGCGAAAATAGAATTTCTCCCGGACATTGACATACCGTTTACGACTAATTCTCGTGGAGCTGTAACTGATGGAACAATTAAACCACCAGGGCACATGCAGAACGAAAAGACTCCCCTATCTCCGACTTGAGCAGTCAGATTGTAGCTTGCAGGGGGTAATTCTTCACTATGTCGTTTACCATACTGAATATCGTTAATGAGTTTCTGGAAATGCTCAATCCTGAGTCCAACTGCGAAAGGTTTCGATTCGATAAAGATATCTTTTTTATGCAATAAAGAGAAAATATCGCGTGCCGAATGACCGGAAGCCAGTAAGACAGCATTACCGGAATATTCATCAGAATTATTAACTATTACTCCGGTTACTTTATCTTTTTTGATAATAAAATCTGTGACGAGAGAATTGAAGTGAACCTCTCCCCCATGTTTGATAATCGTTTCTCTGATATTTGAAATGATTTTAGGGAGTTTGTTCGAGCCGATGTGAGGGTGAGCATCAATTAAAATATCAGGGGCAGCACCATGCTCGACAAGAATTTGGAGAACTTTTTTGATATTTCCCCTTTTATTTGAACGGGTATAGAGTTTTCCGTCTGAATATGCACCCGCTCCACCTTCACCGAAAGAATAATTGGAATTGGAATTGACGGTTCCATTCTGCATGATTTCACGAAGGTCAATCCGGCGAGCTCTTACATCTTTTCCACGTTCAAAGATTATCGGTTTTATACCAAATTCCAGTAATTCAAGAGCGGCGAAATAACCGGCTGGACCGGCTCCGATAATAATAACTCTTTTATCGTTCGTGACAGTCTTGTAACGAATATAGTTCTTTTCCCTGAGAGGTAAAGGTTCGTTAATAAAAACGTCAAGTACCAGAACGAAACGTGGCTTGCTTCTTCGGGAGTCTAATGAACGCTTGATGTAATCAATACAGGTTATTTCAGATTCTCTAATGCGACAGTTTCTTGCAGCAATGGTTTTTATCAGCTTATCATCAAAAATCTGTTCAGGCTTTAATTCTATAGTTATTTGTTTTTTCAATTACCATAAAAATAAGTAAATAATACCATACAAATTTAAGCATTAACATTTTGAGTATTATTAAAATTATTTTTTAAACAAGAACATCATTTCAAAGAAATATTCCAAATTTTTCATTTCAACAAATTTTCAAATTGTTATAAAATAATAAATTTGCAAAATGATTAAAGAAAAGAAAAATTTTTAGAATTAAAAATTCATTTAATATTTTGTTAAGAAAATTTCTTATTTTTGAATATTGTTGTTATCATACTTGAATAATTATTGAACCATAACAAAATTCCAAACTCTGAATATGATAAAGTATTTTCAATTTCTTTTTTTTATAAAAATATATAGGAGTTACAAAATGAAAGACAAAAAGATGAATTTCCCAAGACTTGTTTTCTCAAACTGGTTTGATTTACGAAGGAAAATTCAGGAAAATCCCGGAATGTCGGTTACACCAAAATCAATTTCTGATGCTCTCAATCTGACAGTCGGTTCCGTATATGCTAATATTTTTCCTGCATTACGTCATTTTGAATTGGTTGACAATAGTGGAAATTTGACAGAGCTTGGTAAAGACTGGGCAGATGATGATAAGTATAAAGATATATGTCTTCAGCTTATTGAAAACACTTACCCAGTTGAACTTATCAATGATATTCATGACCCTATTAATAATCGTTCATTGGTTACTGAATGGTTCCTGAGAAAAACTAATTCTAAAATGAATATCATTCAGCAGATGACATCAACCTATCTGCTTTTATGCAAAGCTGATGCAAGTTATGAGCCACATGAAAAGAAACCACTTCCCAAACCGGTTCCACCTGTATTGAAACTCAGAAAGAAAAGAACAATAGCAGTGGAAACCAAACCCGAAGTAGCCGTTAAGGAAGCAGAAATTGTACATGCTCCTTCTCCTGTTGCTGTTGAGCCAGCACCGGTAGAAAAACAAGCAGTTTACGAAGCAAAGAGTACAACACAGCCAAGAAATCCACAAATTAATATAAATGTTCAGATTAAAATATCGAGTGATATATCCCTCGAACAGATTGATATGCTTTTCTCAGGTATGGGAAAATATTTGGTCGGAAGATAAAGAAAACTTATTAAATAAGGAAACGGGTTGAGATTAAATAATCTTAACTCGTTTTTTTTTAGATCTGATTTCCAAAAATTTAATTTCATAAAACAACAATAAGTCCTATTGTATAATTAAAGCTAATAACATCAAACAATGGAGATTTACCGGTTTCACGAAGAACTTATACATCTCAATCAAGGTCATTTAGTTCTGCACCGTCAATTGGAAGTGCCAAGATAATTCAATATGGTACAGCGACGAGATGTTACATGACAGGATTAAGTGCGAATCAGGTTTATTATATAAGAGTTTGTGGTTATAACGGAAATCCTGCTAACGGTACAGCATGTTTCAACAGGAATGCCGCTACGAACAATCCAATCAGAATTACCACACCCAGAGCGAAGGAACCAGGCGAAGGCACCGATGCATTAGCAGGAACTTTCTCTCTTGGAATTATTGCTCCTAATCCTGTAAATGATTTGCTGAATATTTCGTTGGTAGTTAATCAGGAACTGAGTTTTACAATTGAAGTTTACGACGCCGACGGAAGGTTAGTCGAAAATTACTGTCAAAACAAGATTTTTGATTCAGGAACACATCAGTTGAATATTGGATTAAATAATTTGACTAACGGACTTTATACTTTAATAGTAAAGACCGGAGCGGATGCAGCCTTAACGAAGTTTGTTATTTCCAAATAATAACATATTGAAATCCAAAAAAGTCCGCTGCAGATTTTGCAGCGGACTTTTTTTTTGAAAGAAAATTTATATTAGATTCACTTCCTTCAGGCATTCAAGAATTCTCTCATAAGAAAATCTGATATTATCATCAATACCGACAGAAATTCTAACAAGTCCGGGAGACAATCCCATTTCAACCTGTTCATCAGGAGGAATTTCTGATGATGTACTTGAACCGGGTGAACTAAACAAAGTCTTGTAAAACCCAAGACTGACAGCAAAATACCCTACCTTACTTTCCTGCATCTTCACCATTAGGGTATTGGCGATTTCAGCATCCTTTGCATCTAATGTCAGAATGCCGCTGTAACCGAAATCAGTATTCATAATCGAATTTAAAAGTTCATGCTGCGGATGAGACTTCAATCCCGGGTAGAACACCTTGATTCCGAGTTTCTCAAGATTTTCGGCAATAAACAAAGCATTCTTTGAGTGCTGCCTCATCCGAACATGCAGTGTGTGAAGATTCTTTAGTATGCTTGAAGAACGTAAACTGTCCAAGGTCGGTCCAAGCAGCATTGTAGCACCTGAATGAACATCTTTCAGGCTTGCAATGAAATCGTGAGAACCGCAGATTGCACCTGCAACGCAATCGCTTGAACCGTTGATATATTTGGTTAAACTGTAAACGACTATATGTGCTCCATGTTCGACCGGTGTAACTATTAAAGGTGAAAATGTGTTATCCACAATTAATATCAAACCATGTTCGTCGGCTATTTCTCGAAGTCCATCCAAATCGGCAACTTCAAGAAGAGGATTGCTTATCGTTTCGCAATAAATGATTTTTGTTCGGGAATTGATTTTACTTTTTACGGTATCAAGATTAGTAATATTTACAAAATTAGTGTTAATATTGAATCTTGGTAAAAATTCTTTCATTAAAGCGTAACTACCCCCGTAGATTGTTCGGCTGGATATTATTTCATCCCCGGCATTACAAATTTGTAATATGGCACAGCTAATCGCTGCCATACCCGAAGACGTAATTTGGCAGCTCTCAGTTTTTTCCATCCTTGATAGAGCATTTGCAAGATATTGACCAGTTGGATTGGTATGTCTGGAATACAAGTAACAGCCCTCAATTTCATGTTGAAAGAGTTCTGACATTTTTTCTGCTGACAAAAAAGTAAAGGTCGAAGAATCTTCAATAGAAGGATTCACCCCGCCATATTCTCCAAAAGCAAGGAAGTCCTGAATTCTCGTTGCAGGATTGTCTTTCATAATTTGTCCTTAAGTTCAATTAATGATAATTTACAATTAAACTGAATACAAATTTATCAAAAATCGTATTATTTTTACTAAAACAGGTAATTTTAAATTCCATAGTAATATAAATATTTCTCCTGTCTTTAATTTTCTAATCTTCTTTTAGATTTAATAAAAGATTTCTTTATTTTTTTAAATTATTATTGTAAATTAATACTGTAATCTATTGTAAAAAAAAGATATTGCAGAATTAACATGAGAAATATTATAAACATCGCACTCACCCTGATAATTTTAGGATTATTTCCATATAATAATTCAAATTGCCAGAAGCTTACAGAACAAAAAGCTAAGTTCACTGTTTATTATTTTCATCATACGATGCGGTGTGAATCGTGTATCAGAATAGAAAATTATTCATTCAAAGTGCTTCAAAAAGAATTTCCAGGAAACCTGAAAGATAGTTCAATTTTGTGGAAAGTAATCAATGTTGACGACACAGAAAACGAACATTTTATTGATGATTATAAACTTGAAACTCAGGCATTAATCATTAGCAAACAAATAAACGGTAAAGAAGCTAAATGGAAAGACCTTGATGCAATTTGGGACCATCTTAACGATTATGAGAAATTTTGTAACTATATGAAAAACGAAATAAAAGCTTTTATTAAATAGTACTTAGATTGTTTTTGCGTTTAAATAAAATTACAATCCCGATGATAAAGAACACTCCTAAAGAAAGAATGGCTATTCTATAGGAATGTGTCAATTGAAGAGAGAAACCGAAAAGGAAAGGTCCAATCCAGCTTGTACCACGTTCGCTAACTTCGTAAATACTAAAATATTCGGCTTCTGAACCAGGCGGTATTAGTCTTGAAAACATCGAACGGCTCAATGCCTGAGTGCCACCAAGAACCAATGCAGTAACAAATGCCATTAACCAAAAATCCAGTTCGGTTTTCAGTATTGCATAAGCGTAAATAGTCAGGATTAACCAGATAAAAAGGCTTATTTTGATTGTTCCGATAGTGCTGATTTTTTTTGCTATAAAATTAAACAGAAGAGAACCTCCAAAAGCAACAAATTGAACCATTAAGATTATCTGAGTTAGAGTTCCCATGGACAAATTTAATTCCTGCTGTCCAAATTGAGATGAAATTGTTATAACTGCCTGTACTCCGTCATTGTAGAATAAATAAGCTGTCAAAAATAGTATTGTTGCAGGATAATGTCTGGCATCCTTAAATGTTTTAATGAGTTTTTTTATTGATTCGATAACCGGATTATCCGATATTTTTCTTGATTTGTTTTGAACAATGGCAGCATGTTTGTTTTTATGAACTCTTAAAGTAAAAGCAGGAATTAAAGTGAAAAGTGCCCACCATGCACCGGCAGAAGAGAGACTTATTCTAACAGCCATTTCAGTCGAAATTTTTAATAATTCAGCATTTTTAAATAAAACCAGATTAAATGCTAACAATATTCCTCCACCTATGTATCCTACAGCCCATCCAATTGAAGATACCGAATCTGTTTCACTCTTATCAGCTAAATCACCAAGATAAGAGTTGTACATAACAATTGAGCAGCCAAAACAGAAATTTGATACGAGAAAGAGAATACCACCCTGAAGATAGTTGCTGCCCTGAATGCAAAACATCGAAATTGTTGTTAGCGAGCCGATATAGGCAAAGCTCAATAATAAATGTTTCTTAAGGTTAAATCTGTCCGCAAGAGCACCAAAAACAGGTAGAATCACAACTTGAAGAATAACTGATAATGAAACCACATAAGCAAAAAAAGAACCGCTATAAACCGGAATACCCATAACTAAGATATTGCCGTTTACATCAGCCGCCGATTTTGCAATTGAAGTCAGATAGGGACCCATAAAAACCGTAACAACGGTTGTTATAAATGCCGAATTTGCCCAATCATAGAAGTACCACCCAATTCTTTCTTTACGTGTTGATTTCAAATTATCTCCCGGATTTATCTCATAAATTCGTTAGTGAATATAGCTGCTTGGTTTTTGTTATAAAAAATTGAACAAAATAGTGAAAAACATTTTAATTTTAAAACTTTTTGTAACTTTTTCATTTCTTTCGCTTATTATCAATAATTAAGTTCATTGTTTCGGAATTATTTGTTAATTTCGGAATTGGAAAATTTATTTTTTGGGATAAAAAATGAAAAGAACATTACTGTTAATAACTTTGATGGTATTTGCTTTATTTAATTCACTTTATGCTGACGGAACCGGTTGGAGAAGACTTATTGCTCAGCCAACATTCGATGTGGCAATGAATCCTTTAAATCACAACACGATTTTTGCTGGCGGAGAAGGCAGAGTCTTATATCGTTCGTATGACGGTGGAGTTAATTGGGATACTCTTGTTGTCGGATTCAAATTCGGTTCAGTCATTTTCAATAATGTTATACTTAATCCTGTTGATACTAATATCCTCCTCGTTGGAGGTTTAAAGTTCGGTATGCTCATTCGTTCCACTGACCAGGGAAATAATTGGGAATATGTAATAAATAGTCCTTCAAGCCTTGAATTAAATGGTAAATCATTAATGTTCAAACCCGGAGAATGGGATACATGTTATTTAGGTGAATTCAGATATGGTAAAATATTCAGAAGTATTGATAAAGGAAAAACCTGGGACTCTCTTTCTCAGGTGATGGTCTGGAGAAAATACAATAATCTTGACGGAACAATTATTGATACTCTTGTTTCTGTCCCGATTGGCTGTACCGGTATCCGGGAAGATAGCACGAATATTTTGCTTGTAGGGTCTACAACCGGTGAAATGTTCATATCTCAGGATGGTGGTCTTGTTTGGAACAGAACGGCTGTATTGACCAGACCTGATTCTGCTTGGAATGATTGCGAAATCACAAGAGTAACTTTTAGTGACAGAGACCCAAGAGTTGGTTTTGCAGTAATTACCTATCTTTTTCCGAAAAATACAAACAACGGTGGATGCTTTAAAACAACAGACGGTGGATATAATTGGGAAAGAGTTGCATTCAAGGATACCAGCATGTGGGCTGTTGCTGTCAGAGGATTTGGTAATACCGATGAAGTTTTTGTCGGGGGTTATACTGAAGATTTTTATGCACATGATACAAGCAAAGTTCCAGGTGTTGGCATAGTTAGACGTTCGCAGGACGGTGGAAAAACTTGGTGGAGTTATGACCAGCATATTGATTGGGCTTTGAAAGACCCTAAAAGCAATGCTCAAATGAACAGCGTATATTTCAGACCAAAAAGCGATACAGGTTTTGCTTGCGGTTTGTACAGTGCTATGTTTAAAACGACTGACAGAGGTGAAAACTGGAGCGACGTCCTTTATCCACTAAAACATTATTTGAGAGGAGTTCAGTTTGTTGACCATAAAATTGGTATTTCTGTTGCTGATAACGGAAAAATTGGTCGTTCCGTAAATGGCGGATGGGATTGGTCTGAGATTAATTCCGGAATAAATAATGACTTAATGAGTGTCTTCTTTATTGACAAAAAGAAAGGATTTGCTGTTGGAAGTAACGGTGTTATTATTTCAACTGCCGATACGGGTAAGACTTGGCAAAAAGTAAATTCGGGTGTTACTGACTGGTTAAAGAAAATTATTTTTATAAATAATCAGATAGGTTTTATCTGTGGCAATAACGGAACTTTTCTGAAAACAACTGATGGTGGCTCAAACTGGAATAAAATTAATCTTAACACAAACCTTCATATTCAATCTTTTGATATTGTTAATGAACAGACTATTTATTTAACAGGTTATTCAGGACTAATTCTTAAAACAGTTGACGGCGGGTCTAACTGGAGCAAACTGAATTCAGGTACTGAGCAGAATCTAA
>Ga0172370_10011307_pt1 | contig 10083 bp, 12 predicted proteins | sample LakKiv5m_FD_114538 | JGI IMG/M metagenome (GOLD analysis project Ga0172370, IMG submission 114538) | Freshwater microbial communities from Kabuno Bay, South-Kivu, Congo - kab_022012_11.5m | ecosystem: Environmental > Aquatic > Freshwater > Lake | place: Democratic Republic of the Congo...
GAATAACCAAATCCATTCTTTAACTCTCTTTTCCAATAAATACCAAGCCTCTCATCTACCTCTTTGGCTATAGTTTGCAACAATCTCTTTACATTCACCCCGATATTGTATCTGATAAAATAAAGCCAATTCATGAAGAATTTAAGTACCTTCTATCAACCAGGTGCCGCCCTTGGTGGCGACAACGCCAAAATAGGCACTCTCTTAACCCCCCTCATTAACGACACCATTATTATTGTTGCCATCATCTCTTTTGTAATGTTGATCCTGGCAGGCTATAATTTCGTTATTAGCAATGGAGATAAAGCCAAAGTTGATAACGCTACCAACATGATAAATTACTCCATCACCGGCCTCGTTTTAGCCGTCGCCGCCTTTGTCATCACCCAAATGGTCGGCCAAGTCGGTGGTATTAAAGATATTCTCAACCTAAAATGAAGATTAAAAAACTCCTCAAGGCCCTCCCTCTCTATGTCGCCGTTGTTCCTCCCAGCAGAAATGACGTTGTTGGTACTCTAAGCGCTCCCCAATCCGTCATTGAAAAACCACAACAAGCCGGGTCTTTCATGAGTGCCATTATTAGTTTCATTGTCGTTATCGCCGGTGTTTATGCCCTCTGGCAATTACTCACCGGTGGCTTAGGTTACATTACCAGTAATGGCGATAAGGCCAAGGTTCAAGAATCAACCCAGAAGATACTCATGGCCATTTTGGGTCTTTTTGTCATCGGCGCCAGCTTCATCATCGCCGCCGTTGTTAGCAGATTACTCTTTGGTAACAGCAGCGTTATTTTCTCGCCAACTCTAAAAACTGTAAACTAAATCTATGACCATCGAATTAATCAAAAATGCCTACGCCGCCGGAAAAATAGAATTAGGTGATGTTGTTGGGGTCGGTGACTTCCAAAAAAGCGTCAAACCAGAAAATCAACTCGAAACATTTATTACCACCATTGTTACCGCCATCACCGTTACAGCCGGCATGGCTTTTGTCATCTATTTTATTATCGGTGGCTTTAAGTGGATCACTAGTAGTGGTGACAAGGGTAAGGCCGAAGAAGCCAAAACAGAACTTACCCAAGCCGCGATTGGTCTTATTGTTGTCGCCGTATCCATCTTTATCGCCGGTATTGTCGGAGGTGTTGTTGGTATAAATCTCTTAAACCCATTAAAAATTTTATTCCCCACTCCATGAATCTAATGAGTATCGTCTATGCCGCCGATGGAATCACTAATAAGGCCTTGGGCTCTAGTGTTCCCAAAGATTCCGCTGGTGGTCTCGCCTTCTATATCGCCCAGCTTTGGAAGACCGTCGTAATCGTCGGTGGTCTCGCCTTCTTAGTCTATTTAATGTGGGGAGGTATCCAATGGGTCACTTCTGGAGGCGACAAAACAAAACTCGACGAAGCTCAACACAAAATCTATAATTCCATGGTCGGTTTAGGCGTCCTGGTTGCCTCTTACGCCTTTGTCAGATTGGTTAGCGGGGTTCTAGACATCAACCTATTACAACCCACTTTCGAAAAGAATTTTTAAATATGATTAACAAAATTTTACTCGCCGCTGCCAGTGATCCAGGTGGGGGTGGAAAGACTAACCTAGGCACTAACGTGGTAGATATCAAGAGTGCAGTTGGTGATCAGTTCTTTGGCTACAAATGTATTATGGATTTGGTCTACAAGGCCGTTGATTTTTCGATTATTATGGGAGGAATTACTCTTTTCGCTTTCCTTGTCTGGGGTGGCATAGAGTACATGACCTCTGGTGGTGACAAGGCCAAAACCGAGACCGCCCAAAAAAGAATCACCAGCGCCATTATCGGTGTTGCCATTATTGCCAGCGGTTTTGCCGTCTGGAAACTGGCCCTCTATTTCTTCGGAATTGACGCCCCCAACATTTGTGCCGACAAAAACCCCTTAGGTTACTTATTTGACAGCTACAGATACTTTTAACTATAATCATTAATAATTAATACTTTCTAAAAAAAATGAAAAAAGCCATCTCTTTTGTTAACACTGCCGCCTTGTCCCTAATGTTGGCCGCTCCTGCTTACGCCCAAAACATCGGCGTCGGTAAACCAGCCGAAGCCAAAATCACCGACATTGGCCGTTTAGTTCAAACTGGTATCTCCGCCGCCATTATTATCTCTGGTATCCTGGTCTTTGTCTTTTTGGTCTGGGGTGGCATTGAATGGCTAACCTCTGGTGGTGACAAAACCAAAACTGAAAATGCTAAAAATCGCATTACCGCCGCCTTAGTCGGTCTTGCTATTATTGCTTCCAGTTGGGCACTCGTTCGCATCATCGCCTACTTCTTCGGCGTCGAAGGTGGCCTTGAAAGTGGAATTTCTATTCCAAAGCCATACTAGTCTTTTTTGTTAAGGATTTTAAAACCCCGAGCAATCGGGGTTTTTTAACACCACTCCCTCTTTCCCTCCCCTTATCAAGGGGAGGGACGTAAGGGTGAGGTGAGGTCAAATGATACAATCACTTTATGAAATGGAACCTAATTGACCCAAAATGCGTTTCCGACGGCGCCGCCACAATTCGCGGTATCACTTGTTTAATTCAGAATCTCATTTCCCCACTTCCAGGAATAATTATCCTTGCCGCTCTTGCCATGGTTCTATGGGCCGGAATCAGGATGATTAGTGCCGGTGCCGATTCCAAATCCTATTCCAACGCTTCTAACACCTTCTATTATGCTCTTGTTGGCTTAATTCTTCTCTCGGGTGCTTGGTTGATTTTGATCGTCATCAAAAATCTCACCGGCGCCGACGTCACCAACTTCGGCATCAACTAAACCTGTCATTCCTATATTTGTCATCCCGAATTTATTTCGGGATCGATCCTGAATCAAGTTCAGGATGACACTAATGATTTCAAGATATAATTCATCATAGTGAAACGCTTTTTTCTTATATCTCCTCTATACTTGCTTTTTTTGTCAATTATCAATTTTCCATTGTCAATTATTTACGCAGCTGATCCCGCTGATAAAGTCAAAATCGTTCACGAAAACATCAACGAATACGAAACCACTTGTGCCGACACTCCTATTGTCGAGGTTGTCCGTAATACATGTAGTGGTGATGCTGGCGGTGACGGTGCACCCTACGGCAAAATTACTAATGTCGACCCCTTAACAGGCCAGGATTACATCGACATGCAATCACTGGTTAGTTTGGTTGGAACCAAACTGGGTGGATATGGACCAGACGAAGCCACTATTAAATCCACCAAAACCGATGCTCTCAATCGTTTTTACCCATATTATGCCTTCATTGGCAAATCACTCTTAAAAACCGCCGACAAAGAAACCTATGGTAGTTTCTGGAAGTTATCTAGCTTAAACGAAATTTTAAATGCCCGAGCCAAGCTGATTAATGGTTTCAAAACTCAAAACCCTCCCATGACCGATCAAGATATCTCTTATGCTGGCAACACCGACGAGGAAAAAGACGCCGACGGCGCCATTGTCGCCAAATATATGAATTCCATCATTGATGGAATTTCTGGTGATTCCAAAATTAAACTCCTCTCCCCCGCTTTTAACATTACCTCCTCCGCCACCCCTCCCCTGGTTAAACAAATGTTCGATGCTGGGGCCAAGTTTAGTAGTCTTTCCGCCTGTGCCGGCAATGTTTACACTACCGGCGGCACCTCCGCTCACGATTGGTACACCAACTTTTTAAGTTCCACCGGTCTTGGCGGTAAATGTAATTTCCTCCTCACCGAATTCGGAGACTTTGATACCTTCACCAAAAAACCCGGTGATCGCCCAACAATAATTAACAAAATGTATCAGGACTACAACACTACCATCGCCGACTCTTCTGTACTTGGTGCCATCTACTTTAATGCTCTCGGCGGCAATCCTGCCTTCATTGGTCACAAACTCCTCCCCGAAGAATATCGCGCCATCGTCATCAACAATCCGTCTAAGGCCGGGGTTAATTCTGCCCTTGCTTTTAGCAATGGCGAATTCCCAATATCCGCCTCTGATTACACTAAAGCCCGTGGATTTATTCTCGAAGTCGCTTTTTCACAAGGCGATGCCCAAAGTGTTGCCAATTCTATTAATGTCGGTCTATCCAAAGGCCTTACCACTGTTGTCCGTATTTGTGCCGGCAACACCTGTTCTTTTGCTAAGCCAGAATCGTACATCAAGTTCTTAAAAGATGTCTCATCCAAAGTTAATGGTCCTTTTTATGCCATCGCTGGACCCAACGAACCAGAAACCGAGAAATGGTTGGAACCCACCCAAACCGTTAACTACACTATTACCAAGGTCAAACTCAGCAAGCTAATTGAAAAACTCCCAGGCTGTCTAACCTCATACCCCGTTTGTGACACCGCCGTCGATGTATACAACCAACTCGAAGAAAAAACCAAAATTCAATACGAAGCCCTCATCCCATTTAATCAAGATAATTTCAGAGGATATTTAGGACTCGATTATTTAAGTCCTCCCCGGAATCAAAACAATTTTGGCATTATCAGTGAAGGCCTATCTTACATCAGCCCCATTATTAGCTCCCTTGTTGATAATAGTTTTGGCTTCCTAAGGGGTCTCTCTCCCCAATGGTTAAATGAAAAACGCGATACCATTCTTACTTCCGACAAATACATCAAAGTTGAAGATGAAAAATCTACTCCCAGTTTAATACAAACAATTGTTGAACGAGCTAAAGGCATCTGGCCAGTCGAAACCATCAAGGATAATCCCAAATCAAAGCAGCTTGGCTGCTTTACCCATGACCAAGGTTTGACCTTGCCCGCCCCTACCACTTTTCCCCAAGATCTTACTCCTAACAATCCCCCCAAAAACTTAAGCCAGCTCGTCCGTGTTCCCGTTAAGACTACCGAATTCGAAAATTCTCAAGACTGTCCCATCAGAAACAAGTTAGGAGTCATTATTGGCTATGGCACCAAATTTGAAACCAGGATTGTCCCGGGTGGCGGTATGAGAGATCCCAACAATTATGTCGTCAGTAATATTGGTCGAGGTATTGTCGTCCTTAACAATCCCAAAATGACCGATATTAGTCGCTTAATTTCTGAACCCAAAGATAACAAAGACTATTCTCTTTCTGCCCAACTCCTTCCCTCATCCGACAAAAAAATCTCTGACTTTGTTGACACCCCCTTACTCGCCCAAGGTGGCGTTTATGATAGCAACATTGTTTCTGGTCAAGATGGTTCCACTCAAAAAGGGGCTAAGGCTGGCGATACCAACACTACCGTTGGTAAAATTGCCAGGAAAGGTGGCGGTGCCCACGTTGACCTCTGTGAATTAAGAAACTACTGGCTCATCCCCAAGGGTCAACAATCAGGTACGCCCAGTAGTTGTGAAGATTCTTTCAGTGATGCCGGCAGAATCGATAGCTCTAGAAGATCCACCGGACAAGCTGGAACTTGCGCCGTCCCCGATGATCCTGACAATTTCTGCTCCCCCACCAACCCCACCAACGGTTTAAGCGAACTCTTTGGCGACCAAACTGATAATGCCGCTGCAATTTGTTCCCGAGAAAGTGGTGGTGACCCCAAAGCCATCAACTCTCATTGTTTAGATTCCAATCCCAGTACCCACAGTGTTGACTATTCCATCGGTCTATTCCAGATAAACATGCTTGCCCACCCCAACCCCGCCTTCTTTAATACTCCCGACGGAGCTTCATTAGCAGCCGTTACCGGTGGTCGACCTTGTTATCAAGCCTTCTCTAATTACACCGACTATCAGGACTACAGTAAATGGGGTAATGTCTGTCAGGTTGGTGATACCAGCCTTCTTAACGCTTGTGTCGCTTGGTTTCAAGTCGCCAAAAACAATCTATCTTACGCCAAATTCTTAGTTACCAACGGTGGCGGAACCAATTATGATTGGAGCCCTTGGTCGACCGCTACCGGCTGTAATATAAAATAAATGAAAAACAAAAAAACTTTCCTGTCGCTTGTCACCTTGACACTCTTCTTGCTTGTACTTTTTTTATATCTACAATCTAAAATGTCAAAGATAAAATCTCCCAACACTTCCCTCCTCCTTCCCACCCCCACCATCGCCAAAGTCCTTCCTAATCCCGACCAAGAAAACCAAACTACCCCCATTTTTGAAGAGTCTGGCGCCCCCTTTTCCATTTCTCTATACAACATCACCGGCTCCTATCACATCTCTATTCTTCAAAGCCCCTTTGAAGAAATTCGCCAAAAGGCTGAAAAATTTTTTTTAGAAAAGTTAAACCTTGATCAAGAATCCGCTTGCAAACTTAAAGTCCGCATTACCACCCCTCGCTTTGCCAATCCCGACCAATCCAGCCAAACCTTCCCCCTCTCCTTCTGCACCAACCAATAGTCGTTCCCTCCCCCTCAAGACGTCTTGACATTAACCAGAAGTTAGGTTAAAACTAATCTACAGTTAATATATGCAAAAAGGCAATTATTTATCTGCCATACTTAGATCCAACAAAACAGTCTTTAGCACCAAAGACGTTTCCCTTTTATGGCAAGATCCAAACAGTTCGGCCACCAGGGTCCGTCTAAATTATTATTCAAAAAAGGGGTCCCTCTATCACATACGCAAAGGTTTGTATGGTAGAGACCAGAAATATAACAGATTGGAGTTGGCATCCCGAATTATGACCCCTTCCTATGTCAGCTTCGAAACTGTGTTGGAAAAAGAAGGCATTATTTTTCAATATCACAGTCAAGTGACCGTCGCATCATATACCAGTCGGGAAATCAACGTAGACAACCAAACTTATATCTTCAAAAAAATAAGAACCCCCATCCTTGTTAACCCTCTTGGGATTGAGCAAAAAGATGGAGTCGCCATCGCCTCAAGAGAAAGGGCTTTTTTGGACATTCTCTATATAAATAAAGACTATCATTTTGATAATTTAAGATCCATCGATTGGGACAAGGTCTTCGAGATCTTGCCAATATATAAAAACAAACGTCTAGTAAAACTTGTTAATAAATATTACACTCCATGACTATAAATTTAGCTACCCACAAAACCATCCTTTTTCAAATACTCAAAGATATCTATTCAAACACCTCCATCTCTCCTTATTTGGGATTCAAGGGTGGAACAGCCGCCCTGATGTTTTATGGTCTGGATCGATTTTCTGTCGATCTTGATTTTGATTTGCTCGACGACACCAAAGAAGAGATTGTTTTTCAGCAAGTTCGAAACATCGTCAAGAAATATGGCAATCTCAAAGATTCACAACAAAAATATTTTAATCTCTTCTTTCTCCTCTCTTACGAAGACAAATCACATAATATAAAGATTGAAGTCAATCGCAGACATTTCGAATCAAAATATGAACTAAAAACATATTTAGGCGTACCCATGATGGTCATGGTCCCCGAAGACATGTTCGCTCACAAGCTCATGGCTATGTATGAAAGGATCGGCAAAACCAGTCGCGATATCTACGATGTTTGGTACTTCTTACAGAAACACTTCCCTATCAACACTCAGATTATAGAAACTCGATCAAAAATGTCTTTTGAGAAGCTTCTAGTCAAATGTATCAGTAGGTTAAAAAGATTAAATTCCAGGAACATTCTTACTGGCATTGGAGAACTCTTGTCCCCGAACCAAAAAGATTGGGCCAAGGCGAAACTCAGAGACGAAACCATCTCCCTACTCAAACTAAGACTTGAAAATTGATCTGACTGTGTCATTGTGATACACTTCGGCTCATGAAATCAACAAAGCCCATCTCTGATAAAAACACCAAACAAGAAATCCTCGAGGCATATCAGGAAATAATTGCTAAAGTTAACTCTTCACCTATCACCGACACGACCATCACCAACGTCACCAAAATTAACAAATTAGTCGACAGTAGCTTCAAACAACAAATCGAGTCACTCGAAGAAGACCTTAATTCTGTGACCTCTGTCCTTATTTCTCTTAAAAAAGCAGCCGACCAACAAAGAACTTATCTGGAAACAGAAAAACACCAGACAGAAATAGAGAGGACAAGGCTTGAAGAAGAATACAATTATCAATTTGGTAAAACCAAAAAACGTCAAGAAGAAGAGCTTAAAGAACAAAAAACAAAAGCCGACGAAGAAATATCAGCCAAAAAGGCCCTCTTGAGGTCCCAAGAAGACGAACTGACAGATCTCCGAAACCAGGCTAAAACATTCGAGGCCAGACTTCAAAAAGAAGTTAATGACGCCATCGCCAAAACCTCCAAGGAATTAAAGACCCAATTTGAACACGAAAAAGTCCTAGCCGAACAAGTGGCCATCTCCACCAAGTCTCTGCTTGAACAAAAAATCATCTCTCTCGAACAAACCATCCTCTCTCAAAAACAAGAAGTTGAAAGATTGAACACTATGGCGATCCAAACCACCCAGCAAATGACCCGAATCGCCGAACGCGCCGTCACCAAATCACCAGAGCAACAAAATAAATCCTCCGAAGATTAATTCTGTCACGATTAAAGCTGGTATAATTTCCTCATGGCCAAACGCCTTTTTTCTCTTGTTATTTTTATAGCTATTACCCTCGGTTTTTTTCTCAGATCAACTAATGTTAACGCTTTTTATGAAATTGGTGACCTTAATCAGATAGACAAAGTTGCACAAAAATATTGTGACCTGAGAAAAGGCAACCAGATGAATTTAGAAACATGGTACTCAGGTAAATGTAGTGCTGACTGGAAAGAGAGAATCGGTTTTGCTGATCTTTTTCTTTTAGATTTGGTCGGTGACTGGCGCACAAGTTACGATACGGGAACACCAACCTTTAGCGATAAAGGAAAAGACATCTTTAATCCAGTCGGAAACTTTTTGGCCTCTATAGTTACAACCAAACCAGCTTCAGCCTCACAATATCTTTACACAGTAAATCAAAATTTAGCCAAACACAATATTGTCCAACCAGCTTACGCCCAAGAAGGAGGGTATGGTTTCAATTCATTGGGACCAGTTATTGAGATATGGAAAGTCTTTAGGGATATCACTTATCTGTTGTTTATTATTGCCTTTGTTGTTTATGGTTTCATGATTATGTTCAGGACCAAAATTTCGTCTCAAACAGTGGTTTCTTTTCAAACAGCCATCCCCACCCTTATAGGAACCTTGTTGCTCGTAACTTTTTCCTATGCCATAGCAGGTTTAATGATTGATCTTGTTTATGTAGTCCAAGAAGTTGGTTTGAATGCGTTTTTTTCCAAAATAAGTTCAGAATTCTCGATTACAGGATATCTTTTGGGGCTAGGAGGAACTCTTAATATTACCAATGGCCAAATAACAACACCTTTTGGATCAATCGACTTGAACAATCCGTTCGTCAAGAACATGGTGACCACAGCTTTAAGTGTCGTTGGTTACCATGGACCAACCGAGGCCAAAACCATCGCCAACCTCATCATCGCTCGTTACGGTGGCCTGGGATTACCTTTAATTTATTTATTAATAGCCGTTACTCTTGGGCAACTACCTCAAAAAATTCTAGGTGTGATGATTCCTCAAACAGATAATTCTATCGCCAATGGATTCTTTAATGGGGCTTTTAAGGGCTTTGCCACCAATCCAATTTTTGTCATTATTGTTTGGTTAGTTTTAGTTATTGCCATTTTTTACACCTTCTTCAAAATTATGTATATGTTACTTCAAGCTTTTGTTATGGTTATATTCCAGGTTATTTTTGCCCCTTTTATTTTATTGAGCGGAATTATTCCCGGCAATGATGCTTTTGGCAACTGGGCAAGAGGAATCATTTCTAATTTAGCCGCTTTTCCTGCAGTAACTTTTTGCTTTCTACTTTCTTTCATCTTTATTGGAACAGTTAAATTTGGGGGTACTACCAATGACTATCTTCCCCCTCTTATAAACTTTTTTGTCCCAACTTCCGGAACTAAAATTGAAATGAATTTGTTTAAAGTTGGAGATATGTCTAGAACCATTCTTGTTCCACCACCGTTTGGCCTAGCAGGCGTCACAGGTGTTAATGGTGAGGCTTTAATTGCTTTAATCGGCTTAGGTATTTTTTTAATGACCCCTAAGATTGTTGAAATGTTACAAGAAGCCCTCAAGGCTCCTGCCTTCAAGTACGGCGCCGC
>Ga0172370_10011308_pt1 | contig 10083 bp, 18 predicted proteins | sample LakKiv5m_FD_114538 | JGI IMG/M metagenome (GOLD analysis project Ga0172370, IMG submission 114538) | Freshwater microbial communities from Kabuno Bay, South-Kivu, Congo - kab_022012_11.5m | ecosystem: Environmental > Aquatic > Freshwater > Lake | place: Democratic Republic of the Congo...
GAGATGGGTGGTGGGGCATCGGTAATCAAAGAAAGAACCTTCCGCCTGGTCTTCCCCCTCGTGGATGAGCAGAAAACCAAGGAGCCAAAACGCCGGAAGTCCGACCGGACTTACCCGAACCCTATAATCACTTCGCTCGAATGGAAGCGTGTATTGGAAACTGATGGCATTACAATCACCGAGTTGGCTCGTCGATTGGGTATCTCTCAGCCGCGCGTTTCACAGATGTTACGATTGCTAAGATTACATCCCGACCTAATCCGTGACATCGTAGCAATTGGGAGAGTCATGACGAGACCGGTGAAAATACGGCGGCTATTGACCATTGTAGATCAGCCGCTATCCGAACAAAAGGAGTTATTTAAGTCATTGAAATAGACGAGCATATGCCAGATAGCCAACAGGGAAGGCGGTGAATACGGCAGGCATGCCGCCGATGTGGGCCTGGATGGTTGGGCTGGTCACAGGTGGTCCTTGCCCATCACTTCGGCATTTCCGAAGCTCGTGTCTGAACATGTGTCCCGACTCCGGTAGCCAATGACTGACCGCACTTCCAGCCTGCGACGATCACTTCCAATAAGAGCACCTCGCGGTGCCAGGCTGATCTCGCCCGGCCGCGAGATGCTGCCGCCGCCCACAAGCCCGGCGCTGCTGATGGTGTGGTGCGGCGAACAGAAAAGCCGGTGGCGCACCAGCCCGCAGCCTCGGGCAGCATGCCGGCGATGGAGTAGATCATCGTAATCTCCAGCGCCTCTTCCAGCCCCAGCGGGGGCAGGATGGTGGGCAGCCGCCGCGCGATGAGCATCTTGCCGCTCCCCGGGGGCACGATCATAAGTATACTGTGTCTACAATTCATACCAGTGCCTGTACGACAAGTATATAGCTCCAGTTATCCATTTGCTCAATAGAGCATAATCTATGCTTTAGAAGGCGCTTTAGTCTTCCGAGGCGTATGCAATATTGGCCATCGAGTGAAGATATAGTTCAGGTGATACGTGAATAGAACGAAAATGAGTGAGAGCATCCAAGGCATATGCGACACCGCCTGGTTCGTCCACTTCACGATTCTGTCATGCGTTACTTCATCCGCTGCTATGCAAGACCCCAAGGAATAGACATAACTGATAACGATTGAAGATATGAGTGCTATAACAACTGCGCCAAAGAGGAGTGTCAAAGCCAACCGCGGATGCGGACGCCACCAGGGAAGCATCCAGATGAACCACACGACTGCTGATGGGAGACAGTAGATAACCGATACTTGTAATGGATCAAATGGCGCAGCATCTTTAGGCAGATATGCTACGAAGTCAAGAAAGACCCAAGAACTACCGATGGCGAATGTCACAATCAGTAAGAAGGCAACTAGCCCTGATAGTAGACGATCCCTTGTAAAATACTGGACAGTAAGGACAAGGCCGTAAAATGTTAAGTAGACTGTTAGGAAGTACTGGATTCCGATGAAGTTGAACAGAAGGCTTGGAAATTCACCAGATGTATCCGTGCCATGGCTCAATAATACCTGACTTTTCCAAACAACCGGGAAACCAGCAAATGTTGAGTATTGGAAGCTAGATAGCAGCGCAAGAAGGAATGCGGTGAGAAAAACACCTGTTGCGGCAGATTTCAACGCGTTATGGGAATCAATAAGCTCCTGCTGGCCAGGATTATCTTGAGCTTCTGACGCCTGCTTATTAGTTGACATATCCAATGTTAAGAAGATGACGACGATTGCGGCAATTATACCCGCAAGGGTACCGAGGAGCGCGGCATGTCCATTCGCATTAGACGTCAGTTGCTCGCCCCCGGCAGTAGCAATTCGCTCGATCGTACTTAACCCAAAGAAGATGCTACATGTAGCCAAAGTGAGTAATCCGAAAAATAACCGACTAAAAGTGCCCATAAATCCTCCTCGAAAGCTAACTAACTGAATGAAGTTATCAGACAGCAATCAGTGGGTACAGAGAGGAGAATCATCGCATCAACAATAAAAAAAGCTATGGGCTAATTCACCCCTCAGGCGTTCAAGCTGCCGACTAGGGCTAACATCCCGCCTTTCATCGTATCGGAGAGCGTCAGCTTCCAGTCGAAGTATCCCGCCAGGAACGCAAGACCGAAGACGATCAGCGCCAGCGCGAGGGCGTCGAGCAGGTAAAACCACCATCGCCGCCATTTAGTGTTGTCGCTGGATGACATGCCTGTTTATCGTCCTTCCTTCCGCCGCTCTTCTGGGGTGCGCTGAAACGGGATCGCCGTTTTACATTCGGGACAGCACATGGTGCGATTGCCATTCTTGATCATCGGAATAGCCCGGTGGTCTACATCTTCACAGCGCGGGCAATAAGCAATCCCCGCTGGTTCTCCTTCCTCATTGGTCTCGTAGTAGGCGTTAACGTGGCGCACCAGCTTCCCCTTAAATGCTAATGCGCCATGCAGACGAGCGATCTCTGAATCCTTCTCCCGCAGCAATTCCTGCGAATCGATCAGCGCGCCTTTGGCATCGGTGAGCGCTTCTCTAAGTTCGACTAGCTTTGCTCGCAGTTCGGCTTGCTGCGTGGCAACATCTAGGTCGTAGAGCGTTTTGACTATGTCGAGCGCTGTCTTCACGCCGCCAATCGCCGCGGTGATCGTGGTGATGTCAGACATTGATACCTCCTTGCGGTTTCCAGGTCGCGCCGCAGGACCGGTGCACTAGCTGGGCTTTTATGCTGGGACCAATTGACGCTGGTAACGTAGCGCCCAGATCTTTTCAACGATTGACCGTAACGTCCTGCATTCATGACCAGCTTCCTGCGCCTGAGCCAGTAGCTGCTGGACAAAATATGGATTCTTCATAGCGTGATCATTCTGGGCAATGCCCAACTCCTGCTTCAACCGCTCCATGACAGTAGTGAATAACGTCTCCCCGATCTCCTGCCGGAGCATCGTTTCTAAATTGACCGCGAAGCAGGCATACGTGTCAGCTACTGTTGTGGCTGGCCAGTCCTCCTGAGGCGCTCCTACGATACTCAGCAGCGTTCGGTTGGCCTGCATCGGCTGGCGTCCATCGTTATCGCCATCCCAGATGAGATACACCTGAATGCCGAGATTTTGGAAGATAAGGGCTGGTCGGTCCAGCTTATCTTTCCCATCGCAGGGAATTACACTGATCCCGTTGCCCTCCATTTCACGCCCCAACGCCTTGGACATGCCAAGGATCGCCGCGCGGTCCATCTCACCTTCGACCAACACGACTACATTGGCAAAGAAGCCCTCGTTCACCCACGGCGTCATCAATGTGCATGTTCGTTGCCGCAATGTTTCGCCAGTGAATGTTGCCGGATTCCGGGCATTCGTCAGGACGGCAAGTTGGTGGGCAACATCATTCAGGCTCGTCTGTACGACCGATGTGACTTTGGGGCAGTTTTCTTCGCCGTCTACCTTCCGCACCAGCCGGAGCTTATCCACACGGTCAATGCCGACGAAGAGCGGCGAGTGGGTGCAATATAGCACCTGCGTCTGGACCGCCACGCCATCGACATTGCGACTGGCCAAATCGAACAGCATGCGTGCAATATACCGCTGCCGATCGGGGTGCTGGTAGAGTTCCGGTTCTTCGATGCCCAACACCAGGTTCGGCATTGTGGCCGCCTCATCGTCGTCGCCCACAGCAGTGCGGATTGACACAAGATACTGTAAGAGGCTCAGTATAAATGCGCGCTGCAGTCCATGCCCCGTCCGCGCCACTCTGGCACTATAGCCATCTTCACATAATTTCGTATCCGCCTTCGGCAAGCCGATGCTGATGCCACCGAGTGTCGCCCAATCAATTTCGACAGTGGCATCGGGCACGTAGGTACGAAGGATGTCGGTGAGTTCCTGTGAGTGCCGTATCAATTGCGGCTGGGCACCGGAAGCGAGCAATTCCTCGAACTGCTGGCTCGCATGCTCACGGAGCGCCATAACGCCTTCGTGGCGATCGATAGTGGCACGGATGTAATCCATCAACTCTGTCAGCGGCGAGCCTTTTCCCTCCGTGGCGTCCATGGCCGCATCCCGCACGGCGGGAACGAATAAGTACCGTGTAAAACGAGAGAGTAAGCCGGTTGCCACCGGGGTGAAGCCGAAGAATTGGCCATCATCACGCATCGGCGCGCACTGTTCCTGATGGATCGTTTCCCATACGGTAAATTGCTCTTCGATTGCGGCTTTGCTATTCGCCGCTGCCAATTCGTTATACTCTTGCTGCCTGCGCAGCGTATTATATAGTTCCCTGGCACCCTGAGCTTGCCCAGTCTGCGCCAGCAGGACGCGAATCGCCGAGAAAGCCGGGTGTTGGGGACGCGCGCCATGGTAATGAGCAATCGGCTTGCTGGCGTCGTTCCAGGTAAAGACACGCTCGACGGTCAAATCACCATCAACCAGATAGAGACCAAAGAGATCGCGTGCGGCATCGGAGAGTGCCGTGTAGGTGACCGCGATTACGATTTCCTCGCTCGTGTCGCAGTTATAGAAGTCATCCTTCTCAATGACGGGGGTCGTAGAATAGAAGGTGTCCAAGGCGCGGAGAAACGAGGATTTACCACACCCATTGGGACCGACGAGAGCGGTTAAGTCGTCAAACTGAAGCGTGGCATCGTAAAGCGAGCGGAACCGTTCTACACGGATCGAACGAATAAGCATGCTTTTACCCTCCATCGTGGAGCTGTCGTTATAAGCCTTTCAATGCGCTATTCTCCATCAATAAGGCAATTCCTCTTTTCTTTAGGCAAGCAGTGATCGTCCTCTCATCCTCTGGTATAATATGCGTATGGCCAACCGAGAACCGAGCCGCGGCGAACTGCTCGACACGATGCACGACACGGTCATCGCGCTGCAGGACGCGTTGACCACCCTCTACACCGAGACGCTGGCGGCGGAACAGCAGGATCTGACCCACCAATGAAGCGAGGAGGACCGGCGGGAAATGCTGGAGGGTCTGCGCGACGCCTCGCAGCAGGTGATCCATGCGATGGCCGGATATTCGCCACCTGCTCGGGCACAACTGGGGGAATAATGGGCACCACTGGGGGAATAATGGGCACCACTGGGGGAATTCAGACACAACTGGGGGAATCTGGACACAATTGGGGGAATCCACGCTCACTTTTTGTAATAAAAGTCTAAGTAAAGAGAATTAAAAAGCATAAGCACATACGCTGTGCTGCACTCTTGGTAAAGAGCACAGCGTATGGATCTCGTAAACCGTGAGAGGTGAGGAAGGCGCCGTCATCTCGCAAGGTCAGCACCCTCCGGTGGGCAGTCCGTAGCTTCCTAGATGATGGTCTGCAGGAGCCAGAGCGCCGTGCACCAGACCGCAGTACGTCAGCACACCGTGCCGTAGACCGCAGGGCGTCAGAGCACCCCTGGTGCTGGCGGAGCGAGATCGTCCGGCAGCGCGCCATGTGCGTCGCCTGGGGCGCTTCCAGGCTGCTAATCCTCCCCCAACCCCCTCCACCCTGGACATCAACTCTTCCCAAATGGCCGTCTGAATTGACAGTCGGCCCCACGTATAGCAACGCCCCGGCAGCACAGCGGCTCACCGGGGCGCGGCAAGGCGATGGAGCATCAAGCATAAGCGAAGACCGGTGTGGTGGCAACGGCGGTGGCGGCTCTCTTCGCGGCGGCTTTTTTTCCGCTCGCTGCTCGGCAGCGCCGTCGTGCAAGTCGCAACCGGTCGATCTGCTTGATCACAAGCTGGGGGATCGTTGGCGTTTCGGAAATGGCCAGCCACTCTCGCAACCATCCCTCGCGTGGCATCAACCTCTCCGGAGCAAAGGCGTCCGCTGGCAGCCCCCAGGCGTCGCAGAGGACCGCGGTTGCCTGTTTCCAGTAATGGAGCACCCGCTCGGGATTTTTGCCGCCCCAGGCACCTTTTGCGGTGAAGCCAGCGGCACGGTAGCCATCCAGCAGCAACGCCTTCCGACTGATCGGCTTAGTCATACGACCGTCCTCGATCTGCTCCTTACCCCATTGATAGCGCCAGTGATGCAGCAGATTCATCCCGATGGCCCGCGCCCAGGCGCCGGTGGTGTGTGCGGCCGAGGGTAGGCAGCCGATGAGACCGAGGGTATCCTCCAGGTAAGTATTGGTGTCTTTACCCGGCCAGACACGGTAGATGGTACCCGTCGCCGGATGGACGGACACATATTTCGTATGCTCGGTGATGCTGTCCTGGGTGCCGTGTCCCTGCAGCTTGATGAGCGCGATTTTCCGAATCCACTCGTCAATATACCGGCGGGCTGCCCGCTCGCGTATCGGTTTGCTGGCATCCAGCCCCAACAGCTCGATCAATTCCGGGTAGATGAGCTGGTCCGTCGCCTTCTCGATTCTGATCCCGTCGTAGGTGCGTGAGAGCAGGTAGTGCGTGATCACGGCGCCGTCGATGGGATGGGCGGGCAACGTGTGCGCCAAATCTTCAAGCAGGTGGACGCTGTAGGTCCAAATCCGCGGCGGGTGCTTGTCCGTGGAGAATGGGAGATGGGTAATCCCCATGGCCAGCGCGCTGGCGCTGGTATCCGAGTAGAGGTGGCGTCCGGGGGTGAGTTGTGCGGTGAGTTGTGCAGTCATCGTGAGTGCTCCGTTTTAGGTGGTGTGATAGTGGCTTATTATTCGGCGGAGACGGGCAGGTGCACATCTGCCAGGCGATCCAACTCTTCGCGCGAGAAGAGCAAGCGGCGTCCATCAACTGCCGATTTACGCGGGTGCAGGTTGCCAACCTGTATATGCCGCCAGAGGGTGCTCCGGGCCTTAATCCCGGTATACGTCATAGCTTCTTCGACGGTCAGCCAGTCAGTTGTAATAGTGTCGGTCATCGGACAATCCTCCAGGGGCGCACTATTAAGGGCTTACCCAGTTATCGGCTTCCTGAAACATATCTCAAGAGATTATGCACCATTTCGCCCTCACAGATTCGATGCTCCGCTCTCCTATATCGATCTTATGTCTAATTAACAAAATCGCCTATAGGGCATTCGCCGGAACTAAGAGCATACAAGCGGAAATTATTGGATTCGAAAAAGGCAAATCGTGAATCTGAGCCACCCCCATCGGCCACCAGCCTCCAGGTACGCACCAAACACCCGGGTGGGGGTATGTTTACCCCCACCCCCATCGAAAAGGAGCACGGCAATGACTTCCCCACCATCAGCCCAGTATCAGCGCGGGCCACCAGTGCCTGCTGCTACCATTACTCTTCGATGCCGGACCATTCTAGGTCCGGTTTTTGCTTTGTGCGCCGTTGAGCGCAATGTGACCGGTTCCGCGCGCCGGTAATCGCGCGGAGAAAGTGAGACACCGATGACACTGGACAGCCTGATCGCCGATGCCGCAGAGGAGCTGCTGGAATGGTATCAAAACAACCCGGAGGAAACGGAACCGCACGACCGGATCTTCGAACTGGCGGACGCACATACGCCGATCTACTACAGTGAACTGTTGCGGTTGGCGGCCGAAAACAACAGCCTTGCGCTGGACGTTCCTGAGTGTGGCCCGGCGTTTGATGGCAAGCCGACGCCGATTAACATCATCGCAGGGAATTGCTTCGAGGCCATCGAGGCTGGGTTGTGGCAAGCCTGGCAGGAGCTGATCGACGAGGAGGACGATGATGACGCTGATTGAGCTGACGACTGCCGCGTGTGCCCGCCTTGCCCATCATTGGGAGTTGAACGGACGGGCGGTAAATCCTGCCGTGGCTATCCGCCGCATCGTCAATGAGAGTGCGCCAGCCCGACACGAAATCCGCACGCTACTCGAAGAGGAGCTACAGGACGAGTGGACGCGGCTATGTGCCGAGGAGGTAAACGAATGAGCACATCAACGAAGACCTACTTCACGCTCTGTCAGGCCGAGTCTACGTTCACCTACATCCTGGCACATTCTGACGGGCGCGAGATCAGCGTGCGAGCGGATTGGCAATTTCCGTCGATCGCTTTTCTCATGGGCTGGGATGGCCCGTGCTCGCATTGTCGGCGTGGGTGCCGTGATGAAACGGATGGCACGGTGGATTGTCTCGCCAAAACTGCGCTGGATCATATTCTCAATGCCATGGCGTATTTGGATCGGAACATCGGCCGGCGCGTTCCCGATGTTAATAGTGTCTTCGATTACATTGAGGAGGATGGCTATGCAACCTATGACCAGTGAGAACGAACACCGCCTATTCGGGCATTTGATCAGGCTGACCAGCATCCTGACTATCATACGGCTTGATCATGAGCACGGTCACACCACTGTCGCGCTGGCGTCGAATCTGGCTGCCACCCGCAAGTATATGGCCGAGCACCTGCCGGCCTTGTGGCTTTTCTGTGACCGATGTTATCGACAGCAACCCATCCCCGAGGAATTATCCGAACTTGCCGAGCACGAGGCTGTCTTCGGACGGGGGTTTCGTCAGTAGCCTATCACCGATACCTGATGTGTCTATGCCGCCGATGGGCGGCTTTTTTGATTGGTCAACTCCATTGAGAAGGAGAACAATACGATGTCAGATGTGATCTGTGCCATTTGCGGCGAACCGTGGGACTACTACGGATTGCAACACGGCGATGTCACCCCCACCGAGGGACGGCGAGTATTAGCGGGAGAAGGCTGTCCCTGCTGTCACTTTGGGCAATCTTGCCACACCTGCCGTGGCACTGGACGCCTGCAAAGTAACGGCGGAACCTGCCCCACCTGCCACAACAACCATATCATCACCCTGGTGACCCTCCTGCGAGGCGAAGAGCATTGGCTCGTGCAGGGAAGTACCACACCTGAAATGCCACGTGGTCGTGTGGTCGATGATCCCACCTGGGCACCCTTCCCCGATACGGAGCGCTTCGAGTGTCGTGACGGTTGGGCGATGCGTAAGCGGGCGCTGTGTCCGGATTGCGAACCTGATTTTTGCCCCATTTGTCACGGCACGGGAAAGCGAAGCAGCCAGGCGAAACCGCACTTGGAGGCATTGATGGGTTCAGCCTTGGAAGCGACCGACGACCCAGACTCTGTGCTTGACCTGTGGTAGCACCATCTCTCGAAAGGAGGTTTTCTTATGACGACCCAAACCTTAACGATCAGGCTCCCGGAAACGGACCAGCACCGCCGGGCGCTATTACGAGTGTTACAGGACACGGATTTCCGCCTGCCTGCTAACACCGCGGACGCCACGGTTAGCATCCGGTTCGCCAACGACAACGATTTCTGGACGATCTATGCCGGCTTATGGGGAGTGCGTTACGCCTGTGACGTGGCGCCAAAGGAGCTGGCCGAGTTGAGCACGGCGGTGGATGCTGTGCTGGCCGACATGGACATCATCCTCGACAACACGCAGGAGGGCCTGCAAGCTCGCGTATAACCAACGCACTGGGAAAATGTTCCCCAAGCGTTCTGTTGTTGCGCTCGCCATATGGCGGGCGTTTTTTGCATTTGGTGGGTCGCGCGATACCTTCATCCACGCGAAGAAAGAGTTTCGATGCTAACACATTCTGATTGCCCCATGATCCAGACCGATACCGAGGTCCGACAGATGATTGACCAATTGGTTATTGAGCCGATGCTCACCGGCATACAGGAAGAGCGGATTTCCATCGACCAGCCGGCCGATGAAGGCGAAACGTTCGATCTGTATCGGCTGGCCTGCGACATGCTGACAGGCAGCCTGCGATAAGACGCCTGAAAGGAGAAACTATGGACACCAAATATCTGCAGGCGGTGGAGCAGACCGTCTACCTGGCATTTCAACTCGCGGCGATCGAGCGCGCACTGGAGGTTGCCGAGGAGAAGCAGGAGTGGCGCTTCCTGCCCGACACCATCCGCATGTGCATTGCCAGTGCCGAATGCATGGCTGGCGATGACCTGGCGATCTGCCGCCGGACCATCCGCAGCGAGAAGGAAAGGAGTAGCGATGAAACACCGTTTCAAGCCAGGTGAGGAGGTACGAAGCAAATACACGATCTGGTTGGATGATGTCGAGATTCCGGCAGAGGCTTTACTGCCCATTCTCGCTCTCACCAGAGACCAGGCGATGGTTGAGTTTGACGGACGACAGCTCTGGGTGAACCGCGCCAACCTGAAACCCGATACCAC
>Ga0172370_10011309_pt1 | contig 10082 bp, 10 predicted proteins | sample LakKiv5m_FD_114538 | JGI IMG/M metagenome (GOLD analysis project Ga0172370, IMG submission 114538) | Freshwater microbial communities from Kabuno Bay, South-Kivu, Congo - kab_022012_11.5m | ecosystem: Environmental > Aquatic > Freshwater > Lake | place: Democratic Republic of the Congo...
AGCCCCCGCGCTACCGGCTGCAGGTCTACGTCGCCCACGCGGCGGGGGACAAGCCCCCGCGCTACCGGCTGCAGGTCTACGTCGCGCACGCGGCGGGGGACAAGCCCCCGCGCTACCGGCTGCAGGTCTACGTCGTCCACGCGGCGGGGGACAAGCCCCCGCGCTACCGGCTGCAGGTCTACGTCGCCCACGCGGCGGGGGACAAGCCCCCGCGCTACCGGCTGCAGGTCTACGTCGCCCACGCGGCGGGGGACAGCCCCCGCGCTACCGGCTGCAGGTCTACGTCGTCCACGCGGCGGGGGACAAGCCCCCGCGCTACCGGCTGCAGGTCTACGTCGTCCACGCGGCGGGGGACAAGCCCCCGCGCTACCGGCTGCAGGTCTACTTCGCGCACGCGGCGGGGGACAAGCCCCCGCGCTACCGGCTGCAGGTCTACTTCGCGCTCCTGCAAGGCTCGCCCCGGAGCGATGCGTCGTCCCGAGACCGAGACCGAGACCGAGACTGAGACCAGCGCTGCCCTCGCAACGCATGATTCCGCAACGCTCCTCCGTATGGCACAGCTTCTGCATCAGCAGAACTTGCGCTTGCCCTCGGACGGCCATTGCGCGATCCTCTTTCTGAAGGAGGATCGCCATGGACGACCGCGACGGCAGCGCGACCTACGAGGATCTCATGCCGTTTCCCGAGCAGGTCAAGGCCGAGATCATCCACGGCCACGTCTATGTGCAACCTTCCGGCATGTTGCGCCATGGCATTCCGATTGGCGAGTTGACTCGCAAACTGCCGAACCACAAAGGCAGCGGTCGCGGCGGGCAGGGCTGGTGGATCGTCTCCGACATGGATGTTCGCTTTGGCACCCACGACATCGTGCGCCCCGATCTCGCGGGCTGGCGCGTCGGGACCATGCCCGTCCCGAACGAAGGCCGACCTGTGGAAGTGCGGCCGGACTGGGTGTGCGAGGTGCTGTCGCCGTCGAATGCCGCGCACGATCGCAAGCGAAAATGGCCGATGTACGCAGCGTTCGGTGTGCCGCACGCCTGGCTTGTCGATCCCGCAGAGCGCACGTTGGAAGCCTACGAGCTGGGCACGGACAAGCGTTGGATTCTGCTCGGGACTTGGGGCGACGGCGATCGCTTGGCTCTGGCGCCGTTTCCGGAGATCGACATCGAGGTCGGCGACCTGTTTCTACCGCGCGCGCCGGGCTGAAAGGGCCATCACAGCTGCCCCATCCGCACCAGCGTGGCAACCGTCCTGCACGACAGAACGCCGACGAGGGCCACTCGCCGTCGGTTCGTTGGCCTGCTGGCTGGGTCGCCAGGCGCACCGCTGCGGATCCGCGGCGACGGCCGCGCCCGGACCTTGCGATTCGCGTGGCCCGCACCCTCCCCGCCGTGCCCATTATCTTGACGGATCCACAAACCGCCCCAAAGCTCGGCGCTACGCGGGGCAAGGGTCCGCGAATACAGGAGTCTCCCGCCATGAGAATGCCTTCCCGCACCGCCAGCGCCGGCACGCGCCTGCGCCCGTCGGCGAAGTCGACATCGAGGCGCACGAGCTGTTGACCGACCTGCAGTTTGATGTGGCCAAGGCCGTGGCCAAACAGTTCGATCATCCGCTGTACAAGGCCGTGTTCCCCAAGGGGCTCAGCGGCCTGAAGAAAGTCACCAACGCGGACCTGCGCACCGAGTGCAAGCGCATCCGCGGCGTGCTGGCGATGCAGCCCAGCGGCGGCGCGCTGCATGCGTACGTGGCCAGGCTGGACACGCTGGACAAGGCGTGGGCTGCGCCGGTCGCCGAACATGACAAAGCCTCGGCGGCCTTTGGCCTGGCCGCCACGCAGTTTGGTACGGTCAAGCACGAGTGGTACCTGGCCTACGACGCGATGCCGGGCCTGCTGCGCGCCCTGTTCCCGGATCGGCGCGCCTTTGTCGATTCGTTCTTCCTCGATGTTGCGCCGCCGAAAAAGGCTGCGCTGCCGCCGGCCGTGCCGCAGTAGGCTGCGCGTTCTTGGCGATCCGTCGGGCGAAGCTGTTTCGACGGGCGTCCGAACCCGAACCCGAGCCCATGCCTGCTGGCGTCGTCGCGGACCACAGCGTATCCTCCGCATACGGGAGGCGGACTTGAAGCAGGCGACCTGGGACAACATGACGCCGGCGGCCAGGCGTGCCCTTGTGCGGGCCATGTACGCAAGCAAGAGCGAGCCGGAACCGAATCGCCGCCACGCCAGCCTGGACGCCATCGATCTGGCCCTGCTCGCCGAACTGCCGCAGACGCCGCCTGAGGAGAAGGACCGTGAGCTCGAAACGCTCCGAGAGCGGCTACTCCGGCGCCGAACTGGCTGACTGGCTGGCGGACATCGTGGCCGTGCTGCAAAGCTCCGGGGTTCCGTTCGCGCTCATCGGTGGCGCGAGCGTGATGTTGTACGGCAAGCGTTCGCGCACGCGCGATGTCGATTTTCTGGTCGCGTTGGAGCCGCGGCGTTGGCCGATCCTGGATGATCGCTTGAAGCATGCCGGGTTGCGTGTCGAGTCCAAGGGGCTGTGGCATCACCGCGCCTGGCGTGGGCAGCTCTACGCGGATCTTGTTCTGGCGGAAGTGCCGGAGCAGGCAGCTGCGATTGCCGAGGCCGTCGTCCATGAGATGACGGGTGTTGCCGTGCCGGTTGCGCCGCCGGAGTACGTCGTGGCCCTCAAGCTGATTGCCGGCCGGCCCCAGGATCTGCGTGATGTCGAGGAGATTCGCGAGTGCGTCGCGGACCTCGACGAAAAGCTCGTCGCGCGGTTGCTGGCGCCGTACGAGAATGGCTGAGGACCTGCAGCCCGAGTCGCCAAAGTCTGCGCCACCCCGCCCTACAGGCCCACCGCAAAATACCCCTGCGTCCCGCCCAACTCGCCGAACGCGTGCGCCACGCCCAGCCTCAACACCCCGAGCGGGATGTAGCCCAGCTCATAATTGAGGCGCAGCTCGCCGCCCAGCGACAGCATGCCGCCGCCGCGGATGCCCCAGCCCGGCGGCGTCCAGAACGCCCAGGCCCAGTCGCAGAACCCCACCGCGCTGAGGCGGCCGGCGTGGACGGGCAGCACCTCGATGCCGCGCCCGATGTCCCAGACCGGCAGGTGCAGCGCGGCCGTGCCCCAGGAAAGGCCATTGCCGCCCAAGACATCGCCGCCGGAACCGGCGCCGCGCACCGTCGCGCCGCCGCCGGCACCGCCGCCGAGCAAGTCCATGGCCAAGAAGGGCAGGACGCCGCGGATGCTGTAGCCGGGCCCGAACGCCTGGCCGATGGGGATGAGGCTGAGGTTGCCGTCCAAGGCCAGCACGCGGCGCTTGCCGAGCGGCCAGCGGTGTGCGCTGCTGAGGTCGACGACGACGCGCTGGCGGCCGCCACCGGTCCAGCGGTCGCTGACGCTGGCGTGCAAGCTGGCGGTGTGCAAGCGCTCGGTTTCGATGGAATCCGGGTAGCTCTCGGCGTAGCCGTAGCCGATGCCGACATCGAGCAGGGCATCGAGGCCGGTCCAAGGGCCGTAGGGCACGTGGCCCTCGGGTTCCTGCGCGATGCTGCTGACCTGGTAGGGGTTGCGCAGGGTGGAGCGGACGACGCGCCAGGCGGCCGAGACGTTCCAGCTGTCGCGCAAGTGGGGGATCGTCCAGTTGCCGCCCAAGCGCACGCCGAGGCGATCGGTGGGCGCGGTGCGCCAGCGGTAGCCGCGCAGGAACCAGGCGTTGCCCTGCTGGTAGCCGCCGCTGAGATCGAACTGCGGTTCCCAGCGGGTGGCGCGCAGGCTGCCGAACAGGATGGGATCGGTGCCGGACGAACGGAATTGGCCGGTCAGCTGCAACTGCCAATGTTCCAGCGCATCCTGGCCGGTCGTCGTTGCGCCCAGCCAGAGGCCGCCGCGCAGCAGATCCGGGTTGTCGCCGGTCGCCAGCAGGATGGGTGCCCAGGAGCGCGGCCGCAGGGTCGGCAGCGGGTTGTAGGGCTGCTCGGCCAGGTGCGTCGCGGGCGGCGCGTAGCCCTCATCCCCGGCGCTGCGCGCCATCCCTTCTCCCGCTGACGGCGGGAGAAGGGGCACAGGCGCTGCCTCTTGGCCGCTTCCCGCCGTCGGCTGGAGAGGGACCGCGCCGCCCAGGGCCGTGAGGGGTGAGGGCGGCGCCGCCCAGACGTCCATGCCCCAGCCGCCGTAGCGCACGCTGATGGCGCGGCCGGCGGCGTGGGTGGTCGAGGTGAGGCCGGTCAGGGTGCGGGTAGAGAGGTGCCAACCTTGCTCCGGCGCTTGTAGATCGAGATACCCGGCATCGCGAAAGGTGCCGGTCTGCACGATGGCGCCGAGGCAGGTGTGCGTACCGCAAGCAAAGGGCTGCAGATCGTCGAGCCAGGGCACGGCGACGTCTTGGGTTCCCCGCATGTGGAGGCGCAGCAGCGCGTCGCTGCCGGCAACGCGGGCCAAGGCGTCGTGGCGCGTCGCATCGCCGAGCAGCGCGCGCCGCAGATCGATGGGCGCCGACCAGAGGTGGCGCTGGCCGCCGCTGCCGTGGGTCCAGTAGAGGCGACCGTCGCCGGGCAGCACGGGACTGCTGACCAGATCGCCGATGCCGGTGCCTTGCCACAGCACCCGCGCCTCGCTCGTCGCGCCGGCCTCGGCAACCGTCAGCGCCGCCTGCAGATCCAGCAGGTGCAACTCGGCGCGGCCCGCGCGCACCGCGACCGTCACCAACCAGCGACCGCTCGGGTCGATCGACGGCGCCCGCGCCCGCAGGCCGCTGGTCAACTGCAGCGCCTTTGTGTGCGCGCCGCGCCCCAAGCGCACGGCCACGATCTCGCGGTAGCTGTAGACGCGGCGCAGGCGGCGGCTTTCGGTGAACAGCAGCCAGCGGCCATCGGGCGTCACCAGCGGTTCGTCGCAGTCGAGCTGGCAGCGGTGCAGCACTTCGCTCTTGGCGGTCGCGATGTCGATGCGCTCGATGCGTTGAAAGGCGTCTTTGGGCGCATGCGCGACGACGACCGAGGCGCCGTCCGGCCAACTGCGCACGCGGCCGCGCCACTCGCCGTCCCGGGTCAGGCGCCGGCCGTCGCCCCAAGCGGCCTCGCTGCTTGCCGAATCGCTGCCCGTGCCCGCCTGGATCTCGCCGTGCACGCGCTCGGCCACATGCTGGCGCGCGTCCTGCCACAGCCGCGACAGGCTGGCACCAAAGGCGCTGCGGCTGACGCCCTGCACGCCATAGGCGATGACGCGCGTGCCGTAGTCTTTGAGGAACTTGCGGATGGCCTCATGGCCGCGCGTGCGCGCGATGTCGTCGAGCAGCACGCCGCCGAACAAGTACCAGCCGTTGCCGCGCGGCCAACGCAGCGGCTGGCCGGTCAGGTGGTGCAGCTCCGGCAGGGTGCCGTCGAGCACCGCCGCGCGCAGCATCGCGAGGTAGACCGGGCTGCCGACGCGGCCGCCCTGGCCGGCCACCGCGCGATCCTGGCCGGTGTGCCGCGTTTCGATGTGCGTCGCGAGGCCTTCGACAAAGAAACGCGGCAGCAGCATGTTGGGCAGGAAGCGCCGGCCGAACACCCAATTGCCCGCCGCCGGCAGCCCCGAGACATCGCCGAGGTGCAGGATGTGGGCGTACTCGTGGAACAGCAGCGCGCGCAGCCAGTCGCCGTGATCGCCCAGATCGCCGCCCGGCTCGGGTGGATAGGCGTACAAGTGCACGTGGTCATAGGGGTAGGGTGTGGCAAAGCCGTTGGCCGAATCCGCGAAGTCATCGATGGTCAGCTGCATTGGCTCATCCGGCTGGTAGCCAAACAGTGGCTGCAGGGTGCGGCGCGCGTCCTCGAACACCGCCGCGGCGCGCCGCGCCAAGGGCTCCAGCGGCGCCGGGTAGTGCACCTCGAGACAGGGACCTTGGAGCGTGCGCCAGTCGATCGCGCCATCGCCGGCCAGCGCCGGCCGCGCTGCCGCAAGCAGCAGGGCCAGCAGCAGCATCTGGCGCAGAGGACGGGACAAGCGTGGCTCCGGCTAGCGCTGCAGCGCGCGAACCTGTTCCAACTGGCGCGCGAGGTGCGGCGGCAGCTCGGCGTAAACATCATCGAACAGCGAGGCAATCGGCGGCGGCGGCAGGCCTTCGACCTGCGCCAGCACGCTGCGCACTTCCTCGTCGTAGTGGGCGGTCATGCGCTGCGCCTCGCCGTCTTCGAGCACGCTGCGCTGCTGCAGGTAGGCGCCAAGGCGCAGGATCGGATCGCGCTGCTGCCATTGCTGGGTAATCGCCTCGTCGCGGTAGCGGCTGGGATCATCCGAGGTCGAGTGCGCGCCGACCCGGTAGGTCACGGCTTCGATGAACACCGGTACGCCGCCGGCGCGCACCGAAGCCGCCGCCGCCCGCACCACGCGCAGCACGGCCAGGGCATCGTTGCCGTCGACGCGCACGCCCGCGATGCCATAACCCAGCGCCTTGATCGCCAGCGTCGGCGCCGCGGTTTGCTTGTCCACCGGCGTCGAGATCGCCCATTGGTTGTTCTGGCAGTAGAGGATCAGCGGCAAGCCGAGACCCTTGGGTCGCATCACGCCCGCGCTGGTCAGCGCGACGTGGAAATCGCCTTCGCTGGTTGCGCCATCGCCGATCGCGGCAAAGCACAGCGGCCGATCCGGCGCCTCGTGCTGCAAAGCCATGGCATAGGCCGTGCCGACAGCTTGGGGATACTGCGTCGCCATCACCGACGATAGCGTGACGAAGTTGTGCTGGCGCGAGCCGTAGTGGCACGGCATCTGCCGGCCTTTGGTCGAGGTATCGTCCTGGTTGCCGAGACACTGCGACAGGTAGGTCCACAGCGGATAGCCGCGGTGCAGCGCCATGCCGCCTTCGCGCAGGGCCGGGTGAATCCAATCGCGCAGCTCCAGCGCCTGGGCCGGCGCAATGGTCGCCGCTTCCTGGCCGGTCGCCGCGCCGTAAAACCCGATGCGGCCTTGGCGTTGCAGGCCGAGCATGCGGTCGTCGATGGCGCGCTGGCGGATCATCGAACGCAGCATCGCCAGGGCGTCGTCGTCGGAAACGCCGGTGCCGTTTTCCAGGCTGGCATCCGGCGCGATCACGCGGCCGTCCGGGGCCAGCACGCGAAAAAGGCCGAGCATGGCGGCGCTGTCGCCAGCGGTGAACGTGGGAAAGGCGGTGGACTGGCTGTGGTCGGTCATGGGCATCCTGGCAGTGTGGGCGGTGCGGTGCGCGGCGCATTGTCGCAGGTGGCGCTGGCTTGTGCCAGCCAAGCTTGGCATGGGGCGCCCCCGGTCGCTTGCAGGGCCCCGATCGCCCGCGTAGAGTCGTCGCGACGCGGACAAGCGTCACCGGATGCGCACCGTGCCGGTCGTCTTTCGCCATCAGGGATATCGCTTCTTCTTCTATTCGAATGAGGGCCGCCCGCCCGAGCCGCTGCACATCCATGTGCGCGACGCCGACGGTGAAGCGAAGTTCTGGCTGCAACCGGCCATAGCCGTAGCCGACTCAGAAGGGTACGATGCACGCACACTGCGCGAACTGGCGGTGGTGATCGCAGCCCACCGGGCCGAGATCGAAAGGAGCTGGCATGAGCACTTCTCCTAAGTCCGTGCGCTTCGATGCCGACACGCTTTGGGTCGATCTGCAAGATGGCCGTACGGTCGGCGTGCCGCTGGCCTGGTTCCCGCGCTTGCTGGCCGCGACCCCGGCGCAGCGCGCCGAAGTGACGCTCAGCCGCCGCGGATTGCATTGGGAAGCGCTCGACGAGGACATCTCGGTGGAGGGCCTGCTGGCGGGTCGAGGCGATCAGACGCGTCGGCGGCCATTGGCAGCGTAATCGTTGCCGTCTCGAGACTTCATGCTCCCGCTCCGCCTCACCCGCGCCGCCGCGCCCGTGACCCACGCCCTCCTGGCCCTGGCCGCCCTTGGCGTCGGCCTCGCCCTGGGCCGCGTGCTCGCCCTTGAAGCGCCGCGCCTGCGCCCCGACGTCGCCCTGCGCCTGGCCGCCTTGGCCGCCTTGCCCTTGCCGCTTGGCCTGTTGCGCCTCTTGACCACGCCGCCCCACGCCGCCGCGCGCCGCTTTCTCGGCGAGCCGGCGCCCGAGTTGCTGGCCCGTTCCCTCCGCACCGCGCTGCTCTGGCTGCTGGAAGGCCTGCTGATTCCTCTTGGCATGCTCGCTGCGTGCCGCCTCTGGCCGGACGCCTCCGAGGATCTGCTGCGCGGCGCCGCGCTGACCGCCCTGGCCCTCCTGCTCGCCGCCGGTCTCGGCACCGCCGCGCTGCTGCTCGCCCTGCGCACCGTCGCCCGTGGCCCTTCCGGTCTCTGGTCCAGCCTGACCGGCGGTGGCGCTTTCGGTCCCGCCGCCGCCGCGCCGCTGCTCTACGCCCCGGCCTTTGCCCTTGTCGCCGCACTCGTGCCGCCCGCGCTCTTGTCGGCAGTCTGGGGCGCCAAGGCCGCGCTGCTCACGCCGCAAGTCCTTCTGCTTTCGTTGCTCGGCGCGGCCGTGCTCGCCTTTGTCCTCGCCTTGAAGGAAATCGAGCAAGCCCGCCCGCACCTGCAAGAAGCCCTGCTCGCCGTCGAAGAAGCCCACGCCATGCCCTTTGCCCAAAGCGATCAGCTGCCCGAGCCGCCGCGTTGGCTGATGCCCGGTCAACCGAACGCGCTCTTGCACCTGCTGGCCCGCTCCTGGATGCGCGATCGCCCCGGTTCCTGGCTGACGACTGCGCTGCTGACCCTGCTGGCCGTGGTCTTGGTGCGCCGTCCCGCCGAGCCGCTGGCGCTGGCCTTGGTCGCCGCGTCGATCGCCGCCTACAGTTTCGTGCGCGTCTTGGCGCTCGAGCGCGATCCGGTCCACGCCGCCGCCTTCTGGCTGGGAGCGCCACCGCCCGACCTGCAGCGTGCCGTGCTGCGCCTGGGTCTGGGTCTATCGCTGCCGGCGCTTTCCCTGCTGGCGCTGGGGCTTCTGACGGGATCCCTGCTGGCCGTCCTGCTCGGCTGCCTCGCCGGCCTGGCCATCGGGCTCGGCTGCCTGCGCTTGCCCACCCCCCGCTTGCGCAGCGCCTTGCCCCTCCTGTGCCTGTGCGCCGCCGGCGCCGCCATCGCGCTGGCCAGCAGCGCCGGAGCCACCCCATGAGCGACCCCATCCTCTGCGCCCGCGCCCTGCGCAAGAACTACGGCACCCAGGAAGTGCTGCGCGGCCTCGACCTCGATCTGGCCCGCGGCGAGGTGACCGTGGTGCTGGGCGAAAACGGCGCCGGCAAATCCACGCTCCTGCGCGTCCTTGCCGGCGATCTGCGCGCCGATGCCGGCAGCGTCGCCATCGACGCCAAGTCGCTGCAGGCCGAGCCGGAGGCTGCGCGCGGGCGCCTCATCTACGTCGCCCAGCATCCGCCGCTCGCGCCGCTGCTGACCCTGCGCGAACACGCACAGGCGCTCAACGCCTTTCGCGGTCTGGCGCAGAAGCCCCAAGAACTGCAGCGCCTCGCCAGCGCGCTGCGCCTTGCGCACGTGCTCGACAAACCCATCCGCGCGCTGTCGGGAGGCATGGCGCACAAAGCCGCGCTGGTCCTTGCGTTCCTCGCCGATGTGCCGCTGATGCTGCTGGACGAGCCGCACGCCGGCCTCGATGTGCGCTCGGCCCTGGCCCTGCGGGCGCTGATCGTCGAGAAACGCGAGCGCGGCACGGCCCTCCTGCTGGCCAGCCACCTGGCCGAAGCGACCCTGGCGGTGGCCGACCGGGCCCTGGTGCTGCGTCAAGGCCAGGTCGCGCTGGACCTGGACGCGCAAGCGCTGCGGGGGTTTGGCGGCGATGCGCGCGGGTTCGAGCACGCCGTGCTCGCGGCCATGGGCGCGTGAGGCCCTGGACAGGCGAGGCACTGGGGGGGATCCCCAGGGCGCGCTGGGGTGGTGATCGGGTCGCGGTGATCGGTGGATTGGGTGGCGGTGGGGTCGGGCTCGGGCTCGGGCTCGGGCTCGGGTTCGGGCTCGGGTTCGGGATTGCCCTTGGCGGGTAGGGACAGGCTTCCATGCCTATCCGTGCGGCGGTCAAGCCCCAGATCCGGCTGAAATTGTCTTCCCAAAGAAAGCTCACGAGATGGACCACC
>Ga0172370_10011310_pt1 | contig 10082 bp, 14 predicted proteins | sample LakKiv5m_FD_114538 | JGI IMG/M metagenome (GOLD analysis project Ga0172370, IMG submission 114538) | Freshwater microbial communities from Kabuno Bay, South-Kivu, Congo - kab_022012_11.5m | ecosystem: Environmental > Aquatic > Freshwater > Lake | place: Democratic Republic of the Congo...
ATATTCTTTAAAACGATGCTTCCTGATTGGTTTAATTTTGGGTTCAGTATTAAAGTATAACACCAAACAAGGACTTATTGATTTGTATTTTTCCACATACTCATATCCTATCAGTTCATTGTTTTTTATCCGTTGTTTTATTTTGTTGTGATAGGGGTACATTTCATGCTGAATATAAGAAGAATTTACTTTTCACTGCTTTGCAGGCTGGATCTGAAAGCAACAATTTGTTGTCAGGCACAAAGGTAAGTATAAAGCAATGCCGTATGAAATTACAACTTTCTTTCAATTTTTTGGTACCGCCAATAAATATTTCCGGTCTTCGTGCATAATAATAAGCTCCAAAAATCTTTATTATCAGATAAATGTAATTCATGAGGATTAATAGTCTATCTTTGCGACCATTATTAACAATTTAAACATAAAAATGAATAAAGGAACAGTAAAATTCTTTAACAATGCCAAAGGTTTTGGTTTTATTAAAGACGATGAACAAGGTAAAGAATACTTTGTGCACGTAACAGGTCTTAAAGACGAAGTCAGAGAAAACGACCAAGTCACCTTTGACCTCCAGGAAGGAAAAAAAGGATTAAATGCAGTAAACGTTAAGCTTGCTTAATTTATTACATAAACACATTTAATGAAGAAAAAAGCTCTCCAAACGGGGGGCTTTTTTCTTTAATCGGAATTGTAAAGTAAATGCCAGGATTATAACCCATGCCACAGATTACACAAATTGTCGCAGATTTTTTTTCACAGATTAATTAATCTGTGAACGAAATCTGTGTTAAATCAGCGCAATCTGCGGCAAAAAAATCAATTTGCCAACATCTTTATAATTCCGAAAACTATCAAAAAAAAACAGAATGGAAACAGAATTAAAATTAGCCGTCCTTATTGATGGCGACAACATACCCTCGGCTTATATCAAAGAAATGATGGAGGAGATAGCCAAATACGGCAATCCCACCATTAAGCGTATTTATGGCGACTGGACCAAACCTCACCTTGAACGCTGGAAAAACGTGCTGCTCGAAAATGCAATTACTCCCATACAGCAATATGGCTATACCATAGGAAAAAATTCAACGGATTCAGCCATGATTATTGATGCGATGGACATACTTTACTCTGAAAAGGTAAATGGATTTTGTATTGTATCGAGTGACAGCGATTTCACCCGCCTTGCCACACGTTTGCGGGAAGCAGGGATGAAGGTTTATGGCATTGGCGAAAAGAAAACACCTTCTCCATTTATCGTTGCCTGTGATAAGTTTATTTATATAGAAATCCTGAAGCATCGTGTACGCCCGCTCCCTGTAACCACAAAAGATACAAAATCAAAAACTGTATCAGCAGCCGAACAACAGGAAAAAGATGAAGTGGAAAAAATAACACCGGAAGTGATTGAACTTATTTCCACCACGGTTTCAGATGCTGCAGAAGAGGATGGCTGGGCTTTTATGGGTGATGTGGGTTCGCTTTTAGTGAAGAAACAACCCAACTTCGATTCAAGGAATTATGGTTTTGAAAAACTCACCCCGCTCATTCACTCTACAGGCAAGTTTGAAATAGAGCAACGCTCCAATCCTAAAAGCAAGATAAAACTGATTTATGTAAAGAATAAGGAATAAGCGTTAAAAAGTCACCTTCATAGTTTTCTTCTTCCCTTCGCGCAGAACAACCACTTTCACCTGGTCACCTTTTTTATATAAACTCAGCGCCTGCATATAGGTTTGCATATCGGTAACATTGGTTTTGCCCATTTTTATTACTATGTCACCGCCTTTTATTCCCGCGTTGGCAGCCGGTTTTCCTTCATGAACAGCGCTTATCTGCATCCCTTTCCCGCTATACATATAATCGGGTAATACGCCAAGCGTAACTTTAAACGCTGGTGTGTTGGCTTTGTCTTCTTCCTTTGTTTTGGTAAAAGCAATTTTTCCGTCATCATTCAGTTCGTTTATTATTTGTTCAATCAGGCTGATTACCGTTACCATCCCGCTGAAATTTATTTTCTCCACATCATCAGAAGGTTTGTGGTAATCTTCATGCTGCCCGGTAAAAAAATGCAATACAGGAATATCTTTCAGGTAAAAAGAAGTATGATCACTGGGACCAACTCCTGATTCTGTTTTCGTTAGCTTTATGCTGTCCGGGATTACTTTTTTCAGCAAATCATTCCATACAGGTGAAGTTCCCGTACCGTAAACAGCCAACTTGTTTTCATAGAACCTGCCAATCATATCCATGTTAATCATATAATTGATGGAAGTGATGGAGATGGTTGGATTTTTGGCATAATAACCTGAACCCCATAAACCCTTTTCCTCGCCAGTAAAAGCTATAAAAAGATAATTATTGTTGAGGTCTTTTCCTTTCAGCGCTTTTGCCAGTTGAAACAAAGCGGAGGTGCCGCTGGCATTATCATCAGCACCGTTATGAATAGCTTTAACACCCATATTCAGCGAACTTTCATCTCCGTAACCCAGGTGGTCATAATGCGCCCCTATAACAATAGTTGTTGCAGCATGGTTGTCCAGAAAACCAATTACGTTTTTTCCTTCTATTTCCTTCACACTGTCAGGCAATGTTTCGCCATGAATGCCTTTGGGTTTTTGTTTAAAATACTGAAAATAGCTTTGCTGCCCGCCTGCAGACCTATCCATATCTCCTTTAGGCAATAAGCCCAGCGATTCAAATCTTCCGGCAATATAATTTGCCGCAACATCAGCCCCTTTCGTGCCCACCTCGCGTCCTTCCAGTTTATCATCAGCAAGATAGCTTAGGTCTGATTTGAGAGAGGTGATTATTTCCTGGGCAGGTTGAGCAAAGGAAAGTTGAGCGGCAAAAAGAAATAAGAATAAATTAAGTATTTTGTTGTTCATAGCATTTATATTTGCCGCAAATCTAAGGTTTAGTAAACAATTCCAAGCAGGTGCGCTCATTCTGTTTCTTTTTTCTTACTCTTTTTTTTTCGGAAGCATTTGCCGAACCTTATATCATTAACCTGAACGATAAAAAAATAACCTGGCTCGGAGAAACCGACTTCTATGTTGAGAAAGTATTAGTAACTCAGGATGAAAAAGATTGTATCGGGTTTGTTCAGGAAGCAATAAATCATACTAAGGCAGCCTATTTTAACCATACTATTTCAGAAGAACTCTTGTTGCTGTTTGGAAGAACTTTCGTTAAAAAAGAAAATTCACGTGCTATTACAGTAAGAGTAAATAGTTTCTTTGTCAATGAGCTAAATAATATGTCATCCTTCGAACTAAACTTTGATATTATCACTTTTCAGGATTCCTTGTGTATCATAGAATTTTCCTCAGGGATTATAGAACGAATGCAGGGATTGGGAGATAAAAAGATTCTCTCTAATATTTTATCTGCCTTTGAGAAAAGTTTTAACGAATACAATAACAGAAGACAAAATAATAAATTGATTTTATCAAGTATACCTAAAGATTTTGCTTACACAGACAGCCTGTTTTCTGTTTCGTTTACAAATACATTCAATAAAAGACAAGCTCAGAAAGGAATTTACAAAACTTATAATGATTTCAGAAATAATACAACTGACACTGCCTACGCATTTAATATTGTAGAAAAAGACTATTCATCGGCAGGGAAAGCTGCAAAAATGAAATTTACTGCAAATGAACCATATTATGAACCGTGGGGATTTACTGATGGAACAAATCATTATATCAATGTAAATAGTCAGGACAGATTTTATATACCCTTACAACAATATTATAATAGTAATGAATTTTTCACTTATTATATTATGCCCAAAGATTATTCAGGAGGAGTTATTATCGGGGCAACTATAGGGGGAGCCATTATCGGAGCTATCGGTGGTTTAATTTATGCTGCAATTGTAAGTGCCCAACCAGGTAATGAAGTAGAATTAGTCTTAGATCTTTCAACAGGCAAATTGAAATCTGATGAATTTGAGGAAAAATCTTTACTCCAAAATTCAATCGTCTTTTGCCATTCAAAAAATTCAAATTCTGCTAATGGAATAATACTACAATATGACAATAACAAGTCTGTTACTATTCCTTCTAATTCTTATTATATTTTAAAGAAAATTCCAACCAGAGAAACTTTTAAAGTTGAAGTATTATCAGGAGATGGTGAGAATACTTATGCCGGGATTGATTTAAATAATATGGAGAAAAAGATTTATCTTATTGACCAGAACAAACGAGGAACTATAAAAATTGATGAGCTTTATGATTATATGAAAAGCGACTATCTGAACAAACTTAAATTTATGCAACAAATAAAATAAAAATTATGACTAAACTTATTCCCACATTATTAATCTCAACATTTCTATTCTCATGCACCCCAAAACAAGAAAGCCATGAAAAGCAACCCATACCATCAGACAGTGCTGTCCATTACCCGCAGGAAAAGCACCTGAGCAATGTGCGCCAACTCACTTTCGGAGGCGATAATGCGGAAGCCTATTGGAGTTTTGACGACAGCAAATTGGTGATGCAGATAACTAATGAAAAGTTAGGCGCTGCCTGCGACCAGATTTTTATTTACGACCTCAGCAAAATTGATTCGACTTATAAACCTATGATGGTTAGCACCGGGAAAGGCAGAACCACCTGCTCTTATTTTCTTCCTGGCGATACTACATTTTTGTATGCCTCCACCCATCTTGCCAATGAGCAATGCCCTCCGCTTCCCCCGCCCCGCGCTGACCATAAATATGTATGGGCTATTTATAACAGCTTCGATATTTTTGTGGCAGACCTGAAAGGAAATATTATAAAGCAACTTACCAATACTGATGGCTACGATGCGGAAGCAACCGTTTCTCCCAAAGGCGATAAAATTGTTTTCACTTCCATGCGTTCGGGCGATCCTGAGCTTTATACCATGAACATTGATGGTTCGGATGTAAAACAAATCACCAGCGGGTTGGGCTATGATGGTGGCGCATTTTTTTCGCCTGACGGAACAAAGCTTATTTTCCGTGCTTCCCGTCCTAAAACCGAAGAAGATGTGAAAGTTTATAAAGACCTTTTGAGAGATGGTTTGGTAATGCCCACCAATATGGAATTGTTTGTTTGTAATGTGGATGGCAGCGATCTGAAACAGGTTACCAACCTTGGTAAAGCCAACTGGGCGCCTTTCTTTCTCCCTTCAGGCGACAAAGTGATTTTTTCTTCCAACCATCATTCTGAGAAAGGTTACCACTTCAACCTTTTCACCATTAACCTTGATGGCACCGGGCTTGAGCAAATCACCTACGACAATATTTTTGATGCTTTCCCTGTTTTCTCTAATAACGGAAAACAAATTGTATTCTCCTCTAACCGCAACAATGGCGGCACACGCAACACCAATACATTTGTTGCGGATTGGGTGGAGTAGTTGAGTGCCTGATTCTGTCACTTCAAGTGTCCACTAAATTAATCAAGCTGTTCTGATTGACAAGAAAAAATGCCACAGATTGCACTAATTCACGCAGATTTTTTTCACAGATTATTTTATCTGTGAAAATTTGTGCAATCTGTGGCATTAAAAAAGAACTTGTCAATGGCAGCGTAGTCGGGAAGCAATTAACAATTAAAAATTTCCCGACTACTCCCGAAGTGACAACGAACATCACCTCATTTCCTGACCAATCTCATATTCCATTACTTTTTAATCATCTAATTTCGCACGAACATGAATAAACTTACAGAACTTCTCAAAGATGTTTTTGAGCCTGAATTGTTAACTGAAATAGAAAACAAATCAAAAAGATTTTCACTCAGGGAAGGTGATGTATTGCTCGATATAGGACAACCTGTATTGTATATTCCCATGATTTTAAAAGGCTCACTGAAGATCACAAGAAACAATGAAAACGGTAACGAGCTTTTACTATATTATGTTGGCGGCAACGAATCATGCGCCATGACCTTCACCTGCTGCATGATGCGCCATGCAAGCGAAGTACGTGCGGTGGCTGAAGAAGATTCGGAAGGTATTCTTATCCCTATTGAACTGATGGATGAGTGGATGAGCAAATACCCCACCTGGAAAAGTTTTGTGATGCGCACCATAAGAATGCGCTTTAATGAATTGATCAAAACCATTGATGGTATTGCTTTTCAGAAATTAGATGAAAGATTGGTTACCTACCTCAAAGAAAAATCAAAATCATCAGGCTCTTCATTAATCAACCTGACGCATCAGCAGATTGCAGATGAACTGGCAACATCAAGAGTGGTGATTTCGCGCCTGCTTAAACAATTAGAAAACCAGAAACGGCTTCTTTTATACCGCAACCAGATTAAGTTACTGAGAGATCTGTAACATTTGTTGCTGAACAACAACCGGCATAGAAATACTTTTGTCCCGACAAACAAATAATAATAAAAAATCATGAAAACAAATATCGGAACAATTGACAGAATAATCAGGATAGTATTGGCTATTGTATTGGGCATACTTTATTTCACCGGCACAGTAACGGGAACAGCGGGAATCATTTTATTGATATTGGCAGTAATCTTTCTTGCAACATCCCTCATTTCATTCTGCCCTCTTTACTTTCCTTTTGGAATTACAACTAATAAAAAAGACATATCAAAATGATAGAAAAAATCAAAAGCCTGTTAGGTATCAAAACCATTGACTATGCAGCCCTGATAAAGTCAGGAGCTGAAATAATTGATGTAAGAAGCAAAGGCGAATATGCAGGAGGGCATATCACCGGCTCAAAAAATATTCCTGTAAATACTTTGGCAAACCACATCAGCAAACTGAACAAGAATAAACCCATCATCACCTGCTGCGCTTCCGGTGCACGAAGCGGAATGGCTAAATCCATGCTGCAAAACAACGGTTTTAAACAGGTTTATAACGGTGGAAGCTGGCATTCACTTCAAAATAAAATTTCAAAAAAATAAAAATACAATAAAATGGAACCACATTATTATAACGTAAACATCAGTTGGAGTAAAGACCGGAAGGGCATCATGTGCTCACCCGAAATTAACACCCAGGCAGGAGAAGGAGGATGCATTGAAGTAGCCACACCACCCCAGTTTCCGAAAGGGATACCGGGGATTTGGTCACCCGAGCATCTCTTCACAGCGGCTGTAAGCAGTTGTTTAATGACCACCTTTCTTGCCATTGCTGAAAATTCAAAACTTGAATTCACTTCTTTTAATTGCATCTCAAAAGGCAAATTGGAACAGGTGGAAGGCAAATTCAGAATGACGGAAGTTATTCTTGAACCCCGCGTTACCATTGTTAACGAAAGCGACAGGGAAAGTGCGGAAAGGATTTTGCAGAAATCAGAAGCTGCCTGTCTTATTTCCAATTCCATCAATTCAAAAGTGACCATGAATCCTACAGTTGAGATATTAAACAAAACATCCGTATCTTTATGAACGAAACATTTTTACAACTGACAAGAGGAGAAGTACCTGTACTGGTTGATTTCTCAGCCGAATGGTGCGGACCCTGCAAAATGATGAAACCGATTTTGGACGAACTGAAAAAGAAAGTTGGCGATAAAGCAAAGATCATTAAAATTGATGTGGACAGAAATCCGAATGCAGCAAGCGCCTATAATATACAGGGTGTTCCAACACTTATACTTTTTAAGAAAGGCGAAATAAAATGGAGGCAATCGGGAGTTGTACAGGCAAACTTTTTAGAACAAATCATAAATCAATATGCTTAATATGAAAAACAGATTTCATTTATTGTCAATAATTCTTTTTATTCTTTTTGCAGGAGCCTGCAACAACAGTGGTTCAGGACAACAATTAGAGGCAAAGGCTTTCAGTGAAAAACTTCATGAAGAAAATAACCCTGTTTTGCTGGACGTCAGAACCCCTGATGAGTTCTCCGGTGGTTATATTGCCGGTGCAATTAACATCAATTACAACTCAGAGGAGTTCAGCCAGAAAGTAAACAAACTTGATAAAAGTGAACCTGTGTATGTGTATTGCCTTTCGGGCGGAAGAAGTTCTTCCGCAGCAGGTGAAATGCGTAAATCCGGTTTTAAAAATGTGATAGAATTAAAAGGCGGAATCCTGAAATGGAAAGCTGCCGGACTTGAGCTTACGCCCGGAACCACTGCATCAAAACCATCAATGACGCAAGACGAGTTCAAAAAATTAATAACCGACAATGTTCCCGTGCTGGTTGATTTCTATGCTCCCTGGTGCGCTCCCTGCCGCAAAATGTCGCCCATGCTGGACGAAATGAGCAAGGAAAATGAAGGCAAAATGAAATTAGTGAGAATCAACATTGATGAACACAAACAGCTTGCTGAAGAATTAGGCGTAACAGAAATCCCGATCTTTGTGGTTTATAAAAACGGAAGTGAAACTGCGAGGAAGAGTGGCTTGCAGACTAAAGAGGATTTGCTCGGCATTGTTTTCTGAAAATTACAGTTCCTTCATAAGTGCCTTATACAAAGCAACCATAGATGCTATGTCGGCTTTGTGCACTTTTTCATCTGGCGAATGAACATTGCTTTCAGGTGCGCCTACAAAGCACCAGTCGAAAGGATAAGATGCTTTCTGCAACTGGATTCCATCGCTGCCTCCGCTTCCCTCCACTTCCAACTGAAAAGGTATTCCTGATTTTTTTGCAACTGCAATAATTTTCTCAAGCCAGCTTTTTCTTGGAATTCCTGAATCGCGCATGGAAACGGCAACACCTTTTCCTGCCTTCACACCATTTGTAATCCAGGTGATATCAGAAATGAGGGCTTGCCTCACACCGTATTTCTCATAAATAAATTTTCCGAGGAAACCAACACTGCCACCTCCATGTTCTTCATAAGTTGAAAAAACAATAATGCCATTTTCCAATGATTCCGCTACATGCAATGCATTCCATACGCCAAGACGGTTATCCATATAGCAGCATTGAATGTAATCTTTTGTTTCCCGGAAATCCGGTTTAAAAGTAAGTGTAGTGCCCCGGTCTATTTTTCTCTTGCATGAATACAAGGGCTTTTTTTCTTTCCCTTCCTTTAAGGTACATTCCACTTTGCCTTTGCTGTCAGTTCCTATAAGTTTAATACCGCTTTTAATAACGGGACCGCCTATTTTCACAAGGTCATTGGTGTAACGGACTGTAAAGCCAATGGAATCCATGTGGGCAAATATTGCTGTGGTAGGTTTACCAAAAACCAACACAATGCAGTCCTGCAAGTCGCCACCTGCATGTATTTTTGGTTTAACCTTCCAGTACTTCTTTTGCTTTTCAATATAGCCGAGCACAAAATCAGTCATCGGCTTTTCGCTGCCCGAAGGCGCATGAATATTACAAAGTTCTCGCAGCAGCTTCATTTCTTTTCTTCCTCCACAAACACAAAAATATCTTCATTGTCTTTCTTCATCAGGTATTTTTCGCGGGCGAATTTTTCAAGGTTATCCATGCTGCTCATTAATTCATTCAGGTTCTCTTTATTATTTTCAATTTCGGTGATGTAATAGTTCTTATCTGTTTCAAGGCTTTTCAGTTTTTGCCTCGTTTTATATTGTGCAACAATATTATTCTCATCAAAAACCGTCATCCACAGCAGGAAAGCCAATATGGCAATAATATACCTGTTTTTAATTACGGGAAGAATTTTTGTACGGAAAACAGAATCCTTTTTCATGCTTCAAAACTAAACTTTTTCTTGTCAGCAAATAAAAACTGATAAAAAAATCATTCACGATGAGCTGTTAAAAACCAATAAACCCAAATTGATTTTATCTTCGTCCGTTCAAATGAAAACATTTTTTGCCGACATCATTCTTCCTTTAGCTATACCGAAGCGATATACTTACCGTGTTCCGCAGGAAATGAATGAAGTAATTCGTGTAGGTCATCGTGTGGTGGTGCAGTTTGCGGCAAGCCGGCTTTATACAGGCATTGTTGCTGCCATTCATGAAAAGGCTCCGCAGCATTACGAAGCAAAATATATTCTTGAATTGCTGGATGAACAGGTTTGCGTAAATGAGAAACAGTTTGAATTATGGAAATGGATGGCTGATTATTATTTGTGTTCGGAAGGCGAAGTGATGAATGCCGCTTTACCTTCAGGACTTAAG
>Ga0172370_10011311_pt1 | contig 10079 bp, 11 predicted proteins | sample LakKiv5m_FD_114538 | JGI IMG/M metagenome (GOLD analysis project Ga0172370, IMG submission 114538) | Freshwater microbial communities from Kabuno Bay, South-Kivu, Congo - kab_022012_11.5m | ecosystem: Environmental > Aquatic > Freshwater > Lake | place: Democratic Republic of the Congo...
AGAGAGATTGCAGATATTCAACAGCAATATACTCAACATCCAGGAGTAAGGCCTTTTGGAGTTAGTTTAATAGTTGGAGGAAAACAGGGAAATGAAACAAAACTTTACACTTCAGATATAACTGGAAATTACTATGAATACACTGCCATTGCAATTGGTGAAAATGATGATAAAATAAAAGATGTTTTAAGAAAAAAATATAAAAAAGAAATGAAGATTGAAGAAGGATTAAAACTAGCTATTGAAATATTTAAAGAAGTTTTAGGAGATAAATTTCATATTGAAAGATTTAATGCAGCCTATGTTAAGAAAAACGAAGATAAATTAAAAAGATTAAAAATAGAAGATTTAAAAAAATATATTTAAGATGACAGACACCATAGCAAGGCTCAAGGTTGGAAAATTAGATTTTGAAACAATGGTTGATTTGGATTCTGCAATGAAATTAAAAAAAGGGTTGCCTGTTAACATTTCTGAAGTTATAAGAGATAATTTTGTTTATACTGATTTAAAAAAAGGTATGAGGGCAGGAAGTGCTGAACTTATGAATTCATTTAATACAACTGATTTTTCTCAAATAGTTACAAGAATTGTTCAAAAAGGTGAGATTGAAGTAACTCAAGAATTTAGGGATGAAGCTCTTGAAAACAGAAGAAAACAAATTGTTGATTTTTTATCAAAGAATGGAGTTAATGCTCAAACTGGAAGGCCCTATACTTCTGATATGATTGAAAGTGCAATAAAACAAGCTGGAATTAAAATTGAGAATGTTAGTGTTGAAAAACAAATTGCAAAGGTACTGGAAGGTTTAAAAAGGGTAATTCCAATTAAAATAGAAACAAAAAAAATAAAATTAAAAGTTCCGCCTCAATTCACAGGCCAAGTTTATGGACTCATTAATGAGTACAAAGAAAAAGAAGACTGGCTTAATGATGGGAGTTTGGAAGTGATTTTAAATATTCCAGTTGGATTACAAATGGAATTTTATGATAAATTAAATAAAATAACACATGGTGCATCAATCACAAGTGAGATAAAGGAATAAAAATGTTAGTATTGACTAGAAAAGAACGGGAAAGTTTCAGGATTGGAAAAGACGTTAGTGTAAAAGTATTGGGTATTGCAGGAAGTAGAGTAAAACTCGGAGTTAAAGCTCCCCGTGATGTTGCCGTAGCAAGAGAAGAACTAGATTCTCATGAGAGATCTGCAGATGGAAATTATTCAAGATTTCAAGCTTGTTTGGCAGAAAGAGATTCTTTGTCTGCCTATCAATTATATAGAAACAAGGGTTTTGTGCCTACCTATGATGAACTTGATACATTAGTTAGATTGCTAGGAGATAGAAGATAATGATGAACAATACAATCCAAATCAATATAAAGGGAGATTATTTAAAATAATAAGAAATAAAATGACAGAGAGAGAATTTAGAGAAGATATGGAAGAGAAAACAGAAATGAATGAAAATAATTATTCTGAAGAAAGTTATGATACTAAGAAGGAAAGAAAATTAGTTGTTCCTGGAGAAGTTATTATCGAGGGAGAAGATTATTTACCTGGAGATTTTACAAGAAAAGAAGGGAATCAAGTAATCTCAAATAGATATGGGCTTGTTGAAACTAATGGAAGAGTTGTTAAAATAATTCCAATATCTGGAGTTTTTGAACCAAGAAGAGGAAATAATGTTATTGGAAGAGTTGAAGATATTACATTTTCTGGATGGATGATGGATATTGGGGGGCCTTACAGTGCTTTCTTGCCTTTAATGGAATGTCCGAGATTTATTAATAGAAATAATATTGATGAGTTTGCTGGAATTGGAGATATCATGGCTGTTAAAATTGCAGGTGTTAAAAAAGGTGGAATTGATTTAACATTAAAATTCAGAGGACTTGGTGTTTTAGAAGATGGAAGATTAATAAAAATAAATCCTCATAAAGTTCCAAGAGTAATTGGAAAAGAAGGAAGCATGATAAATTTAATAAAAGATTCAACAAAAACTGAAATTAATGTTGGACAAAATGGTTATATTTGGATTAAGGGAGATTTAGCAGGTGAAACAAAAGCAGAAGAAACTATTAATTTAATTGTTAAAGAATCTACTTCTTCTGGTTTAACAGAGAAGATTGAAAATTTCTTAAAGGGAGGAAAAGAATAATGACATCATATCCAAAAAGAATAGACAAGAGAAAATTTGATGAATTAAGGCCAATAAAGGCAGAGGTTGGAATAATTCCTAATGCTGATGGAAGTGCATTGTTTGCATTTGGCGAGACAGTTGCAATTGCAGCTGTTTATGGACCTAAACCCCTTCATCCGGCTCATATGCAAAATCCTGAAAGAGGAATTGTTAGATGTAATTATAACATGTTACCATTCTCTGTAACTGAAAGAGCAAAACCAGGGCCAAATAGAAGAAGCAAAGAAATTTCAATGGTTGCTGGAAATGCACTTGCTAGTGTTATTGATTTAGAAAGATTTCCAGGAACTGTTATTGATGTTGAAATAATGATACTTCAAGCAAATGCAAGTACTCGATGTGCTGGAATAAATGCAGCTGCAATGGCTCTTGCTCAAGCAGGAGTTGTTATGAAAGAATTAGTTTCTAGTGTATCTATTGGAAAGATAGATGATAAAATTGTTGCTGATGTAACTAAGGCTGAAGAAGATTGGGAAGAGGGAGAGGGTGCAACTGATATTGCATTTACAATGACTTCTGTAACAAAAGAAATTACTCATTTACAATTAGACGGAAAGATTCAAACACATAGATTTATGGAAGCTGTTGATGCTGCAAAGGCTGCATGTGAAAAAATACATCAATATCAGATAAGAGCATTAAAAGGAGAGAAGATCAATGAAAATGAAAAATAAATTTCATTTTCAAGTCCTCGCTTCTTACGAAGCTTCGGAAGACGAGACAAAATAATATGAAAATACCAAATATAAACAGATTTAAAATAATTGACCTTTTAAAAGAAGGCAAAAGATTGGATGGAAGAAAACCTTTTGATTTTAGAGATATTGAAATTGAAACGGGAATTTCTGTTAATGCAGAAGGAACTGCAAGAGTTAAAATAGGAAAAACAGAAGTTATTGTTGGAGTTAAAATGGGAACTCAAGAACCTTATCCTGATCATGAAGATGAAGGAACAATGGTAACTGGAATGGAATTCTCACCAATGGCTGGAGATAGATATGAAAATGGGCCTCCACAAATGGATTCAATTGAAGTTGCAAGAGTTGTTGATAGAGGAATAAGGGAAAGCAAATATATTGATTGGAAAAAATTATGTATTAAAGAAGGTGAAAAAGTATGGAGCATAATGATTGATATTTATTGCATAAATGATGATGGAAATGTAATGGATGCAAGTGCTATTGGAGCAGTTACTGCATTAAAAATGAGTAGATTTCCAAAATATGATGAAGAAACTGGAAAAGTTCTTTATGGGGAATTTACTGACAAACCACTTCCTTTAACAGAACATATTCCATTTACAATGACATTTCATAAAATTGGAAATAAATTATTGCTTGATCCAAATAGGGATGAAGAAGATTCAAGTGATGGTAGATTAACACTTGCTATTTCACAAGCGAGTAAAAAAGACAAAATGATAAATTCAATGCAAAAGGGCGGGATAACTAGTATAACTTGTGAAGAAATGGATGAGATAATCAAAGAAGCTGAAAAATGTTACGATAAAATATTTCCAGAGATAGAGAAGAAAATAAAACGCCTAAGTAAATAAGAAACCGTATAATTTATAAACCTATATTTTAGATTATATATAACCATAATATTCAAAAGGAATTAAAACATACAGAAAATTCTGAATTTTCTGTCTTTTAATTTCCAAAGGAAATCAAAATGATGTCGAAATTTGAAGATAAATTCACAAAATATGAAGTTGCTAGAGTTCTTGGGGCTAGAAGCTTACAGCTTGCAATGGATGCACCTATTCTTTTAAAATTATCAAAAGAAGAATTAGATGAACTTAATTATAATACTTTAAAAATTGCTGAGAAGGAATTGGAATCTGAAGTTCTTCCAATAACTGTTAAAAGGCCTCTTCCAAAGAAATCTGGAAAAACAATAAAGAAACTTTCTGAAGAAGAAATAAAAGAAAAATTAGAAAAGGAAATGAAATTGGAAGAAAAGAAAGAGAAAGTTCAAGATAAGGTAACAGAAGAAGGAGAAGAAAAAGAAGAAAAGGAAATTTGAGAAGAAGGGGAAATAATGGAACTTGCTAATCCTGAAGATGAAGTATCTAGTGATGAAGAAGATGCAGAAGAAGAGATTTAGTTCTTAATATTTTTAAGGGTTTCCTAGGTGGCATTTATTCCTTGAATTTTTTGTTTTGCTTGATTAAATTTTTCTTGAAAATTTCTTCCTTTAAAATCATAATCTGCCGGTCAATATCCCTTATCAATTCTTCATATCTTTTCAACTTTATTTTATATTCAGATTCAGAGATTTTCCTAGTTTTAAAATAATTTTTTTGCATTTCCTTAATAAGGCCATTTACTGCATTTTTTTGTATTATAAGATTGTTTAATTTAATCCTCATTTTTAGTTTAATAAGAGAATTCCAAAAAATAAGCAATAAAATAAAGACAATGGCAATAATAACTATTATTTTAATCCCATTTTTTATAAAAAAGTTTTTAATTGACCTGGAAGTTACAAGATAAATTGAATTAATAGCTGTTTGACTTGATTGTATTTCAGAAATTCTATCATATCCTTTTTTTATTGATTTTAAAGTATCCTCAAATCTTTCTTCATTAAAAGAAAGTATAATTTGATTATAGTCGCTTTGCATTTCAGAAAGATTAGCCTTTTTTTTTGAATCTTCATAATTTTTTAAAAAAACACGCAGTTCATCATTAGCTTCCAGGGCTGTTTTTTTAATTGAATCTATTTTTGAGGCATATTCATTTACTAGTTTATAATTTGCGCGACCACCTTTTTCTTCTAAAGAGAGTTGCGCTGAATAGAGTTGCAGTGCCTCCTGATAAGTTTCATTTACCCTTTTTATTGAAATATTCTTGGAAATCATCTCAGAAATATCTTTTTCAGCCTGGTCCATAGCATTTTTTGCATTGATAGACTCATTGCTTAATTGATTCAAAGCAGAAATATTTGAAATAGAAATCAGTAAAATTCCGAATAACAATATCAAAAAGACTACTGTTCTATATGCGAGTTTATTTTTCATTTAATTTTTCTCCTTAGGAACTCTTAAGGATATGCCAAAACCTATTGCATGTTTAGCCTCAATAGTTGCAAGTTTTTCTTCTATTTCAGACAGTTTTTTATTAAAACTTTCCATTTTAAACTCATAGGTTCTTGTCTCAAATTTTTTCTTTTTCATATAATCATTTTGTAATTCTTTTATTAAACTAATTATTTTCTCTTTCTCAATTTCAAGCATTTTTGTTTTTGAAACAAATCTTAACATTTGTGCTCTTTTAGTTTCAAGTTCAATTAACTCTCCTATAATAAGAGAAAGTTTCCTATTATATTCTTTCATAGCTGTTTCATATTCGCTCATGCTCATTCTTTTCTCTTTAAAACATTCATTCTGAACAACTCTAATGAGTTCATTGAGTATCTTTTCTTCTTCTTTTAGCTCAGTTATCCTTCTTTTTATTCTTCTTAACTTGTTTATATTATAAGATCCAAACAAAAAAACAGCCAGGAAAAAGGTCCCTAAAAGAATTTCTTTTGGATAAGTTTTAAAATAATAATTTAATTTTCCAAATTCTCCTTTAACTTCAAGCGCATAGGTAAGCTGTGAATCTTTTGTTCTTTTATAGGCTTGCTCAAATTCGCCTTGTTCAATAGAAAGCTTAGCAAGTTCAAGCAATCGCTTAGATTCAGAAACACCAATGCCTTTTTCTTCAGCAGATTTAATTAAATAACTGAGTTCAGTTATCATCTTATTTGAATCAAGAGCATATTTGACCTGGTCTTTTATTTCATTATAATTATCTCTTACAACTTCTAGATTGAAATTATTAATTTCAATTTCTGACTTATTTAATAATTTATTTAAGTAGCTTGACGATATATTTAATTTATTTAATTGTGATATTAAATCCTTTGACTCATTGAGCAGCTGATTTGCTTCACTTATAGATAGCTCATGAATTTCGAGAGTTATTTTTTTAGAATCTCTATAGCTGGATAAACCTTTTTTTCCACTCATTGTTATTGTTAATTCCTGCTTTCCTAGTTCAATGTAAGCAGGAGAGGTTATAGTAAGTATGATTGTTTCTTTTTGTTCAGAACCTAGTGTAGAAAGAGATTTAGGAGAAATATCAATATATTTTGCTAATTTTCCAGAAACAGAAAAGACTATATCGGTTATGGATTCATTTTTATCCAGATTTTCAAATATTATTTTTACTTGATTTTGTTTTCCTCTTACTAACTGATAGTCAGCAGAAGTTGCAATATCTACTGCTTGAGGAAATCCGCTTCCTCCTCCACCGCCACTGCCTGAACTTCCTGTTGTAGTTGTTGTTGAACTTGCAGCAGGGCAGTCAGGATCTTGTGAATTTCCACAAGAGGTAATACAAATACTATCGCTAACATTATAGCATAAAAAGCTGATATTAATTGCATTTGAAAACAAAGTATTACTAGCAGCATCTCTTATCAGGTTTCCTGATAAATTGTATCCATAGGAATAAAGATAAATTTCCTGGCTGCCTGGTGTAAAAGAAGCAAGGTTTGAAAAACTTGCATTGATATTATTGTAATTCAAACCATTATCTGTAATATTTGTATAATTAATAATAAGATTTCCAGAAATATTTGTCAAGCCAGAAGGTAAACTCCAATAAAAGGTTGTGTTATAGGCAGTGTTATTAACATTAACAGTTGAACTTCCCATTAAATTCCTTAAATATCCCTGTAAACTGAAGTTTCCAGGAGTTAAATAAATTGAAGTTGGATAGGAAGTTATTGTTTGATATAAATAAGGCCCTTCTTGATTTGAAACAATAATAGCAGTTGTATTAAGAGAAGAAGTATTTGATCTTGAGTAAGTTTCAGTTAGGGTTATAATAACATTTTCCTGTTTTAGTTCTTTTAAAAATGTTGCATTTATAGGAATAACTAAGCTTGAATTTGCCAAAACAGATGAGGTATCATAATAATTATAGTAAGCATTTAAACCCCAATTATTAAAATAGATTCTTCCTATTGTTAAATCGTGTGTAAGATGAAAGTCAAGGCTGCAGTTATTATTTGCATAGGCAGAATCTCCTGTATTATTTATTGTAATATTTCCAATAAATTTATTTTGATCCCATCCAGCTGTTGAGCCTAAATTAGATGTAGCTGTCCAGGTGCAATCCCAATAGTTTGGAAGTGTATAATTATTGGAAAGAGTTGCATCTCCTGTTGTATCATTTATCAATATTCTTAAAGTTATATTGTCTTCGTAGGAAGGTAAAGTAAAATTACCATTCAGAATAGTGTAGCTTGATTTCACAGTTAAATTAAGCATTGTGACATTATTCCAATTATTTTGAGTTGAATTTTTCCATTGTAAAACACCAGAATCAAAATTATTGTCAGTATCTGAAATATTTGCTGTTATATTGACGTTTATATTAGGGTCCATATTATCTGTTGAATTGGGAGAATATGATATTAATATAAAGGCTGGAGCAGTATTTCCTTTAATTGTACGTATTTCTGTTGAATTTGATAAGCCTGCGAAATCTCTGATAAAAAATGAATAAATATATTGAGAGCCAATCTGCAGACCTGTTTGAACAATATTCAAAAGCCATTTTCCTGTATCATATTTTCTTAAATTAGAATAATAAAGCAAATTTATTTCATTTTCATTTAAAGCTTTGTTAAAAACCCTGACTTCATCAATTGTTCCATTAAAATAATTAAAGGAATTTCTTCCCATAATTGCTTCAAATGTATTTGATGGCTTTAAATATCCTCCAGAATAAGCTGTAAAAGTTTTGTTATTGTTATTTATGTAAAGATTTATGCTTGTTCCGTTATAGGATGCAGCAACAAATGTCCAGGAATTCAAGTCAATTATTCCAGAACTTGAAAAACCAGTCCCATTATTTAACCTCAATTCTGTTTTATTATTAGGATTAACTAATAATTGATATAAAAAGGGCCTATATATAACCGGGGAAGTTCCTGGATTTTTAAGGTAAATCCATGCGGATATTGTGAAATTATCATTTGAATAAGTGCCATTCCAGTTTGAGCTATCTTGATAGATATCACTTCCATTTTGATAGGTCGCTGCTGAAATAAAATTTAGATTTATTAATATAAATAGAGAAATAATAGATATTAACACCATCGCTATTGTTAAGGTTATTCTGAAGTTTATCCTCTCTCTTTTGTTTCTCATTTTTATTTAAATTCACTTTCCATCTTTTATAATAAATCTAAAATTATTTTTATAATTTTTTCAAATTCTTTTATATTTTTTCTATAAAACTCCATAGGTATATCTTCTCCATAATACTCGAGTCTATTTCGAAAAAAAGATATTTGAGATATAAGAAAAGCTTCAGACTCATAGTTTGAATTTTTCCGATAAAAATAACTAATCAAACACTGATGATTTTTAGATCTTAAACCATTTTTCAATAAATATGCAATTAAAAGCTCTTTAATAACTTCGTAATAATCTTCAACAACAAAAGAAACATTTTCTAAATCAACTTTTGTTTTCCTCGCTCTTTTAAGTCTTTGCAACGCTTTAACTTTAATTGAATTTATTCTCTCAGTATCAATATCTACTTTTCTAATGAAATCTCTTTCACACAAACTCCAATCCATTATATCAGTTTCTACCATATTTTAATACTCCCAAAAAGTTTAATTCCATTAAGAATATTATTTCCTAATTCAGTACCAAGTTTTTTAATTTGAGGTTCATTAAACAATTGAATCCTATGCCCTAATTTTTTTTCAAATTTAATTAAGTTAATATCTTTTTTCATAGAACTTTCAACAAAAATATCAATATCACTTTCTTTAATAGAATCACCTTTCCTTATGCTTCCAAAAAGAATTATATTTGAAGGATTAAATTTATCCACAATTTCTTCAATCAAGCCAGATTCAACAATTTTTTCTATAAAAAAATTAATTTTTTTTGTTTTAAATAATAAATTATTTTCAGCAATATTATCTTTTGTAATTAATTTTTCTTTTTTTAAATCAGAGATTATCTTATGTGAAGTTGCTCTTGGAACCTTAGTTAATTTAGATATTCCTCTTACAGTAAATCTTTTATTAGGATATTCATAAAAGATTTCTAATATTTTATTTCTATTATTTTGTCTCATTTTATAGACTTAAGTCTCATTTTATAGACAAATTTATTTCTTCTCCTTTCAGTTCATATAATTGTTTCATTCTTTCATAACCAACCTTTGCAAGCCATCTTTTGAATGGCTCTGCCTTTTTAGATGGAATTGACTGGATTATCCTGAAAATGCTTTCTGTATCAGCAACATCTGTTTCTCTAAGCTTGCCATCTTCTGCCATTAATTTCAACTGGTTACATTTTGTAACCACTTCACTTCCTTCTCTAGTTAACCTATGTTTCAAGACTTTCCAGTAATTTCTAGGATCTTCACTATCAGTCAAAACTCCAACTATATCTACAACTGAAAAAAACCATTTATCATCAATTAATTTCCTTCTTATTCTTTTTCCATTGAATATTGCTATATTTGTTTCCTCTTCCATATTTTCTATTTCACCAATTTTTATTTTTTACAAATTTTTTGCGAACCTACTCCCAAGCCCGCTCTCTTTTTGTTTTATTTTCTCGATTTTTTTCGTGCGACGCCCTTCGGGCGTACTTTCCTGCTTAGGCTCGCGAACTTGCTCGCCTTCGGTGGTTCTTCTTTTTAGATTTCCAGATTCCCAGTTGCCAGATTAACTACTGCAGCAGCGAAAGCCGACGCTGCTGTCCGTGCCCGTAGGGGCATTGCTCAAAGACGCACAAAAGGGGCCTGCACCGGCACCATAGGTCCAACGGCCACCGCGTCCCACAGCCCGG
>Ga0172370_10011313_pt1 | contig 10079 bp, 4 predicted proteins | sample LakKiv5m_FD_114538 | JGI IMG/M metagenome (GOLD analysis project Ga0172370, IMG submission 114538) | Freshwater microbial communities from Kabuno Bay, South-Kivu, Congo - kab_022012_11.5m | ecosystem: Environmental > Aquatic > Freshwater > Lake | place: Democratic Republic of the Congo...
AAAACCTTATCGTCCAGTTTTAAAGAAAGTGTCTTCATTCTATCCATTCAAATATATACCAAATGTATATACTAATAAGCAACTAACCAAGCGTTCTTTACTTTTTTTTATGCCGCATAACGGTCGCAGCTATACCCAGTAAGGGATTTCGGAGAGCGTCATTATCAACCGATACAAAACTTGATGCGGGTGATAATGCTCGGAAACCTCTGAAACCCTTATTGGGTATAGGTGTTGTTATGTGGCGTTAATTTTTTTCAATATTTTTTTTGCTCTGTCTTGTGTGCTTTTCTTTCTGCTATCAAGATATATTTCTGCATTTCGCTTTATTATCATTAGTGAATCAGACTTTAGTGTATTGATAATACTTAGAAATCCTTCTAATATCCAGTCTATTTCATTTTCTGTTGCAGTTTTCAATGAATCATCCAGTATCGGAAGAACAGTCATTGCTGTCTTTTCTGAGGTTGCACCAATCCGACCAAGATATTGATGAACTGCTCCAGATAGACAAACACCAGCATTTTCAGTCAAATATCTTTTAGCGTAATCCACAACTGAAATAGAATCTTTAGGATTAAGTTTTGCACAAAATCCAAAAACACACATTAGCATCCAACGTGTCTGAGGTTCAGATACGTTTAAAGCTGGTTTTAATTTATCTAAATCCTTAGCAATTAGTTCAGGCTTTTTCTCTGCAACCACTTCAATTATCTTTGCCGCACCAGCCCTAATCCCTTTTGATTTGTCATCATTAAGGTCGAAAACCACATATTTCATTGCTTGTTCTAAAATTGTCAAATCACCATTTAGAACTTTAGCTCCTAATTCCTTTCCAAGCGCAGATGAAACAGTCCCTTTGTTTGCTTTTAATAATTCAAATATTTCCATAATGAATCCTATTTTTGTACAGCAAGCATTTTGTTAATAGTAAATCCAAGTAATCCTCCTAAAATCGTTGTCATTATCGAAATTGGTATCAATGATATAGGTTCTTTCCATCCAATTAAAATCGCAGTTGGTAGTAAAACCAAGAAAGCTGTCAAAATCCCTTTAATTATCGGATTTATTTTTAAATCTACTGTAGAAATTAAGAATCCAACAGCAATCCACATTGAGAATGCTGATAAATTTGCATCCCAAGTCAATTTTTGAATTATCATAGGAATTACATCAATAATCCCAGCAATGATGCCTAAAATAATTCCGATTTTAATTTTCCTCATATTCGTATCTTGTTAGTTAATACTTTCCTTTTGTATACCTCTCTGTCAGCGAGTTTTTTTTAATGCCACATAACGGTTGGCGGTATGGTTAGTTGCCGATTTCGAAGCACTTTCCTATCAAGTTACAACTACTTTTGATACGGGCTGTAACACTCGAATACTCACTGCACCGGCAATTAACTATACCGCTTGTTGGCAACTGGTGTTCATTTATTTCTGTCTGTTTGTCAATCATTTAGCTTTTATTTTCAAGTCATTATCAATTTGCACCAACCTATGCACTAAGCACAAATTTATTTTGTTTTTTTGTGCGTGGGCAATCCTAAAACCGTCCTGAAAGGCGGTTACTCGGGCTGGAAAGGCGGAAGCTCTTTTGCAAGCCTTTGGTTTGTGCGTTGGCTCGTGTGGGCTTGCAAATGTGCTTACGACTGTGCGTTGGCTTTCGCTGTCATTTTCTTTATTTTTTTCAGTTTATCCTAATTGTTTCAAAAAATTTAGTGCATTTTCTCTGTCAAGAATTTCATGTATTTTTTGGTTTTCATAATTACGTAAACAACGATAGCAAGAAGGAGAACATTCACAAGAATCCAATAAATTTATTGCTCTCTTTATTACTTTTTTTAATACATCTCCATCTTCTGTTACAAGCCGTCTTGAATGTCCTGCACCACCCGGAACAGCATCGTATATTATTATCTTATGTTCCATTCTGCCGCTCGTTATCTTATAAGTTAAACAAGCCTTGATATCTCTTCTTTCAATGTTAAGTTCAAGCGCAAAAGAATTAAGTAGAGCATACATTACCGACAACATTGTTGGATAGTCTGAAGTGTCGCACCCAAAAGATATTTTTGCCACATCTGTCTTAAATTCATGATGCAAACTATATCTTGTGAGTGAAGTATTTACACATTTTCCCTTCCCGAAAGGATTTTTATGTCCGGCAGTATGTTTTTCAATACGAGTTACGCCTGATTTATAATCTTCATATTCTGACAATTTACTTGCTTCATCACTTGCAATTGAATATCCACATTTTGGACACACATAGAAGAAATCAGTAGATTTAACAACAAGAGAATCATTCGCAGTTGATTCAACTTCTAATTTGATATCTTCAAATTCATATTCATATTTACTTATTGGGTACGCTGTTTTGTCACCAATATAGATGGCTTCTGTTTTGTATTTTCGTTCTTGTGAACTAAGTGGAACATCTTTTATTTCCTCTTCTGCAATAAAACCTGCTCTTGGCTCAATACTTTTATAGAAATCTCTATTTTTTAGTTCTTTACCACAAATAGCACAAGGTATTCCATCTGAACCTATTGGCATTTTAGAATAATTCATATTCTCGCAATCGGGACATTTTGAAAGATATGCTGTTTCGAAGTCGCTCATTTCGCTTTTGTTTACGATTGGTTTTCTAATGTAACGGCTTTTGTATAATCCACCATCGGCAACCACTTCTGAAGAAGGTGCATATTCGGCAATAGCAACTGATAAATCACGACTTAGGTTTAATGATTTGAAACTTTGAGCTGCAATGTTTTGTGTTAATTCTACTGAATCTATAGGGAATCCATATTTGGGAAGAATATTACCTCGAACAAGAAAATCAATCAAATCGTTTTTTTGATACCTTTCTAATTTACGATTAAATACAGAAGCAGTTTTTTCATCTCTTGCTCGCATTGCCTTTTCGTATTCCTTTTTTAAATACTCAACGTTCTGTTCAAACTCCTTAATAATTTTTGAAAATGTTCCCTGCTCTCCAATAAAATCTTCCAACCATTCAAAACTGTTGATGTATTTGTCTTTCAACTGTTTGTTTGTTATTGAAATAGAGTTTCTTAATAAATCGGATAATTCTATTGGTTCAGATTTAAGCCAGTCAATAAAACCCAGATAACCTTTTTCGTTAATAAATGGTTTCGCATTATTAGCGGAATACAAATCGGGGTTGATTCTTAAATATAAGCTTAATGCCACGGCATAAATATGACGTTTTAAAATTTTTTCATTATCCAAAATAAAGTTTGGTGGATAAATCATTCCATTTATCATTTCTTTTGGACTATCGAAGAAAGTAAAGTCATGAGAACTTAACCTAGCAAATGTTAATGCAAATGCAGCTGCATCTATACTTCTACCTGCACGACCTACTCTTTGAGCATAATTTGAAGCAAGTGGTGGAATATTCCGCAAAAAAACTGTTTCCAAATCTCCAACGTCAACACCCATTTCAAATGTGGTAGAACAAGAAAGAGCGTTAATTTCTTTTCGGATAAATTGTTGTTGATAATCTAATGCATCCTTTTTGGCAAGTTGAGCAGTATGTTCCTTAACAAATAACGGCGATACTTTTTCACTTTTATATAACATTGCATAATAATTGTCACTACAAAATTCTTCGGAGTTTAATCTTTCCAGTATTCCTTCACAACCAATCTGAATACAAGTATTGCCAATATTAAATTGCGTTACTTTTCCGCACTTTTTGCATTCCCAAAGAATTGCATTTTTACCTAAATTAATTTTGAAATAATTTGCGGGTATAAAATATCCTTTTCCATCATTTGTTTGAAGTTTGTATTTGTTATTGTCTGAAATCAAATAATCCCAATAGTTACTTAGAAACTCAACTGCTTTGTCATCATTTAATTTGAGAATTTTGGTTGTGAGCAACAATTTATTAGAACGATAATATTTTTTATCTCCGCTTTTTAATGTTTTTGGAGTTGGCATGAAACTTTGAGAATTAAAAACAGAATCATCCTTGTATTTAGTAATAATTTTCTGATTTGGTGTGAAATACAAGTACTCTCTATCACTAGGATTTATATCTGATATTTTATCTGTAACAATTGCAGCCGAACGCACAATTTCAAAAGCAAGGAAGTTTAGGAAATTCTTTGCGTCTTGTTTTGAAAGATTAAAATTATTGACAACAACCTGAATAATATCTTCACTGTTTCCAAGATATTCAAAAGAAATTTTACCCAATGAAACTAGTGAAGTATCTCGATTACAATTATAAAGTTCATTGAGCACAGCAACCCAGGCATTACGTCGATTTTCGGTAATTGACGATTCTATATTGCCGGAATTGCTTTTGCGAAACAAATTTAATCCTGAATAATAATTGTCAAGTACACTTACAAAATCGCTTATCGCAATGCCATTCCTGTAATTATTTTCTTCTTGCGTAACAACATTCCAAATTCCGCGACGGCGTAAGAACTCTTTATATGAATCACTTAAAAAACATGCAAATTTTGCAGCACCTTGACGGCTATCAGAGAAAATCAAAAATTGACTTCCCGTTCTGGATTTACTTTTTTTCTTTTCGTTTTTTTGTAAAAATGGATTATTTGTTGATTGTTTTTCAGCGTTTTCTTCAACGTCAAATTTATATTCTGGTATTTGTTCGAATAAAGATGTTGCAACAACTCCAGTGGCTGCATCATACCCCAAATTAAAGCGTCTTAAAGTTCCACCACAATTTAAACAATCATCTTTGGGTAATTTAGAAATTTTTATTTTTTGAGTGTTTCCACAAGTACACCAATTATTGTGAACTTCGTCATCTGCTATGATGGCACCGCAGGTTTTACATAAATAAAAAACAGTATCTTCTTTTTCCTTCTTATTTTTTGTTTTGAAGTTATTTTTACTGTTATCTTCCTTGTCTTCATATAAATCTTGGTTGTCTTGCACTTGATAAAAACTCCGCTCATCCAAATTACTTGCTCTTACCAGTTTACCATTTGAAACCTTTCCAAGAATAGCAATTTCTCCACAATCTTCACAAACAGCAATTTCAAACATTTTTGCTGTTTTTTCATACGAAAGAGGGAAATGGTCTTTTCTTATTAGCGACAAACTATTTTCATAGTCAAGTGCTAAATAACAGCCATCTAATGCTTTGAGAAAATAATGATATCGAATGTCAATTAGCGGTTTCCCATTATTTCTTGCCTTTGCACACAACGCAATAAATCTTACCGCTTCCTGACTAGTTATTTCAAGTAGTTCCGCAAAATCATTGAGTTTTAACAAACCGCCTTTGCTTCTCATTTTAGCATACAAACTAGAAGAAGAAATGATATCATATAATATTTCTGTTTCTTTTTCTTGAGAGTATTTAAAATCAAGGTTGTACTTATTTAAAATATCATTAAAAAAATTTTCCTCATTTGCTAAATCAGTAAATAGTTGAATCGGGTATTGATAAATTTCAGAAGCCTTTTGTGAGTTATCACGATAGGCTGTAATAATCTCATCAGTGTTATAATTACAGCCTGTTAATCGTTCGGCAAATTCTACTACTCTCTTATTACTTACAATACTACCATCTCCCAATGTCGCAGATGTTAGAATAAATTGAGGTTTTCTTTCACCTGTTATCCTGCCTTTTAACCTTCCCATTAAAAATGCAGTTTCAATTCCAGTCGCTCCTGCATAAACGTGTGCCTCATCCAACACTACAAACTTAAAATTGGAATTACTGAATATTGAATCATCGCCTGGTCGAAAAAGCATGTGTTCCAACATTGCATAGTTTGTAAACAAAATATGGGGTGGGCGTTCTTTCATTCTTTCACGAGAAACTTCTTCATTTGGTAACCTCTTTCTTAATTCTGGATATTTTTCGTTGGCATACATTGCTTCATAAAGCTTAATCGCATCCATTTCTCTATTTTCTGTACCGCCATTATAAACTCCAAAGCGAATATCAGGGTATGCCATCAGAATTTCACGCAGTCCTTTAATTTGGTCATTTGCCAGAGCATTCATAGGGTAAATGAAAATTGCCCTAACTCCATCATTCAGTTGTCCTTTTTCCTTTTCTCGGAGCAATTCGTTGATGACTGGTATTAAAAAGCAATTTGTTTTGCCGCTACCTGTTCCAGTTGATACCACCACATTTTTCCCTGAGACAATTTTCTCAACTGCCTTTTCTTGGTGCAAATACAAAGGTTGGGAAATAGGAAGTTTTGGAGGATATTTTTTATTTCTTTCTAAATCTGTGAAAAGTGGAGATAGAATTCCACTAAAAATCAATTCTTCTATAGATTTTCCAGACTTGAATGAATCTTTAATCTCAACGTATGGACCGTTCGAAACAGTTTTATCTAACTCTTCAAGTAATTTTTTTTGCAGATTTTGATTACGAAAATGAAAAGTAGTATTGATATAGCCAATATATTCTTTCTTGATTTCGTCTGCTGCTTTTACCGGATTAAACATTATCTTCTTCCTTAAATTTGTATAAATTTATTTCACCAAAATAATTATCCTGTTTTTGAATATTGCAAATACCTCTACGCAATTTATCGCAGAATAAATTGCCAATAAAATCATTACCACCTTCCCAGCCTGCCACTAACCAAAGTGTGCTGTTGTCTCTCAATTCAATTCTGACAGGATTAGTTTTATCATAGATCCCTTTTTCATTTATCATAGTACTTATCACTCTTGTTTCACTATTTTTGTCTATTACGCACAATTGTCCTATGTAGTAAATGTTTTCATCTTCTTGTACAAACCTTAATTTATCGATAAAGTATTTTGGTATGAAGGGAATCCATTCAGATTTTTTGCTGTCAAAACAGTTTGCACTTAACAGCGTAATCTTTTTGTGTTTAAATCTAAGTTTGTCAGGTGAACCAATAAGCAATTCCCCTTCATAGATTAGTTGATAATTTTCTGTTTTTGAAAAGATATTTTTATCCTTAATTTTTACCTGAATTTTACATATATCGTCATGCAGATTAATAATTTCACTGTTCTTGTAATAGATTTTCGACCGGAAATTATTATCTGCTGATTTAATGATAAGAAAGAATTCATTGTTATTTTCTCCTACAAAAGAATCTTCTACATTCCAAAAAACTTTACCATCGTTGTATGTCAAAGGATTTGCAATAAAATGTTCTTTTGTGGAAACAGTAAAAAGTTCAAAAATATCTTTCCCAAAAGCAATATAAACAGGAATATCTATTATGTTCTCATTGGCGTAAATTGCCCTCCCGATTTCAAAATTTCCGTTTTGATTTTTGACAATTTCAAACGATTTTCCATTTGTCTTACCAAAAATTGTAAAGTCATCATTTTCTTTGGGATTATCAATTTCTAGTATATCCCCATTTGCCAAAAAATATTTATACCATAATTTTCTGTTAATGGGTTCATTGTGCCATTCATTATCGTTTATTCTCCATCTTAGATATGCAATTTTTATCAACAGCATACCATCATTGAAAGGACATTTTATTTCATTATCTTGATTACTCCACGTTAATTCTAAAGCTTCATCACCATTGTAAACCGTCAGCTTTCGCTCTAAATTACCGTAATAAAATGGATGGTTAAACTTTATTTCAAGATTCGGTAAAACAATAATTGTTTCACTTAGAATTATTGATTCTTTTTCGTAGGAATACAAATTGATTTCTGTAGGATAATTTTCGAGAATCAAGCCAATTGCTTTTAATCCAAATTGATAGCATCCGCTTTCAATTCTTTCAAAGGTTAGCTTGTGCAATTTATGAGCTTTTTTATCAATTCGTAATTCTAATGCTATTAAATTGGCATTTTCTGGAACTAATAGTTTGACACCGCTGGTATATACAATACAAGAAATATCATCAAAGGACCACTCTAAATTTAGTTCCCCTCCAATCAAACAAACAGCCTTACCAAGGCTTGCAGTTTTTGTTTTATCAACAAAAAATACTTGTTTTATTAAACCCGATAAACTTTCGCCAGCTTTAGGATAGATATTATATAAATTGGTTCCATAAGTTGTTAATTCGTCCGGTATTCTTTTCAACGCATCAATATCTTTTGAATAAACAAAATAATTGGTCGGCTTATTTATTTGACTTAAAACTTCATTTTCTCCCTCAAATAAAATAAACTCTCTATTTAATGATGTCGTTTTGTTTCTTTCCGAATCAAAAATTATAATTTGATTTTCTTTAATTTCAATGCTTAGATTTATTGTATTATAATTTATCAATAAATCATTCAATTCAAATTCAATTTGCTTTGTTGCGACTACCAATTCGCCTCGTTTTGTTCTTACTTCCTCGGAACGAATCAGTTCTCCATTTACAAAAACCTTAAGCGTCACAATGCTGTTAATATCGTCCAGTCTGATAGAAGGAATGTAGAGAAAAACGGTTTTTTCATCTCTAAAATATTTCGCAATAATATTTTCTTTTGAAACAGTGGGAACTCTTCTTTTTCGCGTCGTATCACCAGAAACTTTTTCAGTTTCGGTTTTATTTTTCCACCATTCTACAATGTAACGTTCTAATCTTGTGTTTTCATCAATAGGCTCTCTATTGAAAAGTTTATTGATTTGATAGAAGGAATCTTTTATAAATTTAACAAAATCAGCAGATAAATCTTCATTAAGTGAAAAAGACCTTAAGCCAATCTTAATTGAATATGCACTTGACCCAATGGAAACTTTCTTATCTTCACGATAACCACCGCCTAAAACAGTTTTCATTTGTGCCGCTACTATCTCACAAAGCCATTCATCATCATTAGTAAAACCAAAATCCAAATCTTTTTTGAAAATATTATAACACAGGTCATAAAATGAAAAAATACTATTTTTCGGCGCAAATGAATGCATCATTAGGGTTGAATAGTACTTTTTGCCTGTCGAAACAATAGGTAATAAGTGTTGTCTTTCCAACTGCGATATAACGTCTGTAAAAGCATGATATAATTTTTGGTTGATGTAATCCTCACTTATTAAATGTTTAGATATATAATCCCAAAAACGACTGTTTTCTTCAACGTCGTCTTCATTATCAGTATCTTTCCATCGTTTTGCAATTTCAACAAGAGTGGTAAATATCAGTTTATGGTGTTTGTCTTCAAATACGTTACCATAATATAGAAGAGAATTACACAACAGACCGACGTTCTCAAGCAAATCCGAGTACTCATCTTCAGTAAAATCGAAGTTGCCTAACAATTTATGTTCGATGAAAATTCTGTTTATTTTTTGAAGCAATTCGTTCATATCTTTATTTAGCTCAATGCTTGTTGTTTTACGCTTTTTTAGTGTTGCCGCTAATTGTTGTTTATCTTCCGTATCTGCATCATTTGAAATTACTTGAGGTTTCGTTTCATGAACCATGTTCTTTGTAACTGATTTCTCTTTGATGCTGGTTTTGTTGGCTTCTTTTATATCATCTTCACTATCTACTGTATCATAATTGATTTCAGGTTCATTAACGACAGTTTCAATTAGAACATCACTGTCATTTTTGGTTTTATGTATTAACTCATTTTGTATTATCTCGTTTTTATTTTCTTCGACTTCAGTTGGTAGTTGTTCTAAAACTGTATCAGAGATATCATTTTTTTTAATGGTTTTAATTTCTTCATGTAAATTTGGAATTGGGTCAATACTAATTCTCTGGCTCTTAATCTCAGATGTAGCAGCATCAAAATGAGTCTTTGTGGTGCTAGATTTATATAGATGTCGTTTTTTTTGAACGAATAGAAGTAAAAATTTAAATATCTGATTAATGTATTCCTTCATATCAGTGTTCGTCAAGATTCTACTGATTACTACGGTGTGTTGGCAAAAATTGCAGCTCTTTTGTAAGCTTTGGTTTTGAGAGTCGGCTTGTGGGGCTTGCAAATGTGCTGCAATGTGGGTGGGGTTTCCTTCTTCTTTTTTGCGAGGGGAAGAAAAAAACAAAATAAATTCCCATCAAATTTGCACAGTCCTATCAAAAAGCCAAATCCTTTCTTATTTTAATTTTGTCAATAACGTATCTGTCTGGTCGTCTGTCTTTTTACACTTGTTGCCAACGG
>Ga0172370_10011318_pt1 | contig 10077 bp, 6 predicted proteins | sample LakKiv5m_FD_114538 | JGI IMG/M metagenome (GOLD analysis project Ga0172370, IMG submission 114538) | Freshwater microbial communities from Kabuno Bay, South-Kivu, Congo - kab_022012_11.5m | ecosystem: Environmental > Aquatic > Freshwater > Lake | place: Democratic Republic of the Congo...
TCATCTACTGTTTCTTTAAAATCTTGTAGCCAATCAGGAAGCTCTTCTTCGGAGGTTGCTGTGATCCCTTGCTTAACCTCTTCACTCTCAGGTTCTATTTCATCGGGAGCTTCGATTTCTCGTAGCCAATCGGGAAGGATTTCCTCAAGCTCCTCGGCAGCTAATTTCGCTTGAGGTGTAAGTTCTTCAATCTCTTCTTCCTCTTCAGTGGTATCCATTTCCTGCAACCAATCGGGAAGTTCTTCTTGGGGAGTCTCCGCGATTATCGTCTCAGTTTCCTCGATCTCGGGTTCATCTACTGTTTCTTTAAAATCTTGCAGCCAATCAGGAAGCTCTTCTTCGGAGGTTGCTGTGATACCTTGCTTAACCTCTTCACTCTCAGGTTCTATTTCATCGGGAGCTTCTATTTCTCGTAGCCAATCGGGAAGGATTTCCTCAGGTTCCTCGGCAGCTAATTTCGTTTGAGGTGTAAGTTCTTCAATCTCTTCTTCCTCTTCAGTGATATCCATTTCCTGCAACCAATCGGGAAGTTCTTCTTGGGTAGTTGGTGAAAAATCTTGCTCTTTTTCCTCGGTCCCTAGTTCTTCTTCTGAGTCATCAAGTTCTGAAAGCCATTCTGGGAATTCCTCATCCATCTCTTCATCTTCATTTTTAGTAATATCCTCTTCAGATGGAGAGAGTTCTGATATCCAATCAGGTATGGTTTCGGATTCCTCTTTAGATGTTTCTTCTATATTGATTCCCAAGGAGGTTGCCCAATCTGGTTGTTGACTTTCTTGATTATCGTGTTTCTCTTGTTTCCAATCAAGTTTCTCTATTAATATTGCATTTTCGGAGACATTTTCGGATGAAGGGGATTTTGGGGATGCGAATTGACTATAGGGATCAAGATGGTTCAGTTTTATAAAGAGATTCTTTGCCTCGGCTTCCCTGTCTGACTCAATAAGGATTTGTATCATTATTTTGATTGGAACAAAACAGTTCGGGAGGTTGCGCAAGATATGATTAGCTGTTTCAGCAGCTTCCACTTTCTGTCCGGTTTTTAGATAGATTGTTGCTAAAAGGGTTTGAAGATCATAGCGTCCTGGATATTCAGCAAGTGTAGCACGGAGTTCTGTTATTGCTTGTTGGTAAAGATCACCTTTGTCATACATTCTTGCTAAAGCTCCACGTGTAAGTCTGATCTTTGGAGGTTCTACGCCATCTCTTCTACCATAAAGACGACGTAATTCATCCTGAATAGTGCTATTAGCAGGTTGTATTTCGAAAGCTCTTTCCATATGCCATATGGCTTCGTTCAAATTTCCCTCATCTTCACGCACTACGCTCATTCCTACATGTGAAATAAAGTCATCCGGTATTGATGATAAGACGCGTTGAAAGATATCTGTAGCATCACCAAATCGTTGACTTTCTAATAAAGCTTTTCCCAAAATACGGTACGCGTCAATATAACGTGGATAGCTTTTAAGAATATAGCGGCAATGAGCAATCGCTTCCTCGTTTTGGTTACGGTTTACCAAACCCTCAATCTCCCGAATATAAGACTTTAAAGAAATTTCATTCATCATATTGTGCTCCCTACCTTAAGTATGCCTTATTCTTGATAATCATGCAAGTTAATTTTATCCACTTCTTAATTTAGAAATCATTATCTATTCAAACTTAATTAGTTGCATGGTTTAAGCCAGATAATTTGATCTTTGTTTGTCACGAAGAAGATTAGCATTCGATTAAAGGTTTTCTTTCTACTTGACTTTGATGTTTTATTTATTGTATAAAAATACACGTGTATGGAATTTAAAGATAGGATAAGTCAATAAAAAAATTCTGAATATAGTACTAGCACCACTTCTGATGTTGGTAGCTGTGCTTTTTGTTGTTTTGAATATAATACGCATAAAGAATAGGAGTAAATATGATTCGTGTTGAAGGATTGACAAAGGATTACGGTCCTCGACGTGCAATAGATAATATAAGTTTTGATGCTAAGAAAGGGGAAATACTCGGTTTCCTAGGGCCGAATGGCGCTGGAAAAACGACGACTATGCGTATTCTATGTGGTTATATGCCTCCTACGAGTGGTGTTGCTCAGGTGGCAGGATTTGATGTAGTTGATCAATCCCTAGAAGTACGTAAACGAGTGGGGTATATGCCAGAATCTGTACCTTTATATCCAGATATGACAGTTTTTGATTATCTTAAGTATATGGCAGATTTGCGTCGTGTCCCTGAGGCAGAAGATAGAGTGGAAGATGTTCTTGAGATGCTTCACCTAGAAGAACGTATTGATAGTTTTATCTCTAGTCTTTCGAAGGGTATGAGACAACGTGTTGGTTTGGCACAAGCATTATTACATGATCCGGAAGTGTTGATTCTGGATGAACCAACAATTGGGTTAGATCCAGCACAAATTAAAGAAGTTCGAAATATCATTCAAGAGATAGGTCGTGAGAGAACAGTTATGCTGTCAACACATATCCTCTCGGAAGCTCAGCAGGTTTGTGATCGAGTGTTGATCATAAATAAGGGTCGTATTATTGCAGAAGATGCACCAGAGCAATTACAAGCTCGAGTTACCGGGGCAAAAATGGTTTCTCTCAAAATCGGAAATGATCCCGATGGTGTAGAAAGTATTCTCTCTGATCTACCTAATGTTACGAATGTTAAAAAAGGTAAAGAAGGTTCATTCGAATTTGAGACAATACCTGGAACAGATCCCCGTCCGGATGTTGTACGTAGACTGGTTCATGCAGGTTATGATTTATTAGATATGCATGCTGTAGGCGCCAGTTTAGAGGATATTTTCCTTCAGCTAACACGAGATGAACCCACTGTACCAGAATATGCTGAGATTGATATATTAGAAGAAGATGATGTCAATCCAGATGAGAGTTCAGAATAATCTCTAACTTATTATGGTTTATGGACTTCTGAGTTTTTTTTTGTTTGGGAGTTGTTTATTATGATGAATATTTGGACGATTTCAAAAAGAGAATATAACTTATATTTTGCTAGTCCAATCGCGTATATGATCGCTTTTGTAATTTTATTAACGCTGGGCATTTTCTTTTTCCTTAATATGCAGGTAGCCGCAGCTCAACAAGGATATGTTCCGGGTGTTGAGACTACTTTAATCCCTATGGGTACCTTGTTAGTTTTAGTCATACCTGCTATTACGACAAAATTACTTGCTGAGGAATGTAGATTGGGTACGATTGAACTTCTCCTCACAGCTCCTGTGCGCGATTGGGAATTGGTTGTTGGAAAATGGTTGGGTGGTTTTTTCTTATTGGTAACTGTGATTGCACTAACTTTGGTATATCCCCTGATGTTAAATCAATTTGTTGATCCAGGGATTGATCAAGGTCCATTGTTGAGCGGTTATCTGGGTATCCTTTTGGTGGGCGCTTCTTTGATCGCGATAGGTGTTTTTATCTCATCCTTGTTCAGTAATCAAATTGCTGCTTTTATAACTACAATGGGTGTTTTCATTTTCTTATGGTGGATTATTGGTCCAATCTCACAAGTACTAGGACCTACAAGTAGTAGTTCCGAGTTACTTAGTTTCCTTGATTATAGCACTCATTATTTTAATACACTCGTACGTGGCGTTATTGATCTAAAGGATGTTGTTTTCTATGTAAGCGTAACCGCATTGTTCCTTTTCCTAAGCACAATGTCAGTCGAAATCCGGAGGTGGAGCTAATGAAAAAAGAATGGCGTCGATTTGCTCCGATAGGTTTGTATTTGTCCTTAGCGGCTCTTGTTGCTGTATTAGGGATTTATTTTGTACAACGTGAGTTCAACTTAGCTGTACAGATCGGTTTAGGGATCTTTGTTATTGGATTGGCAATATATGCAATTTTAGACCCAAATAAAGTCCGCCAGGCTATTACCGGTCGTCAGGCTCGATATGGAAGTAACGCGTTAGTGTTATCCATTGCTTTCATTGGTATCATAGCAGTCATCAATTGGTTGGTTTATCAGAATCCTCAGAGATGGGATTTGACGGAAGATAAAACCTATACCCTAGCGCCTGAGACACTTGATACGCTTGAGAGTTTACCAGAAAATGTAACCGCCCGAGCTTTCTTTACTCAGCGTTATTCTACAGAGACTGCTCAATCATTATTGGATCAATATTCATTCAATAGTGATGGGAAATTCAACTTTGAGTTTATCGATCCGGAATTGGATCCTGTAGCAGCTCAAGATGCAGGTGTTACTCGTGATGGTAGCATTGTTCTTACGATGGGCGAACAAAAAGAGTTGGTTACCGTTGTGAGTGAAAAAGAGCTTACTAGCGCTTTGGTATCCTTGATGAACCCTGAATCCCGATCAGTATATTTTCTTACTGGTCATGGTGAAAAGAGTATCGATGATGCGGGCGATATGGCTTATGCACAGGTCAAGAGCACGTTAGCTAGTAAGAATTACACGGTAGATTCATTGAATCTCCTAACGAAAAACAAGATCCCTGACGACGCTACTGTAATTGTGATTCCAGGCCCGTTGAAACCGCTTACTTCTCAAGAAATGGATTTATTAGCTGAGTATGTTGAATCTGGTGGTGCGTTGATCGTTCTGGAAGAACCTCTTCCTTTAACTGAATTCGGTGAAGCCGATGATCCATTAGCGAATTACCTTGCGAAGGATTGGGGCATTATTCTTGAAGAAGATATTGTTGTCGATACAACCTCGATGCAACCATTCGCTCCTTACGCTGCTCAATATGGCAATCATGCTATCACTGAAAAAGTACAGAGATTAACTTCTCAATTCCCGACTTCACGTAGTGTTGTTAAGGATGATACGGTTGAAGGCGTTAGTTTGACTGAGTTGATCTTTACCGCACAGCAATCGTGGTCGGAGACTGATATAGCTACCTTAACAACCGGTGAAAATGAAGTCGTATTTGATCAGGGTATTGATCGACCTGGCCCAGTAATTTTAGCTATAGCTGGAGAAAATCTGAATACTCAAGCGCGCATTGTTGTTTTCGGAGATTCGGATTTCGCGGCAGATGCCAATTTCTTTGTATTTGCAAATGGTGATTTATTTACGAATGCAATCGATTGGGCTGCTGGTCAAGAAGATTTAATCAACTTAACCCCTAAGGATTCAACAACTCGAATGTTAATTCCTCCTCAATCCATGACCATGAATTTGATCTTATTAGGTACTGTAATTGTTTTACCTGGTATGGCTTTACTTGGAGGCATTGTTGTCTTCTTCCAAAGAAGACAAAGAGGTTAATCATGATTCAGAGATCTACTCTAATATTATTGTTAGTTTTTGTTGTTCTATTAGCTGGAGTGGCTTTTTGGCAGAGAACAAAAGGTAGTGAGGATGTTGAAGAAACACCAACGGTTGTTCAAGAATATCTATTTGATATTAACGGACAGGTCACTGCTCTTAAGATTACTTCAGCAGAAAATAAGGTCGTTGAATTATCTCGAAATAATGATGGAGAGTGGGAGTTGATTCAACCAAAAAATGTAGAAACCGATTCTACAACAGCAGAATCAACACTCTCTTATTTATCATCGTTGCGAGTTTTAACGAAGCTTGAAGAGGTAGAGCAAGATAGTATTGACCTTAGTGTGGTTGGTTTAGATAAGCCATCCTATGAACTTTCAATCACTTTAAATGATGGATCAATTATTTTAACAAAAATCGGGAACGTAACCCCTACTGATAGCGGCTTCTATGTTTCTGGTAGTGGACGCGGGATTCTTGTTGTCGATAAGTATGGTCTGCAATCCATTATTGATATGCTTGACAATCCTCCGATAATGCCTACGCCAACAATGGATACATCTACGCCAACTCCCTAGTAATTAATGTGGTTTTTCTGTACAAGATAAATTTATCTGTAGTGCATGATCGTATTGCAAGCATTATGATTATACTTTTTGGGTATTGATTTTGTGTAAAAAAAAGTGTATCCTGAAAGAGGCGAAGTCTTGCGAGTATTATGGGTAATGGAGTAAATATGATTGATAAGGATTTGATTAATGAACTAGAAGCGCGTGATGATAATCCAGCCATCGCGCGTTTAATAAAATTAGGACGAAAAAAGACTTTTGTAACCATCGACGATATCCTTAATTTTTTTCCGGAAGCGGAACAAGATGTAGATCAACTAGAGGAAGCTTTTGCAGCTTTGCTTAGCGCTGGAATCCCTTATGTGGAAGATGCGGCTGTTGGCGTAGATCCGACTGATGAGGAACTTTCGGAGGAAGAATCAGCCGAAGAAGAAGCCCGTAATGAACAGGCGTTAGAAGATAATTATCTTGCCAATATTGATACGGATGACACGATTGGTTTATATCTTAAGGAAGTTGGAAGAGTTCCTCTTTTGACTGCAATTCAAGAGGTTGAGCTTGCCCAGCGTATAGAGAGCGGCAGACTTTCACGAGAGGAGATGGCAAAAGGTAATGTGAATCTTCGTCGTCGAAAAGAGCTGCAGTTGATAATTGAAGATGGCTGGGCGGCTCGTGAACATTTAATTACCGCGAATTCTCGTTTGGTCATCAGTGTCGCAAAAAAATATATGGGACGTGGAGTACCATTCCTGGATTTGATTCAAGAAGGTAATATCGGTTTGATACGAGCAGCTAAGAAATTCGATTATCGTCGTGGACACAAGTTCAGCACCTATGCAACTTGGTGGATCCGTCAGGCGGTTACGCGTGCTATCGCTGATCAGGGGCGCACTATTCGTGTTCCGGTACATATGGGAGATCAGATCAATAAATTATTACGCGTTCAGCATCAACTAACCCAACGCTTAGGTCGTGATCCGTCTATAGATGAATTAGCAGAATCACTGGATGTCACTCCCCAAAAGGTAGAGAATATGATCCAGGTGGCGCGTCGCCCGCTTTCACTCGAGACACCCACAGATGATGAGGAAGACTCTGTATTAGGCGATTTCATTCAGGACGAGGAAGTAGCCGCTCCCGATGACACCGCAACCTATAATCTATTGAAAGAACATTTAGATGTAGTCCTCAATGGGTTGCCCCCCCGTGAAGTCCGTATTCTGCAATTACGATACGGTCTCCTCGATGGACAAGCTTATACACTCGAAGAAGTCGGTCGCAAGATGGGTGTCACTCGTGAACGCGTCAGACAGATCGAAGCGCAAGCGCTAAGTCGCTTACGCCACCCAGCCATCCGCCGGAAATTGCGAGAATATTTAGGATAAGTGATTAGGGATAACTTTGGATTAAAAGGGTCGCGTTATACGCGATCCTTTTCTGTTTTAATATCTTCCTTTCCTTTTACGCAGATCGCGTCATAGATCGAGGTGATTATTTGAGAAGTTCCGAATGCAATCCATAGACATGTCAGGGGTACTAAAGGCACAATATATCGCTGCCAAGCTAGTGGGATAACCCATAGGATTGCAGCGCTTTGGGAGATCGTTGCCAGGACGAGTAAGAGCATATTTCTAGACTCGTCAATTCTGTATTTGGCAATCCTAAGTAATCCTATCGAGAAACCAAACAGGGATAAGGTCAGGAGTATTCCAGCTTCAAAGGGATTACGGAATAGGTTGTGAATGGGGATTTTTAGATATGCCTCTTCACTTAATCTTGTCTGCGCTTGATAATTTCCCACCTCTGCAAACATGGGCTCTGCGAGATAGAGATTATATAACAATGCAGCAAGACGCTGAGTTGGGGAGTGAAGAACCTTTTCAGGAGCTAATCTTTCAGTATCGGCGACTTGCTTTGCTAGCAATTCTTGGCGTGCTTCGATGCTGGATTTAATCGCAGAAATAGGTTCTTGCCGCCAAAGTGGATTCAAAATAAAGGTGATGATGATAAATAGTGAAAAATATTGAATAGCAGCGGATAACCATTTCGGAAAGGATTTCTCTTTTGCGTTCGTGGGAATTAGAACAGCCACAAGTCCCACTGGGAATAACGCTATGCTTGATTGCTTTGCGCCAAATGCCAACGCCATCCCAATCCCTGCTAACCAGGGGTATTTATTTCCTTGCATAAAGCTCCAAATTGTAAAACTAACTGCGAACACCAGAATAGGTTCTGCCATAGCTCGGCGTGTATGCACCATCAACAAGCTATTGGTAATCAGAAATAAAATTGCCAGAGCGCCGGTCAACTTTCCATCGATTTGACTACCTGATAAGTAAAGCATCAATAGACTGAATGGTAATAATAATGCCATAGTCCATCTGCCAGTGTTCAATAGGATCCAAGATGGTAATGCGCCATTGGCTTCATTTTGTTCCCAATCCTCTCCCCAATCCCAATCAGCCGTCAATGCTGGCAACCCTGCGATAGTTCTTCCCAAGCCAAGGTAATATCTCGTCAAGGGAGGGTCTAGTTTGCGGTAGTGTTGTCGGATATCGCTTTCTTTTTCCCTATCCCAAAACATGCCTCTTGGATCGCTCCAAAGAAGATCAAAATCACTGCTCATGAACAGGTACGTACTTTCATCAGGATGGAATGGAACCTTTGGGATATTTTGATAATAATAATAAGCCGACCAAACCAAGATGATCGAAAAAATGATCCAACCAGAAATTTGGAGAGTAATTATTCTTTTTTGGGGATTATTTTCATTCATGGATTATTTATTGGATTTCATTTCTTTTCAAAGATCAACATGCCATCACTACCATAGATATCCGTGTCGATCTTATTGATTAATTCGTAGTTCTGCCAAAATCGGTCATCTTTGAATAATCCCGCGCGACCGTATACTTCAAGCAGCGCCACAAAATCAGGCTGTTGGTCGATGATCAGGTCAGGCGGCACAGCATAGTTGATCACATAATAGACTTCATCAATTGGGTAGTAGGTTGTTGCTATCGGCGAATTTAACCCTACGGTATCGAGGATGATTGTCTTTGTATAATAGCCTAGCGCGCCTACGTCTCCTGCAGCCAAAGTGGGCCTATGCTCGTATTTTTCTATCCTTGGTTCTAAGAATTGAGCGGCTTGTCGATATAGCAATTCCAACTTATACCAAGCCATCTTGGGCGCGGGGCTTGATAAACCATGATCGGGTTTGAGTGTCCAACCACCCATCGTCATAACAAATGGAAAAAGGACCACAAATCCTGCTAAAACCACCTTGTTTGGGATAAGCTTATCCTGCGCGTGAAATTTATGGAGAATAGACGAAACTAAATTCTGCAACCCAATCAGAATCACCAGGATATAGGCGGGCAATGGGGGAGTTAAATACCAACGGAAGATAAGCGGATTCGCGATCGCAAAGATCAGAAAATATAACCAGGGATATACCCCTAAGACCAAGCTGTGTTGATTAATTCGGAAAGCTTGTCTTGCGCCAATGGTAAATAAAAATGGATACAGAAAAATACCGACGACAATCCAAGGAATACCGAAGGTCTCATTGCCCATGAAAGGGGTCGCGTAATGTTGGAGTAATCGAACGAGCCCGGCTTCTGAAGGAAGTCGATAGGCGGCTGTTTTTGCCGCTATGGAATGTGGGAGGATGCTGCCAAAGGTTGGTAAGGCGTAACTCCACCAGGCTAGAATTGGGATCAAGAAAACGCCAATTTCTAGAAAAAGTGAACGATCTCGAAAGAGGGGATGTTTCTTTGTCATTAATTCCTGCCAGGTTTCTAGCATTCTATCGATCACAATCAGAAAAATCAGGATCAGGGCATCCGGTCGCGTAAAGAAAGCCAAGCTCGAAAGAAGGGCAACCGTGATCTTTCTACCCTTGATATGCGCATAGCTGATGGCGACTAGTAATAATACAAACAAACTGGTTTCTAAACCGCCAATGGCAAAAGTTACGCTGTAAGGGGCAACCGCCCAGGTAAGCGCAGCCCCCAAACCTGCCATCCGGAAAGATAATTCCTTCCCTATCAGAAAGAGGAATATACAAGTCAAACTGTCAAAAAGGGCATTGATCAATACAGATATTTCTGCAAAGGGGACTTGCTCAGATCCAGCGAATAAACCGACCGAGACCAAGATCAAGGTGTATAGAGGCGTGGTTGTCCCAAGCACATGCTCGCCCGGATTGTATGCAAAACCTTCGCCAGCTAGAATATTTCGA
>Ga0172370_10011319_pt1 | contig 10077 bp, 7 predicted proteins | sample LakKiv5m_FD_114538 | JGI IMG/M metagenome (GOLD analysis project Ga0172370, IMG submission 114538) | Freshwater microbial communities from Kabuno Bay, South-Kivu, Congo - kab_022012_11.5m | ecosystem: Environmental > Aquatic > Freshwater > Lake | place: Democratic Republic of the Congo...
AAGTCAGCCATGTTCCCGTTGCACATTTGGTTGCCCGATGCTATGGAAGGTCCTACTCCTGTTTCGGCCTTGATTCATGCTGCAACGATGGTTGTTGCCGGTGTTTATCTGGTAGCTCGTTTATTTCCTGTTTATGCAATTTCAGCCCCAGTTGGATTAATGGTTGTTGGTTATGTCGGGATGTTTTCGTCGCTGTTCGCGGCAATCATTGCGTGTACGCAATTTGATATTAAACGTGTGCTTGCTTTCTCCACCATGTCGCAGATTGGTTATATGATGGTTGGATTGGGCGTTGCAAAATACGATCCTTCGAATCCTGAAGCAGCACTTGGTTATATGGCTTCTATGTTCCATTTGTTTACTCACGCTATGTTCAAAGCTTTATTATTCCTTGGAGCCGGAGCAATCATACATGCTGTTCATTCAAACGACATGAACGATATGGGCGGTTTACGTAAGTACCTTCCAATTACCAATGCTACTTTTTTAATTGCCTGTGTTACAATTGCAGGTGTACCGGGCTTTTCAGCTTTCTTTAGCAAAGACGAAATACTAACGGCTGCTTTTCACCACAACCCGTTTATTTTCTGGGTTCAGTTATTTGTTGCTGGTTTAACGGCCTTCTATATGTTCCGTTTATACTTCCGCGTTTTCTGGAATAAAGAACCTCATTATCATCATGCACCGCATGAGTCCCCGCTTACAATGACAATTCCGCTTATCTTCCTTGCACTAGCATCTATCTTCTCAGGTTATATTCCATTTGCTGAATTTGTTTCGGCAAACAGAATGCCTTTCGAAACGGAGATTGAATGGGAAGTGGCCATTCCTTCTATTATTGTGGGATTGGTTGGAATATTTGTTGCATTTGTTTTGTACAAAAAAGAATCAGCTGTTCCTGATAAAATTTCTTCAGGATTTGGTTTTGCTTACCGTTGGGCTTATAATAAATTTTATTTTGACGAACTTTACCTGTTCGTTACCAAGAAGATTATCTTCCGTTTTATTTCAACTCCCATCGCTTGGTTCGACAGACATATTATTGATGGTTCAATGAATGGCTTTGCCTGGGTTGCAAATACTGCTTCGTATAGAATACGAAACTTACAATCAGGACAACTTCAACAATACGGATACGTTTTTGTTTCAGGTGTGTTATTGCTTGTGCTTACTTTTATTTATTTAATTACCATTTAAACTTATAGTCCAATGGATATTTTATCATTTTTTGTCATTATTCCACTGATCACTATCATCGCCATTTTGTTCAGTAAAAGCAATAAAGAAGTGCGTGTGGCTTCGGCTATTGGTATGGGGATGCAATTGATTCTAGCGGCAGTTTTAATTTACATGTACCTTAGTGAACGAGCTTCCGGCAACACAGCCCCTATGTTGTTTATGCAAGATGTGGTTTGGTTCGAAAACCTGAACATTCATTATTTGCTGGGCGTTGATGGTATTTCAGTAGCCATGATTGGACTTACGGCTGTAGTCGTTTTTGCCGGTATTTTCGCATCCTGGCAGGTCGAAACTCTTTCGAAAGAATTCTTTATTTCGCTGATATTACTGGCGTCAGGTGTGTTTGGCTTCTTTATTTGCCTTGACCTTTTTACCATGTTTTTGTTTTACGAAATAGCGGTAATTCCGATGTACCTTTTAATAGGTATTTGGGGAACAGGACCAAAAGAATATTCTGCCATGAAACTTACGTTGATGTTGATGGGAGGCTCTGCATTTCTGTTGCTTGGCGTTTTAGGTATCTACTTCAACTCGGCTCCTGATGGCGGAGGATTAACATTCAACATCATGGAAATATCAAAAGTGCATATTCCGATTGCAGCACAACGCTTTTTCTTTCCATTGACTTTTGTTGGGTTTGGTGTATTGGGTGCATTATTTCCATTCCATACATGGTCACCCGATGGACACGCATCTGCGCCAACTGCGGTATCGATGCTTCACGCTGGTGTACTAATGAAATTAGGCGGGTATGGATGTTTTAGAGTAGCGATGTTTTTATTACCCGAAGCCGCTAACGAAATGGGTTGGATATTCATTATTCTAACCACTATCAGCGTTGTGTATGGAGCATTTGGTGCGGTAGTACAAAAAGATTTAAAATACATCAATGCCTATTCATCTGTTAGTCACTGCGGATTAGTGTTGTTTGCCATTTTGATGATGAACAAAACTGCCATGGATGGCGCCATTGTTCAAATGATTTCACACGGATTAATGACAGCCCTTTTCTTTGCTTTAATCGGGATGATCTACGGAAGAACTCATACGCGTCTTATTAATGAAATGGGCGGGTTGATGAAAATAATGCCATTTTTAGGTGTGTGTTATGTGATCGCCGGATTGGCATCATTAGGTCTGCCAGGATTCAGTGGTTTTGTTGCAGAAATGACCGTCTTTTTTGGTGCTTTCCAACATACTGATACATTCCATCGGGTCTGTACAATTTTAGCTTGTTCATCCATAGTAATTACAGCTGTTTACATACTCCGAGTAGTAGGGATTTTATTATTGGGACCGGTTAAAAACGACAACTATCTAAAGTTGGGGGATGCTGTTTGGTACGAACGTATTTCAACTGTTACACTGATACTTGCTATTGCAGCAATTGGTATTGCTCCATTGTGGCTTACGGATATGATTGGTGACAGCTTAAACCCAATTGTTGAACGATTAACTCAAATTCAATTTTAATATAAGAGAACCAAAGAAATTATAGAATATGAACATAGAAAATTTTCTTTTAATGCGACACGAATTGCTGCTGATTGCCGTAGCAATGCTTGTTTTGATTGCCGAAATATTTTGGACCGGTACGAATAAAAATGGAATAAGGGCCTTTGCCGTTGTTTTGTTTTTTATAACTACTGTTATCGGTTTTATGCCCATTACCTTCGGAACATTATTTGGTGGGATGTACAACACAACCCAACTAATTATCTTATACAAAAACATTTTAAATGTAGGCGTCTTAATTGTTCTTTTTCAATCCTATAACTGGCTCAAAAACGATGACAATAAGCATAAAATAAGTGAATACTTTATCCTATTGATTTCTACTTTAATAGGTATGAATTTTATGATATCATCAGGTGATTTTTTAATGTTTTATATGGGTCTTGAATTAGCAACTATTCCTTTAGCTGCATTAGCTGCTTTTGAAATACATAAAAACAAATCGGCCGAAGCTGGTGTTAAACTGATTTTAACATCCGCTTTATCTTCTGGTATTATGCTATATGGTATTTCCATCATTTATGGCACAACGGGTTCCATCTATTTTTCTGAAGTTTCAACTATGATTGGTCGCGATAACCTTCAGGTTCTAGGGCTTATCTTTTTTATTGCAGGACTTGGTTTTAAAATTTCGCTTGTTCCTTTTCATTTGTGGACAGCTGACGTTTACGAAGGTGCACCCATTAACATCACATCTTATCTTTCAGTCATATCAAAAGGAGCCGCTGTTTTTATTCTAACCATCACATTATTCACCGTGTTCCGTTCAGTGATTGCCTTGTGGCAGGATGTACTTTACATTATTGCAGTATTAACAATGACTATCGGTAATTTATTTGCCATCCGTCAGCAGAATCTAAAACGCTTTCTTGCATTCTCTTCAATTTCCCAAGCAGGTTTTATATTGCTCGGTATCATCGGTGGAAACCAATTAGGCATGTCGGCAGTGGTTTATTTTATATTGGTCTATATCCTCTCCAATTTAGGTGCATTTGGTGTTGTTGCTGCTATTGCAAACAAAACAGGTAAAGAAAATATGGATGATTACAACGGTCTGTATGCGACCAATCCTAAATTGTGCCTAGCCATGATGATATCTTTGTTCTCTTTGGCCGGAATACCGCCTGTTGCTGGATTTTTTGGTAAATTCTTTTTATTCACAGCGGCTGCACAACAGGGCTTTTACATCCTTGTTTTAATTGCATTGATTAACACTATAATATCATTATATTATTATTTGCTTATCGTAAAAGCAATGTTCATCAACAAAAGTGATAATCCTATTGCAGCTTTTAAATCAGATTTTATGACCCGCTTAGGTTTGGTAGTTTGTATGGTAGGGCTATTTGTTATTGGCTTTGCAAGCGTAATATTTGAATATATTGATACATTAACTTTTGGGGTTTAAACCCAGTTATAAGTAAAAAGGAACAAGGCATAAGTAAAAAACTAATAAATAATAAAACACAGACTTTGAGAGGTCTGGCATTTTACAAACTTTATAAACTCATTATGGCAGGACTCACAAAAGCAAAACATACCGTTAGCGAAATAGATGGCGTTCGTTGTTCCATTGTAGAAACAGGATGCAGTGCCGAAAGAATTACTTTTCTCAAGGATTTGCTTACCCTTAATCATTTCGAAGTAAAAACACTCGAAGAAAAAAAAGAAAATGAAGGTAATCCAACGCTTTATACTTTGGGTGTAACCGATATTATCTTTAATCCTATAATTGCTGTTTACGAGCGCTCACTCCGCAATCAGGAGGGCTTTCATGTGTGCCCTGGTTATTGGAATCAACAAACTACAAGATCTGATCCTAACTACTGGAAACCATTGAGAAAATAAAATATTTCAAATTTTTGAAAAGATTTGGAAAATAGTTCTATCTTTGCACCGCAAAATAGAAAGATATATTCGAGGGGGCTTAGGTCCCCTCTTTTATTGGAATAATGGCTGACAAAGATAAAATAGTACAACTGCTCGAAAAAAAGCTCGAAGGCACAGATGTGTTTGTGGTAGATGTTTTCATCAAACAAGGAAACCGCATTTTGGTTTTTTTAGATAGCGACACCGCCGTGAACATCGACACCTGCGCTTCGGTAAGCAAGTATTTAGAGTCGAACATGAAAACCGAAATAGAAGATTTTAATTTGGAAGTTTCGTCTGCAGGAGTTACTCAGCCACTTAAATTAATCAGGCAATATACAAAGAACATTGGACGACAAATACAAATAAACACCATCGAAAACGAAAAAATAAGCGGTAAACTCGCCGCTGTTAAAGCCGATAGCGTTGTGGTAGAGTCGGACAAAGCGCACAAAGAAGAAAAAATTATTACTATACAGTTTAACTTAATAAAAGAAGCAAAGATTTTAGTTTCGTTTAAATAACATCAAATAATTACAGAAATGGAAAACATCAATCTGGTAGAATCATTTTCGGAATTTAAAGAATTCAAAAACATCGACCGCGTTACCATGATGCGGATTCTGGAAGACGTGTTCAGAAGTATGTTGTTGAAAAAATACGGTACCACCGACAATATTGATATTATTGTAAACATCGACAAGGGCGACCTTGAGGTGTGGCGCAATCGTATTATTGTTGACGATGCAGCCCTTGAAGACCCCAACACCGAAATTGCCTATTCAGATGCAGTTAAAATAGAACCCGATTTCGAAATTGGTGAAGAGGTTTCGGAAGAAGTAAAGATGGTTGATTTTGGCAGAAGAGAAATCTTATCAATACGTCAAAATCTCGCATCTAAAATTTTAGATCTTGAAAAAGACAATGTTTATAAAAAATATAAAGAACGTGTGGGCGAAATAGTTTCGGGCGAAGTTTACCAAGTTTGGAAAAAAGAAATCATGGTATTAGATGAAGAAGGCATCGAGCTAAGTCTTCCAAAAACCGAACAAATACCCTCCGATTTTTACAGAAAAGGCGATACGCTGCGTGCGGTTATTACCAAGGTTGAATTGCGCAACAATAATCCCGTTATTATTTTATCACGTACATCAAGTGTTTTTCTCGAACGACTTTTCGAATCCGAAGTTCCTGAAGTATTTGATGGCTTAATTACCATTAAAAATATTGTGCGCATACCCGGAGAACGTGCAAAGGTCGCGGTTGAATCTTACGATGATCGCATTGACCCTGTGGGTGCTTGCGTTGGAATGAAAGGATCTCGTATTCACGGAATCGTTCGTGAGTTAAGAAACGAAAATATTGATGTCATTAACTTTACCAGTAATACTTCATTGTATATTAGTCGTTCATTAAGTCCTGCTAAGATAACTTCCATTAAATTAATAGAAGAAACAAAAAAGGCAGAAGTGTTTTTGATGCCCGACCAAGTATCACTAGCCATTGGTAAAGGCGGTGCAAATATTAAATTAGCAGGTCGCTTAACCGGCTACGATATTGATGTTTATCGCGATAGTGATGTAGATACCGAGGACGTTGACTTGCAAGAATTTTCTGACGAAATTGATCAGTGGATTATTGATGAATTCAAAGCCATTGGTTGCGATACCGCAAAAAGCATTCTTGATTTAGGCCTTGAAGAATTAGTGAAACGTACCGATTTGGAAGAAGAAACCATTAAAGAAGTAGTAAGAATTCTGAAAGCAGAGTTTGAATAAATAGTAATTTTGTAACAGATTTTAAATTAAATCTAATATCAGGAATTCTTAAAAAAAATATGACAGAAGAAAGTACACAAACAACAATCCGACTGAGTAAGGTTGTCAAGGAGTTTAACATTGGGATAGGCAATATCCTTGAATTTCTTGCAAAAAAAGGATTTACTGTTGACAGTAATCCAAATGCAAAAATTACTGCCGAGCAATACGGTCTGTTGAGTAAAGAATTCCAATCCGAAAAGAGCGTTAAAGAGGAATCACGCCGCGTGAGTCTGATGACTCCAAAAAAAGAAGTAACGCCAGTTGAAGAAGAATCAACTAAAAAGGAAAACGAACCTGACTTGATTATTAAAGACAGTAACAATAATGCTGAAATAGTTCAAAAACCAGAAGTTGAAACCAAGAAAAAAGAAACGGCCTCACCTAAGATAATTGGCAAAATAGATCTTGTTCCTGATAAGCCAAAGAAAAAATCAAAGAAAACAGAAGCTGAATTAGCAGCAGAAAAAACGGCTGAAGTAGCAGAGGTTAAAAAAACTTCAAAATCAAAAAAGAAAGATAATTCTAATGTTGAAGAGCTTGTTACTGATGAAAACACAACACAACAGGAAGACGTTGTTAAAAAAACAGATGAAAAACCGGTACCCGAAAAATATATTGATGAACCCCTTGACCATGAAGCCAACATTAAAATTATTGGTAAACTTGATCTAAGTACTATCAACTCCAAAACCAAACCGGCAAAAAAAACCAAGAAGGAAAAAGAGGAAGAACGCAATGCTAAAAAGCCGGTAAAAAAAGTAAAAGAAGCCAGTGCAGGGGATACTGAAAAAAGCAGTGATAAAAAGAATAATCAAAAACAAGACATTTATCAAACCGGAAAAGTAAGCGTAGGCGGGCCAACTATTCTTGGTAAAATGGATTTGGATAAGACCGATTCGCAAAAGAAACCTGTTGCCTCTTCATCAGACGAAGCGAACAAACGGAAAAAACGCAAAAGAATTATCAACGATCACAAGCCATTCGAAGGTGATACAAAATCTCCAAATCAAAATAATCAATCAGGCCAACAAACAGGAAATTATAAAAACAAAAACGCAAAATATAAACCCGAGCTGGATAAAGATGCCATTGATAAGCAGATTAAGGAAACGCTTGCCAGGTTAAGTGGAACGGGTAAATCAAAAACATCTAAGTACCGCAAACAAAAACGTAGTTTGTTTACTAATCAGCAGCAAGAAGATATTGAAAAAGAACAGGGCGAGCTTAAAACAATAAAAGTAACCGAATTTGTTACCGCCAATGAGTTAGCCACTATGATCAATGCGCCGGTAAACGAAGTAATTTCCACGTGCTTGAATTTGGGAATTTTTGTGTCTATCAACCAACGATTGGATGCGGAAACACTATCAATAGTTGCCGATGAATTTGGATATAAAGTCGAGTTTGTAAGTGTTGAGGTACAAGAAGCCATTAAAGAAGAAGAAGACAACCCCGAAGATATTAAAGAACGTTACCCAATAGTTACCGTGATGGGGCACGTTGATCACGGTAAAACATCCTTGCTGGATAATATTCGCAAAACCAATGTCATTGCCGGCGAAGCAGGTGGTATCACCCAGCACATCGGTGCTTATGTCGTTACCCTCGAAAATGGTAAAAAAATCACCTTCTTAGATACTCCTGGTCATGAAGCTTTTACTGCTATGCGTGCACGGGGAGCTCAGGTAACCGATATTGCCATTATTGTAATTGCTGCAGACGATAGCGTTATGCCCCAAACAGTTGAAGCAATAAACCATGCCCAAGCAGCCGGTGTTCCTATTGTTTTTGCTATTAATAAAATTGACAAGCCCAATGCAAACCCCGATAAAATTCGCGAAGCTTTATCAGCAATGAATATTTTGGTAGAAGAATGGGGTGGAAAATATCAATGCCAAGAAGTAGCAGCAAAAAAAGGAATCAATATAGATGCCTTGCTTGTTAAAGTACTTCTCGAAGCCGAAATGCTCGAGTTAAAAGGAAATGCGAAAAAAAATGCTGTAGGTACTGTTATAGAATCTTCATTAGACAAAGGAAAAGGTTATGTTGCAACCATACTCGTGCAAAACGGAACCTTGCGCGTGGGTGATATGTTGCTTGCCGGATGTCATTATGGGCGCGTAAAAGCTTTGTATAATGAGCGTGGTGCAGTGGTTACTGAAGCTGGCCCATCAACCCCTGTTCTGGTATTGGGCTTGAATGGTGCGCCACAGGCGGGCGATAAATTCAATGTGATGAGCAACGAACAGGAAGTGAAAAATATTGCGGTTAAACGCCTTCAATTACAACGTGAACAAGGTCTCCGTACTCAAAAACATATTACTCTTGATGAAATTGGTCGCCGTATTGCTATTGGTGATTTTAAAGAACTAAACGTAATAGTGAAAGGCGATGTGGACGGATCCGTTGAGGCATTAACGGATTCAATTTTGAAGTTGTCGAGTGCTGAAGTGCAAGTAAATGTCATCCATAAATCAGTTGGGCAAATCACAGAGTCAGATGTATTGCTGGCCTCTGCGTCCAATGCCGTTATTATAGGATTCCAGGTTCGTCCTTCATCCTATGCACGCAAATTAGCTGAACAGGAACAAATTGATATTCGTCTGTATTCGGTTATTTATAATGCTATCAACGAGCTTACGCTAGCTATAGAAGGGATGTTGTCGCCCGATATTGAAGAAAAAATTATTTGCAATATCGAAGTACGTGAAGTTTTTAATATTACTAAAGTAGGGAATGTTGCCGGTTGTTATGTGCTGGATGGGAAAATGTACCGAACGACTAAAATTCGTCTGATACGAAACGGTATTGTTATATATTCAGGCGCTTTGGGCTCGCTAAAAAGATTTAAAGATGATGTAAAAGAAATTTCTTCGGGTTACGAATGTGGTTTGAATATTGCCAATTTTGATGACATTAAAGTCGGCGATATCATTGAGGGATATGAAGAAATTGAAGTAAAGAGAAAATTGTAGCAGTTGCTTAACCGCTGAGCACGCTGAGAAAGCGCAAAGAGCCACAGAGAAATCGTTGAAAAATGACAGAAAATGAAATAACAGAAATAATCATTGGTTGTGCAATCAAAGTTCATAAGGCAATTGGACCGGGACTTTTAGAGTCTGCTTACGAAGAGTGCTTATATTACGAATTAAAAAAAACAATTTTAGAAATTGAAAAACAAAAACCATTACCATTAGTATACGAAGAGGTGAAGTTGGATTGCGGATATCGATTAGATTTTGTGGTGAACAGAAAAGTTGTTGTTGAGATAAAATCAGTTGATTATCTAAACGATATTCATCTTGCACAGATATTAACTTATTTGCGCCTTTCTGATTGCAAAGTAGGCTTATTGATTAACTTTAATGTAGTAAAATTATTAAATGGTATAAAAAGGGTAGTAAACAATTACTAACACAGGGTGCCTCAGCTAAAGACTCAACGTCCTCTGCGGTTAAAAAAAATGGAATTAAAAGGGAAAATAATAAAAACTCAGCGAATCTCAGCGAAAAACTCTGCGGTTAAAAAAAATGGAATTAAAAGGGAAAATAATAAAAACTCAGCGAATCTCAGCGAAAAACTCTGCGAACTCTGCGGTTAAAAAAAATGGAATTAAAAGGGAAAACAATAAAAA
>Ga0172370_10011320_pt1 | contig 10077 bp, 8 predicted proteins | sample LakKiv5m_FD_114538 | JGI IMG/M metagenome (GOLD analysis project Ga0172370, IMG submission 114538) | Freshwater microbial communities from Kabuno Bay, South-Kivu, Congo - kab_022012_11.5m | ecosystem: Environmental > Aquatic > Freshwater > Lake | place: Democratic Republic of the Congo...
CTCTCCGTTTTTTGTCCTGAAATCCAGGCTGAACAGGTTCGTGAGGCCATTTTCGATGCTGGCGCCGGGCACATCGGCAATTATGACAGTTGCAGTTTTAACATTCAGGGTCAGGGATCGTTTCGAGGACTTGAAGGTGCCGATCCCTATGTTGGTGAGGTGGGCCAGCTTCATTTTGAAAATGAAATTCGTATTGAAGTCATTTACCCGGTTTACAATGAGACAAAAATCCTGAAGGCTATGTTGAATGCCCATCCTTACGAAGAAGTAGCATTCGACATTTATCCACTTGAAAATGAATTTGCATTAACAGGTGCGGGTATGATTGGTGAACTGGAAACAGAAGAAGTTGGCTGGGAATTTCTGCAAAGAATTAAAAACATATTTGGCACCGGGTGCATCCGTCATACAAAAATTGGTAAGGAAAAGGTGAAAAAAGTGGCTGTTTGCGGGGGAAGTGGCATCTTTTTACTTGATGAAGCAATTAAGTCAGGTGCAGATATTTTTATTACCGGCGATGTAAAATACCATGAATTTTTTGATGCTGATGGTAAGATAATTATTGCCGATGTTGGCCATTTTGAAAGCGAGCAATTCACCAAAGAATTATTAATGAACCTTCTGAAGAAAAATATTTCTACCTTTGCCGTCCAAATTTCAAAAGTAAATACCAACCCGGTTTATTATCTTTAGTAATTAAATTAATTAAAATCAGGGTATTATAATTATGGAAAGTTCAAAAGAAAATATTGAAAAGAAGAACATGGCAAGCCCGGCTGGCACTGATGATCAGTCAGAAAACATCGAGGTTTCCATTGAAAAAAAACTGATTGCACTTTATTCGCTTCAACAGATTGATTCACAAGTTGATAAAATCAGGATTATCAGAGGTGAACTTCCATTAGAGGTTCAGGACCTTGAGGACGAAATAGCCGGATTACAAACCCGCCTTGACAAATTTGATGAAGAGGTGAAGATTTTCGAAAGGCAGGTTGCTGAAAAGAAACATGCCATAAAGGAAAGCAACAGTCTGATTAAGAGATATGAAGAACAGCAATTGAATGTCCGCAATAATCGGGAATATGATTCATTGAGCAAGGAAATGGAATTCCAGAATCTTGAAATTCAGTTATCAGAAAAACGGATTAAAGAATATTCCGTAGCGCTTGAAGCCAAAACTGAGCAGATAAAAGAATCGAAAACCAATTTAAAGGAGCGCGAATCGGATTTGAGAATCAAGAAATCGGAACTGAAAGATATTGTTGAAGAAACGCAGAAAGAGGAAAGTTCGCTGGTTCGCAAGTCACAGGAATTTCATGGCATGATTGAGGAACGTTTGCTAACTGCCTATAACCGCATTCGCCAGAATGCCAGAAATGGTTTAGCTGTTGTCCAGATCGAAAGAGACGCCTGTGGAGGATGTTTCAACAAAATTCCGCCACAACACCAATTAGACATCAGAATGCACAAGAAAATCATCGTTTGTGAATATTGTGGACGTATTCTGGTGGATGACGAAATCGCAACCTTTGTGCGGCAGGGAATTTAAAAAATTCACTTTTTTATAAAAAATAAAAGGCTGTCACGGTTATCGCGGCAGCCTTTTGTTTTTCTGACCAAGATAGATCAATCGAATCGGTAACCCAATGTAATGAGAAAATTATACACTTTTGATGTAATTTCAGCCGGATTAACTTGAATATTGTCTGTTCCGTACAAATAATCATCAAGTGTTGATTTTGAATAGGTTAATGCAGCATCAGCGAAGAAATCCCGGGATTTGAAACCCAATCCACCCGAAAATGAATTGAGTTTGCCATCGTTGATGCCTTTTTCAAACGGACTTCCATAGTTAGCATAGCCTGCACGGAGTTGCACCGGGCCAACATTCCATTCTGTTCCAACTCTGATATTTTGGGTATTATTGAAATATCGTTTGATTCTGTCGTTCGGTTCGGTAAAATCATCAGTTGGGCTCAGGCGTGCATCAGAGTAATTCAGGTATTCATAATCAGCGCTGATCAGACCCAATTTTCCAATGATGATAGCTGCGCTTCCAATCAATCGTTGCGGTGTTTGAATATCGTAATCAAACTCGCCATCCGGTGAATATGCCGTATAATAATCGCCATTTGTGTAGTAAGCCATCATATTTGTATAATAGCGGTCGTTGAGGTTGCTGTACCAGGTTGGTGTATGATAAGCAACGCCCACACGCAGCCAATCGGTTGCCCTGACAATGGTTCCTATTTTAAAATTAAACCCTGAACCATGGGTTTCCAGGCTTTCATAGGTTGTAAAGTGGTCAAGGTCTTTTTCAGTATTCAGGTTGTACTCGGTGTAGGTAGTATTGCGGTAAAACCTGATGAAAGGGAAACCAAATGTAAAACCAAAATAAAACCTGTCGCTGAGATTTGCCCCTCCCGAAAAAACCATTTCATTTATTGATCCCCACGATTCGGTTGATTTGCGCTGCAATGCCGATGAAAACCCGCCGATGTAACTGTAGGCGTTCACGTAGGTTGGAACTACCTGCCCAGGCACAGTGTCAATTAAATATGTGTCAAAGGCAAGGCGTGTGTCGTACGGATTCAGCATTCCAGGGTTTAAATTACCAGAATATTCCAGGTATGCATCAAGCAGGGAGTTTTGAGTATTTATGCCTTCGTAAATTTTGCGGTTGTTGAAGTCGGCCATTCTGTTAACTCCAAATCCAAACTGAAAGTTTTTGAATTCACTTCTGTCCAGACGATCGATGGGTTTTAGTGTCAAAATCAACCCAGCATTACCAACAGCAAAGTTATTCCTGCCATCATCCATGGTTTTTCCATTGTAAAAACTTTCGGAATTTCCGAAATAAATGTCAGGAGTAACCGATAGTTCGGAACGTTTATAGAGGGCAATTCCGGCCGGGTTGCTGCTTAATGTTGAAAAATCGGCTCCAAGTGCACCGAAAGCGCCATTTAACGCAGTGTAACGCGCAGTACCAATCTGTTTCAGGAGGGAATAACGCAGGGCGTCTTCTTCATTCTGTGCCGAAACAGTTATTAAAAGCATCGACAAAACACTTGCCACTAAAATGAATCTTTTCATTTTATCCTGTTTTTAATGTTAAACGAATGAGTGAAAAATCTTATCGGCCTCTTTTGCCACCACCACCTCCTGATGATGAACCGCTACTGCTGCTTCCTGAAGATTTGCTGCTACCACCACCTGAAGAAGGAGGCGAATAGCTCGATGACCTTGCAGGTGCACTGTAACTTCTTTGAGGTGAAGATGTTGATGATGGCGATGAATACGATCTGACCGGTTTTGATGAGTTGTTGTTTATTGTAGTTTTCGGTTGAGTTGAAAAGCTGCTGCTTGATTTTGATGGAGCCGCAGTACGCACATTGTTTTGTTGTGCAGGTGATGTACTGCTCCTTTCAACAGAACTTTCTCCTTGTGGAGTAGTTCTTACTGTTCTGGAACCAGGGATTGTATATTCGTTGCTCGAACGTGGCTTGTTGTAAACAGGTGAACTGTAATTTTTTGTTTGTCCCTGTCTTTCCAAAGTATTTGAAGCAGGTTTTGCATATTTTTTCTCTCGCGAAACCACGCTTGAGCTTCCTTCGTTTGTTGCTGCCGGTTTTGCTATTTTCTGTTGCTGTGTTGCAGGAGTCGTCCTTGCATTCCTGTCTTGAGTTACTGCAGATGATTGAGAATTAATTACAGGTTTCGACAATTTGTTGGCTTCAACATCTGGTGCGGGATTGTTACGGGTTTCGCGCAGAACAGCTTCATTTTTGGCATTGTTTTCTGATGGAACCACCGATGCCGGTTTGGCCAGCTTCTCAGCCCTTGGATCACGCGCAACAGAATTGGTGGAAGTATTGGCATTTTGTTTCTGGACTTCGGTTTGACGGGCAACTCTTTCACTGTTAGCAGGATCAGCAGTTTGCTGTGATAAACCACTTCCAAATAGTGACCCCGGTTCGGTCCTGGTCTCTCTGCCTTGAACTGATGCATTTTTCTCAACGGCCACCTCATTTGAAATCCTCGATTCACGCTCACCAGTACTTCCTATCAGGCCGCTGCCTCTGGTTCCTCTGGGTCCATAATAATATCCATAACCAGAACCGCCTCCTTCGGGAAAGTAGCCACCACCATAATATCCATTATAATACCCGTCGTAGTAACCATGATTATAACCCATCCAATAACTTCCACCATAGTAAGGATAGTACCAGGGGTCGTACCAGGGATAATACCAAGGATCGTAATAACCGTAATAAGGATAGCCCCATCCGTAATTAAATCCTATCGAGAAATAGCTTGACGGCATTCCGTAACCAAATCCCATCGAAAATCCCGGACAAGCACCGTAACAGGCATTGGTGTAATAGGGGTCATAATATCCTAAATTACCGCAATCATCGTTAAATCTCTTAATGCGGGCAGCATATTCATAATCGTAATATTCGTCGGATTCATCCGAATAATAATATTCATTTGAAGATGACTCAGGCTGTGCCAAAGTATCCTGATAGTAGCCCGAACCCTGTGAATAGGTGTGGCTTCCAATAATTTCCGCCTCTGGTTGGGCAGTATTCTTAAACCTGTCTTCCGAAGCATTGTTTCCGTAAGAAACATCGGAGGTGGGAGTACCAACTCTTTTCTCAACGACAACCTGGTCTGAAGTGCCGGGTGAATAATAAACATCATCGTAAATGGATGCTGTTTGATAAGTTGAAGAGCATGATGCCAACATCAACATTGTTACAATTGCTAATATCAGATTTTTCATTTTACTTACCTCCCAGGTTCTTATTAGTGTTTCTAATTATTGTTCGATTGATATTTTGTTACTTTTGCGCTGTTAATTTTTCGTAAAAATAATTCCAATAATTATACCAAAGAAAAAGACATGGCAAAAGATTTTCCAACCCGTGAAGAAAATTATGCACAATGGTACAACGACCTTGTAATTAAAGCCGATCTGGCCGAAAATTCGGCTGTTCGCGGGTGCATGGTTATTAAACCTTACGGTTACGCAATATGGGAGAAAATGCAGGCACAGCTTGATAAGATGTTTAAAGAAACCGGTCACAGCAACGCGTATTTTCCACTTTTCATCCCAAAGTCATTTTTCAGCAAAGAAGCCAGTCATGTTGAGGGTTTTGCCAAAGAATGTGCCGTAGTTACACATTACAGACTCAAAAACTCACCCGATGGAAAAGGCATTGTAGTGGATGAAGACGCCAAACTTGAAGAAGAGCTGATTATCCGCCCCACTTCTGAAACCATAATCTGGGACACTTACCGTAACTGGATTCAATCGTACCGCGACCTGCCTCTTCTTATTAACCAGTGGGCAAATGTTGTTAGATGGGAAATGCGTACCCGCTTGTTCCTCAGAACCGCTGAATTCCTCTGGCAGGAAGGCCATACCGCCCATTCAACTATGGAAGAGGCCGTGGAGGAAACAATGAAAATTCTGAACATTTACGCCACTTTTGCCGAACAATGGATGGCCGTTCCGGTAATTAAAGGTATAAAATCAGCCAACGAACGCTTTGCCGGTGCTGTTGACACCTATTGTATAGAAGCTTTGATGCAGGATGGAAAAGCCTTGCAAGCAGGTACATCTCATTTCCTGGGACAAAATTTTGCGAAAGCGTTTGATGTAAAATTCCTTTCACGCGAAAACCAGCTCGAGTATGTGTGGGCAACCTCATGGGGAGTATCAACCCGCTTGATGGGCGCCCTCATTATGGCTCACTCCGACGATAACGGGCTGGTTCTGCCACCAAAACTTGCTCCTATCCAGGTAGTTATTGTTCCTATTTACAAAAAGATTGAACAATTGGCCGAAATCAGCGAGAAAGCCAACAAAATAAAGAAGGCACTGGAAACCAAAGGTATTTCGGTAAAATATGATGACCGCGATACCCAAAAACCCGGTTGGAAATTCAGCGAGTATGAATTTAAAGGCGTTCCTGTAAGATTGGCCATTGGCCCACGCGACATCGAAAACAACACCGTGGAAGTCGCCCGCCGTGATACCCTCGAAAAAGAGGTTTACCAGATGACCGACATCGAAAATAAGATTGAGCACCTTCTGGAGCAAATCCAGGTGAATTTATTTCAGAAAGCCTTCTCTTTCCGCGAAAATAACACTTTTGTTGTTAACACCTGGGATGAGTTTACCGACCGTATTGAAAAAGGTGGATTTGTTCTTGCCCACTGGGATGGAACCACCGAAACTGAGGTGAAAATCAAGGAAGAGACCAAAGCTACCATCCGTACCATTCCTTTGAACAATCCGCAGGAAGAAGGGAAATGCATCCTGACTGGCAAACCCAGCAAAGAGCGGGTAATTTTTGCCAAAGCTTACTAATTCATGGGTATCAGTTTGCCGGTGCCGTAAAGATAAGTAATGATTTTTACAGGGCGGTTGGTGTAATAAACATCACCGAGGCTTTCAATTTTTACATCCAATAAAAGATCGCCACCACGAACCCAGGTGTTGTTCGAACTTCGGCTATTCACAACCAGGTATTTTGTCGAAAATTCCAGGGCATCTACTTTTCCGTATCCTCCATTGTAAATGTAAGCATCGCGGCTGTAACCACTCAAATGTATGTCGGCTGAACCATCGCCATATTCAAGTTTGAAAATGCTAGTGTTTAGCTCCACTTTCACAATTGCCGGGCAGGCTGAAACAATGATCGAAAATTTACGGGCAGTGTAGGCTCCCAGGGTATTAATCTCACCGTGATTATGTACAAAAAGGGTGTCGATTGCCGGAACAATTAACCTGATAAAAACCGGCTTCCATGGATCTTTTAACAAATTGCACTGACTTTCATTACTAATTTTCAAGGTGTTATTCTCAATCAAGGTCCCGATCATTCTGTTCAACTTCTCTCCACTTGTGATGTAAATTTCATATTTTTCACCCTGCTCGATATCAAGGTTGATGTTATCGTAAACAGCCACATTTTTAAACGGGTAAAGCCCCCGTCTTTCGGTAGCCGGGCTCCCGCGACCGCTCAGGCAGTCGTTGAAAACATCCCCCTCGCAGGAATTAAAAACCAACAAAACCAGTGAATTCAGTGCAAAGAAGATTGATTGTATTTGAAGGATTCTGATTTTCATTTTTCACAAATTTATTCCAAGTCCTACACTTAAAAAATCGGCTTTGGCATAATGGGCTTCAAGGATTAATCCAAAGAAAACATTGCGGGTGATAAAGAAATTTATCCCCATTTTATCATAAAATTCAGTGTTTGTTTTATCAGGGTTGTAAAGATAGTAGCCCATACAAAAATTGAAGGCGATTCTGGAAAAAACCCACTCATGCCCAATGTTAATACCATATTTGGTAAGTTCTGATATCTCCGTCAGGGTGTCTCCATGCATTTCAAGCAAAGCCCGGCTCGATTCGTCATAAATTCCGTCAACCCCAAAAAGTATTCTGTTTGAATTGTTGTAATAACCTGAAATCAAGGCATTCGCCACATAAACCAAATAATCCTCGTCCCATTGTTTGTTTTCCTGCTTGGTCGCCACCGAACCCATCAACCTGAAATTGATTTTTCCTTTGTTTTTAATCAAAACCTCCGGAATCTGGTAATTCACAGGCTTTTTATTCAGCTTAACCGTTAAGCCTGCAAATGTATTCGGGATGTTCAACCCATAATTGGGGGTTTTAATGGTTCCATTTGAGAGGTGAAGAAACGAAATGCCAGCATTGAAGAATGTACGGGGTGACATCTGCAATCGTAACCTTAGCTGAAAGTTTACCGCCGCATTGTAATATGAGCCAACAGCCTGGTTTTGATAATTTTCGAGACGATCGAATTTTTTAGAAAGATGCCCGACACCCAACCCAATTTTAAAATCAAGAACAGTTTTTTTTGTTTTGAGGAGAGGCAAATCAATAAAGGGAATCACCGCATTTAGCTGCCCAAGGTATTTTGAATCACTCAATTCAGAGTAAAAGTAGCCCAATCCAATCATTGGATAATTCCGGTAGTAACTGCTGCATTTTCTGCCGGTTGTTTGCTTTACCAACGAAATTTCGTAAGTGGGGAAATAGCCAGAGGTAAGCATCCACATTTCGGGGTGATGAGGTATTAAAAATCCATAGTGAACCTTTCCTTCAAGGTATAAAAGTGAGTAAAAGCTTTGCTTTGGATTTTCAGCAAAAGAGATAACCGGGGAAATTGTCAACAGTGCGAAAAGAGCTATGAAAAAGGGTTTTACCTTTTTCCTGGTAAAAAAAACAAATGAATACCCTCCACCCATTTTATTGCTGTTTGACGAGTCAAAAATAGTTTTTGTTTTTACTTGTATGTTGATTTCAGTTAAAGTAAAAATGCCTGTATCATCACAGATACAGGCATTTTTAATGATGCATCAACTTGTTGCTTTGTTTCCAGACAATTTTAGAAAAAGAAAAAGTTGGTTATTGAAAAGAAATGATGGTTTACTTTTTCTCAGCAAGTTTTTTCTCAATTTCATCCAGTCTGTCGTTGGCCGAATGAATCATCATTGTTACTCTTACAAAAGGCCCGCCCAACAGGAAAAGGGCGATGGATGTACCTAAAGTAATCCAGTTGAATTCAAAGAAACTAAAAACGATTCCTGCCAAACCGATCAGGAGGGCTAAAATACCACCTGGTACTCCCATCGGGCATCTGAGTTTTTTCTGTTCTGCCATAATTTTAATTGTTTAAATATTGATTCAATTGTTTGATAAGTTCCTCTTTTGTGGGCACACTCCTGTACACAATCTTGTTTTCGATCAAAACAGTGGGCACCGAATGAATTCCAAGTTTCAACGTTTTCAGGTAACCGACCGGACTGCTTGCCAGTGTTTTCCTGAATATAAATTTATCGTTGTATGCAGGCAAAACCTCTTCCAACATTCGCTGAAAAACCCTGCAGTTTGGACAGCTCAACGTGTAAAACATTTCGATGGGTGTTCTGTTGGATTTATTCATATCTGCTTTTTTCATTTATCGCTACAAAATTCAGTTCTAACAACAAAAAAATTTCTTTTTTGTTTGCCCGATAAAAGAATAATCTACCAAATAAAAGGCAACTCAAATAATTGAATTGCCTCAATGAAAACTAAAAAACAAAGATTAAAAAGCATTTTCAAATTCATCATCAAACCGCTTGTTCACAATGTCGCAACCGTGGTTGAACATGCGATTGAAATTGTCGTGACCGGTATAATTCAGGCTGTATTTCCAGGTATCCGGGTCAACTGGTTCAGGCAGCAAACCAAATACTTCAGAAAGGGCTGCTTCGCTGTCGGAAATTCCATTCAAACCAAAATGAGCCATCAGGTCGATCAATTGCTGAGGGGCTGATTTTTCGATGACGCTGTTGATTTGCTTTTCAAATTTCTGAATGTGTTTTTGAGTGTTAGTAAAACTACCTCCAATTTCGATGGGCAACGATGCTGGCATCACCAGGTCAGCTTTTTGAGCAGTTTCGGTGAGGAAATAATCCTGAACCATCAGAAAGTCAGCGGTAGAGAACCACTTTTCGACATCCTGCTTTTTGATGGCACAACCCACGGGATCTTCACCAAAAATAAAGATGTTTTTCAACTTGTTTTCGATTAACAGCTTATAGGAGCTGGTGCCATATTCCGGAAGGGTTACACCCCATTTTTTACCCAGTTTTTCAACAACCGATGGGTCGGAATAGGGCTGGAAACCGGGAGCTACCTTGTGACAGCCACCCATGTCAATCACGCCCTGCGAGTTGTTTTTTTCCTTTAACGCTACGATTCCCTGGGCAGTTTTGCCTAATTTTCCGGTGATAATGGCCAGATTTATCAATTCAAAACAGGAGTTCGACGAAAGCTCTTTTTCTGAAAAAACAAGCACTGCATTCAACTGGTTGTTGAATCCGGTGGCAAACTGCACCAGTTCGTCGATGCAGCAAACGCCCGATTTCTCGAAAAGTTCATCAAAATCTTCAGCCAGTATATTTTTCCTGTAATCCTCATAATCGATGCTGCGATCGTTGATAAACATCTGATTCTGAAGCTCACTCGAAATAAGGTAATAGTTC
>Ga0172370_10011322_pt1 | contig 10074 bp, 8 predicted proteins | sample LakKiv5m_FD_114538 | JGI IMG/M metagenome (GOLD analysis project Ga0172370, IMG submission 114538) | Freshwater microbial communities from Kabuno Bay, South-Kivu, Congo - kab_022012_11.5m | ecosystem: Environmental > Aquatic > Freshwater > Lake | place: Democratic Republic of the Congo...
GATTTTGGGATTTCATACTACAATCGGGCAACTGCTCATTTCAATCTTAGGGAAGAGGAAGCTGCATGTGCTGACTGGAAAAAGGCATTTGATCTGGGATTCGCAGAGGCAGGAGATAGGCTCAAAAAGTTCTGTAAATAATCTGTTTTGGGGAAATCCCGTGAAGTAAAGTAATTTAGATAAATTTATTTGAGCAAATTTTAAGTGAAAAAAATAATAAATTAAAATTTTAAAAAATTATTGAATAATAATTGAACAAAATACTTTATATTGTATTGATTTAAGAAAGTTAAATTTAGATATTTTTCTTAATAAAAACTATTTTTGGTAACCAATTTTAATTTATCCTATTGACTTAGAGTGATTGGGAAAATTTACAATATATAATTTTGGAGGTCATCATGAAGACCATAGAAAAAAGACTTCTTTTTTTTATCTTATTGATTCTTTTTTGGGGTAATTTAGCCTATTCGAGCAATGAAATTATTTCTCAAACAAAAGATTTGCGAAGCAACTTTATTTTTATCGAGAATAAGGGACAGTGGGATAATTCTATTAAATTTGCTGCAAGAACACCCAATTGTAATATTCTTATTTCAGATGAGGGAATTAAGTTTGATTATTTCCAATTAGACAATAAAAGAGGAGAAGATTCCAACCAGCCGGTAGTTCTGAAAGGACAGGTTATTTCCTTCGATTTTATTGATAAAAACCCACAAACAAAAGCAGAAGGAATTGAAGAGGATTTGCCCTATTTTAATTTTTTCAAGGGTAAAGACCCTTCAAAATGGGCATCACACTGCCGAACATTTAAAAATGTTAATATTAATAATATTTATCAAGGTATTGACATCAAGTTGTTTTTTGTGGATTCCAGATTACGATATGATTTTATTGTCCGTCCGGATGCTGATGTTTCATCTCTGAAACTTAGTATTCAAGGAGCCAATGGTGTTTCATCTGCCGAAAAGGGATTATCATTCGATACACGTTTCGGAAAGATATCTCACGGAGAACTGTTTGCATTTCAAAATTCGGAAGGTTCCTTCAAACCTGTAAATTGTAATTTTGTCAATAAGGACGGGGTGTTTACCTTTAATATCGGTAATTATGATAAAAGCAAACAGTTAATTATTGACCCAATTGTTTTTTCTACTTTCTGGGGTGGAACTTATGCCGACCAGATTGTTGATATCAAAAATATCAAATATGGTGAATTTGTTGTTTGCGGGTGGACAGAATCAGTGGATTTCAAAACAACACCCGGTGCGTATGATGAATTAGTAAAAGCAGGCAAGGATGTTTTCGTAAGCAAGTTTGTTCTTTACGAAAGCCATAACAGCCTGGTATTTTCCACTATAGTTGGTTCAAACGGTGAAGACATTCCTTCCAGCTTGGCATTAGATGTTGATTCGGATATTTATCTCACAGGAACAACTAATTCATCGGGTTTTCCGGCACAAAACGGATTTAGCAGCATTTATCAGTTTGAAACCGATGGCTTTGTGGTGAAACTAAGTAAAGATGGTACTCAATTGATTTATTCGTCAGTGTTCGGTGGAAAAAAATTCGATTATCCTACAGGGCTCGTAGTTACTGATGATAAATCCGTTTATATTTGCGGCTACACAAATTCTTCTGATTTTCCGGCAATAGCGGGATGTTATCAAGTTAATATTAAAGGTTTGTATGATGCCTTTGCATTAAAAATTTCTTCATCCGGAAAGGTTTTGTTATTCTCTACTTTTCTTGGTGGAGCCGGAGATGATAAAGCATACGGTTTGGATGTTGATTTGGTAGGCAGCGTCTATCTGACCGGTGAAACAAATTCGGGCGACCTTCCTATGGCTCCTTTTTCAACATGGGGAACAATGGTACTTGACCATCCATTTGATTACAGCTACAATGGTGGTAAAGACGCATTTATTGCTAAAATCGCATCAGAAGGCAGCAGACTTGAACTTTCTACTTATTTTGGCGGTAAAAGTGATGATATAGGCAGAGCCGTTTTAGTTGATGCCGACCAGACAGTATATTTTGCCGGTGAGACTGTCAAAGAATCGGGCAGTACAACTTTTCCGGCTACTGATAATGTTTACTCCAAGCTTCACAAAGGAGGTACGGATTGCTTTTTGGGTAAAATGGACAAGGTAAAAACATCGGGAACTCCGCCATGGACTTCAAAGACCCAAAATTTACTTTTTTGCACTTTATTCGGTGGAAGTAATGATGAACGAGTAACCGGTATGGTTAGAGATGCTACGACAAATACAATTTTTATGACCGGAACTACTAATTCTTCCGGTTTTCCTATTGTAAATTCACCATCAACGAAGTTTCAGGGTAAGAATGATATATTCTTAACCAAGTTTCTTTCAACCGGCAGTGATATTGTTTTTTCTACACTTGTTGGTGGCAAAGGTGATGATATTGGTGGTAATCTTACGATTGATAGCAGATATGATGTATATGTTGCAGGAACTTGCGGTTCTTCGGAATATAAAACCATTAATAACCAGATTCAAAGTAATTTTGGTGGTGTTACTGATGGTCTGATTTTCAAATATGCTATCGGAGACTTGAAGTTATTAACTCCGGCTGGTAATGAAGAACTATGCCCGAACAGTTCTTATGATTTTAAATGGGCAACTTCTGATTTCAAGGCATCCGATTCTTTTAAAATTGAAGTTAGCAGGAAATCCGTAACAGATTGGCAGGTTATCGGTCAGAATATAATTGGAAATGTTTACAGATGGGCTATTCCGGATAAGTATCCTCCGGCAAGTGATTATATCATCAGAGTCTCTAATAAATCTGGTATTTTTCAGGTTTCCGATATGTCATTTGCAATATTAGAACAGCCAAAATTAACAGAAATTAAAACAAATCCACAGGAATTGAAATTGTGTGAAGGTGATAAATTAATCTTTACTGCAGTGGCGAGTGGCAAGGAAATCAAATACCAATGGTATCTTAATGACCAGCCTATATCAAATGCTAATGATTCGTTTCTGACAATTCCTGCAATTAACAAATCCGGAGTTTATAAATTAGTCGTTTCAGGTACTTGTTTACCTTCCGTCACCAGTAATGATTTCGTTGTCACAGTTAATCCCGCAACGAAGGTAATAACCCAATCTAAGGATACTACTGTCAAAAAGGATGATAGTATTAGTTTTACGGTTAATGCCAAAGGTATTAATTTAAGTTACGAATGGTTTTTCGGTGGTTTGAAAATCTTGAGTGCTAAAGATTCTGTTTATACTATAAATAGTGCCGGTATAACCCATAAGGGCAAATACTTATGTATTGTGAGAGGACTTTGCGGTGAGGATTCATCTTTCACATTCAACCTTGACGTGGATACATCCACAGTAATCTCAGTAAAAGATTATGACATTGGATTGAGAATGTATCCTGCACTGGTAAATGGAGACATTGCTGAACTGAAGATATCATCGGACATGGTTCATCGCCTTACTATAACTATTTATAATAGTTTCGGACAGAAATTTTCAGAAGTTGAAAATGTAATTATTAATCAGGGTCAAAATATCGTTTCCCTGCCTTTGAAAGACATTCCTCAAGGGATGTATTGGCTTGTTGCAGGCGATTCGAAAATAAGAGCAATAAACAAAATTCTGATTATAAGATAAGAGCTTTTTATTTACAACCATACCATTAATGGCGTGGTTGAGGTTAAAGTAAATGACAGTAAAAGAAATTTTAATAGAATTAGAATCATTAGGGTCGGAACAAACCAAAAAAATCCTGCAGAATCATGGAGCGGGCGATAAGACGTTAGGTGTAAAAATCGAAGACCTAAAAAAAATTCAAAAAAAAATTCAAAATAATCATGAGCTTGCCCTTGAATTGTACGATTCCGGTGTTTATGATGCTATGTATTTAGCCGGGCTTATTTCCGAACCTCAGAAGATGACTAAAGAGGATTTGCAGAAATGGGCAGAAAACTCCAATTCGAGTATGTTGAGTGAATATATAATAGCTTGGGTATCTGCAGAAAGCAAATACGGTTTCGAAATTGCTGATTTGTGGATTAAATCCGACAAAGAAAATGTTGCTTCTTCCGGCTGGGCTACTTTATCTTCATTGTGCCAATTAGTACCGGATGAGCAGCTAAACATTCCAAAAATCATAGAATACCTCGATTTTATCCGGGCGAATATTCACAAAACAAAGAACAGGGTCTCTTACACAATGAATATGTTTGTCATTTGTGCCGGTTCAGGGATAAAAGAACTTTATGATTATGCATTCAATATTGGAGAGGAAATTGGTAAAGTTAAAGTTGAAATGGGAGGTACTGCTTGTAAAGTTCCTTACACTCCCGAATATCTGAAAAAAATGCAAGAGAAAGGTTATATTGGGAAAAAGCGTAAGACAGCCTTCTGTTGATTTGATTATTGTCTTTTTATTCTATTGTAAATATATGAAATTGAAATAGTTAGTATTGAAAATGCTATTAGTAAAACTGAAAGCATTACAATAGTTTTAACTGACCCGCTTCTTAAAAATACATCGTAAAATCCTTCCAAACCCCAGTTAAGTGGAGAAATAATGCATAGTTTTCTCATTATTGGAGGCATTATATATGTCGGCACCCATATTCCACCTATTGCTGCGAACATCATAACCGATACCGAGCCAAAAATGGCTGCCTGCTCTTGCGTTCCTGCCAAAGTTCCTATCAGGACAGAATAACCGGCTGCGGCTAAACCCGATGAAACAACTATAATAAATAAAGCTACGAAATCAACATTTATCTGAAGTGCAGGTAAACCGAACAAAGGAAGAATGAACTTCCCTGCCAGAAATAACATACTAAACTGAAGCAAACATACCGAAAGATAGATTGCTATTTTTCCTGATAATACTATAAAATGTGGAAATGGCATTGTTTTCAAGCGTAAACCGCTGCCTTCGTCTCTTTCCCTAATCATATTACCGGACAGTGGTATAACTATAAAAAATATTGCAAACAGAGTCCATGCGGGAACATTATGCTGTGTTGAATTTGGCAGAATTTCGTTAGTGTTTAATGATGGGTAATGTTCTTCGATTTTCAGTAATTCATCAAATGAACTTTCTTCAAATTTTGGTAATGAAAATGGTAAAATTTTTCCAATTTCATCAGTGAAAATATTGTAAATAAGTTTGTTTTCTATTGAAACAGCATAGCTCTGAATGGTGCTGACAACAGTTTGCTTGAAAGATAATTTGGCAGCTGGGTCGAGAAAAAGAGCAATTTTAATTCTGTTTTCAGTTTGAATGAAACTGTTACTTTTGCTCTGCTTTCCCTTAATACTATTTTTAATCTGAACTGAAATTTGCCTTTTTAAAACTTCTGTCGAATATTTTGGAATATACAGACCAATCTGGCTTTTTCCTTCAGCAACATTCATTTTAAGCTTTTGCAGAGATTCTTCAGTATTTGAACCATTGGGCTGAAAATGAACAATATTAAATATACCACTTCTATTAAGTCCGCTCATAATGGAATTTCCAAGGCTGTCATTATCATCATTAAGGACACTTAGAGAGATTGAAGATTCTTTTATAGTTTTAAATGTGTTGTCCTGAATGAGTGTAATAAGCAAAACAAGCGCAAGAGGCATAACAAATAACAGGATGAGTCCTGTTTTGTCACGAATCAGCAGTAAATACTCTTTAATCAAGCATGCAAGGAATTTTCTCATCAATCTCTCACACTTCTTCCTGTAAGATTAAGGAATACAGTTTCCAAACTGTTATTGTAGGAATATTTGAATGTTAATTCGGAAGTTTCACCTTCGCATAAAATTTTACCGGAATCCATTATTGCGATCCTGTTGCATAGTAACTGCGCTTCCTCAAGGTCATGTGATGTGTAGATTATTGTCATTCCATTTCTGTTCAGTTCTTTTAGATTATTAAGTATAAGTCCTTTGGATTGAACATCCACACCGACAGTCGGCTCATCAAGAATAAGAATTTCAGGAGTATGCAGGAGTCCTGCAATTAAATTCAGTCTTCTTTTCATTCCACCGGAAAATTCGTTAACTTTTTTTTTAAGTGCAGTTTGAAATCCGAATAAATTAAGGTAAAAATTTATTCTTTCATTTAGTACGTTGTTTTGCAAACCGTAAATCTTTCCAAAGAATGAAAGATTTTCCCATGCTGTCAGTTCTTTATAAAGAGCAATTTCCTGTGGGACAAAACCGATAATTTTCTTGATTTTTTCAATATCATTTTCGGAATCCAGACCAAAAATGTTGACATTTCCTGATTTCTTTTTGATTAAACCACACAGATGAGAAATAGTTGTCGTTTTGCCTGCTCCGTTTGGACCAAGCAATCCAAAAATATCTTTTTCGAAAATTGATAAACAGATATTCCTGACAGCCGGGGAAGATGAGCTACGATAAGAAATTGAAAGATTATTTATATCAATAATTTTATTAATCATTTACTTGATTTCTTTGAGAAGCTTTTTGAATAATATTTCTTCCTTGTCGGCGATATCTCGTACAATGTCTGCGATACTGTTATATGATTCTTCAGGTTTAGCTCTGTCTTTACAATTTCTGGAAGCCATAACGGCAAATTCCCTCCATTTGTCACCGATGATTGTCATTTCGTTAGAAAGTTCAATAAATGAACGTTTATTGACGATTTCCGCCGCTTCCTGTAGAAATGCAGCAAAAATGAATCTGAAACCGGCACCTCCTGTACCAATTTCTTCCTGCATTCTGACAATCTGACCCAAGTATAAGGAGGCTTTTTTATTACCAAGTTTTTCGGGCATTTTTCTTATGACTTTAGAAACAGTTTTTATTCCTCTAATTCCAAACAGAGGTAAAGGATTATTCAGCATGTCGGATGCAGTTCTGTTTATGCCTTTCTTCACAGCTTTTTCAAGATTGTAATCATTGCTTAATTTTGTAGGATAATAAAGGTGTCCTTTCGGTGCAAAAACCCCCTTGGCAAACCGGACACGATTTAATTCGTTGTCTGTCAGGCGAGTAGGTCTTTCCATTACGGGGTCGCTAATCAGGTATTCATTGTCTTCTTTACCGTAAACCACAATATTATGGGCATTAAAATGAAATCTGTAAGGGTCAGGAAAATAAGTCAGATGATAAACTCCAACCTGCAAACCGACAGGTTTCCCCATTTCCAGCAAGTTATCGAGTTCTGACATTGCTTTGTTTGCATCAGAATATTTTTTCCTAACAATACTGAATCCTAATCGTTTAGCAACCCTTCCGAATATCCAACCGGGGAGAGTCCTGTAAGAAAAACCTGGAGCATTATTAACCTTCACAAATGGCAGATAGGAATAAAAAAGTCCGGAACCGATTCCAAATACCATTGCTTCGCTAAGATTTATGCCATTGTAGTTTAAAATATTAGATGTTACTCCGTTTTCGCAGTGAGCAGCCTGCTTATGCTCAAAATTTATAATCATAAAACCTTTATTAATTCTTCAATTGAAATGTTGAAAATTTCAGCATATTTTTCTAAAGTTTCATTATTTAATTTACCAAATTCACTTGGGAGCAAATGCTTTTTAACATGGCGTTTGGAAATTTCCATATATTCCGAAAGTAGTTTGATGTCCATTAGATTTTTTTCCATATAAAAGGCAATGGGAGAGAGATCGCCTGCAATAACCTTTTGATGCGTAATTTCAATACTTTTATTAATCTCATTCCAAGCCTGGCGGAAAACAATATTTTTAGGCTCCCAGCCTGAGCTTAGAACTGTTGTATATTTACCTGTTTCGTCAGTTGCATAACATAAATCACGGGTTTTACCCTGAAAGAAGTTTTCATCATCCTGAGGCACCAAATTCTTTTCCATAAATCACTCATTAAAAATGAAAATTTTCATCTCACATTCTGCAATAAGCTGTTGGTTCAAGTTTACAAAACCTTTGATACTCCTTGCATTTGAAATTTCAAAATCGGTTTTAACTGTCGTTTTAATATCGTCACCAATTGCAGGGAGTGCATATAATTTTAGATTTTTTATAGCACCAATAAAACCGAGCGGTACTTGAGCTCTGTTCCTCAAAGAATTAAGTCCGGCGCTTGCTGCCGCGGTTTGAGCAATATTTTCGATTAACCCAGGTTCAGTTAGATAATTTTCTTCAGTGAAAATATTGTCAATTGTTATCATCAAAGAAGTAACGAATTTATCATCATCATATCCAACTACTTTGTCAATCATTTTGACCGGTCTTCTCTGAGGGATGATGTCATCAATCTTGATATTTTTTAAATCAAATTCCATCATTTATCTCAATAATAATGAACGACTTCGAAAGAATCAATTATTTCACCGCCGGAGCTGTAAATTTTAACAAAGATTGAATACTGGTCAACTTCAATAATTGCAAAATGAAACTGAGATTTTTGAAATACTGTTTCATCTATTTTTTTCGGGTCTAGAAGATTTCCACCGCCACCACCGAGAATCAGATGCTGAAGTCCTAATATCAAATTTCTTTGATAAAAATGAACATGACCGGATAATACAAAATCAACTCTATTCGGAACAAAAACGGAATCGCTAAGGTATTGAAAATCTTTGTTTGTGCCAAATTTTCTTGGTGAATAGACAGGCTTATGCTGAACCACGATTTTCCATTTGCTTTTACTTTGCTTCAGGTCTTTTTCTGCAAACTTAAACTGTGCCGAACCGACTTTCAATGATAGTTCGGTATTAAGAATTAGAACGTGGGCTTTTCCGATGTCGAAAGAACCGTAAGTCTCATTTCCACTATTTCTTGGAAATTGGAGAAATGCCTTGTAATCATTATTCAATGCATCATGATTCCCGATAGCGGCAGTGAATGGTATTCCCGATAAAAGACTGACTGCATCTTCTGTGAAGAAATCTTTAATCCATTCATTGTAAGTACCGGATTCGGTCATGTCACCGGCATAAATGACAAGACTTGGATTTAATTTTTTTATTCGTATAGCTATTGCAGAATGAATTTCAGGATTTGACTGCGTGTCTGCAACTACAGCAAAACGAAATACACCCGAAGTATCAGGTGCTGTTCGGAATTTACCTTCGATAGTTTGACCTTTTTCCTGCATAGCAGAATATTGATATTCTTTGAAAGTAATCAAATCAGAAAGAAAAATCCTGTGAACAAAAAAAGTTTGTCTCTTTTCAGATACTTCCTTATAAAAAGAGGTTTTCTTTTCCAACTGAGTTTCAGGAGGAAGCCAGTATTTCACAAATACAGTATCGGGAGTATCTGTTTCGACCATCAAACAAACCGAATCCCTGCTAATGTATTGGATGTATGGAGTCAGAATGATTTTGGATTCGGTAATTCCTGTCCCGAGCGATACTATCAAAAAAATAAATATGATTTTTAATTTCATTTATCAAACTTGGTTTTAAAATGATACCATTCAGGCAAAATTACTAAAATTTAACCAAATGAAGAATAACAATAAAATTGTAAGACGTGCAGATGTGATGTTTCGTTACAAAACAAATTTTAGATTCGGTTTAATTTCCAATTTTAGTTATATTTGTAATACATAAAATAGTTTAACTTTCGGAGAAAAAATGAATATTCTTGTATGTATTTCAAGAGTACCCGACACAACAACACGTGTTATTGTCGGGGCTGATGGGAAATCAATTGACAACAGCGGAGTGAAGTATATTCTGAATCCTTATGATGAATATGCTGTAGAAGAAGGGCTAAGATTACGGGAAAAAAATGGTGGAATCGTAACAGCTGTTACAGTTGGAAACGATACCGGAAAAGAAATTCTTAGAACTGTCCTTGCTATGGGAGTGGACAAAGCTATGATTGTGAAAACCGATTCTTTGTATGATTCCTTCTTTGTTGCTAATAATTTGGCTGAGGTTGCAAAATCTTTAAATCCGGATATAATTCTTTTAGGCAAACAAAGCATAGATTTTGATTCTCTTCAGGTACCATCCATTCTTGCAGAACTTTTAGGCTTGCCATCCGTTTCAGTTGTGACAGGTCTGACTATTGAAGGTACGGATGTGAAAGCAGAAAGAGAAATCGAAGGA
>Ga0172370_10011323_pt1 | contig 10074 bp, 10 predicted proteins | sample LakKiv5m_FD_114538 | JGI IMG/M metagenome (GOLD analysis project Ga0172370, IMG submission 114538) | Freshwater microbial communities from Kabuno Bay, South-Kivu, Congo - kab_022012_11.5m | ecosystem: Environmental > Aquatic > Freshwater > Lake | place: Democratic Republic of the Congo...
ATCAAGAAGTGCGGGGAAAAGAACACGTCGCACTCAAGGGAGCCAGGCCTCATAGCCCGGCCCGGTTCCCTGGTGTAGTTGCCGCTTGGAATCGGGCGACGAGGGTCTACGCTTGGACTGGTACACTATTCACGAGCACACCCCGGTCGGTTCTCGCGAGCGCTGAAGCCCTACGGCTGGCATCGTCGGGCCGTGTCACGAGCCAGCCTGCCGCGAGCCCCTGTATCCGACAGGCTTTCCATAATTTGCCTTAGTTCTTCGAGAGCCCGACCGAAACTGCCTGACTCCTGCCTCTCAAGCCATGCCGTGTTCCGTTCATAGGCCGCTGGGAAGTCAGGGGAACCGGATCTTTGCAGTCGCAGCATCTCCGCTCGGCGCCTACGAACCTCGCGGACGTACGTGTCGCAGGAGGACAACGCCCTTTCGATCCGCTCATCCCGAGTCAGCGACGTCTTCTGGACTGCAGCAGGGGCCGGGTCTACTGCTGAGTCAGGTACGGAAACCGTGGTGGACAGAGAACGGAGAGATTCTTGAATGAGCCTCCTGGCTCCGGCCTGTGCCTTCTCCAGCGCCTTTGCTCGCCCTTCAATGCGACCATTCAGTTCTGCGATCTTCCTCTGTGCCTTCACCGCGAGAGCGTCCCTCGGAAAACGGTCTATCACGGCTTTGTATCCGTCTATAGCGCTGAGATCATCGATGTCGGTTGAAGAATTGGACATCTTGGAACCTGCGAGTTCGAAGAGGAAACTGGGCGTTTGCTTGAGCGTCGTGTTCTCTTCCAGAACGCTTGCCAGGGAGGTCTTGGTCGTCGCGAGTTCCCGTTGGGCTGCCGCCAACTCTGTCTTCACCGGCGCGCACTCGGCGTGTGCCGCCGCAACAGCTTCCTCCTGTGCTCTTTCTGCCGCAACCTTCGCCTCCTGCAACGCCTTGTCGCCGCACCCCCCGAGGCTCGGTGCCACCACCCCGAAGACCACGAGTCCGGCTAGACATGACTTGGCGATCTCTCCGACCCTCTTGGCGCTCAAGGCAGCCCCCGTGTGCTTTCGTCGGACTATCAGCCCACTGCCGTGTAAGATCAAGGCGCAAGCTTGACCACGCGATGCGTGGTCTCCTGCAGTCCTTATGCAACGGCGTTGCGCAATGTGTCCTTTCCCACGCATCTCAACCAGTCTGATCTCACGTAGTTTTTGCGGTAGTGGACGTGGGTAATCGGGACACCGCTCACGCCGTGAACTTCTCGCACAGACCGAACACGGCCGGCGTCACCTGAACCGAGATGTCGTCGACCTCGGTCTTCCGTCTGGCCCAATATCCGAAGAACGGCAAACTACTCTTGCCTGTCGCATTCTTTGATCATCTCAAGCAGCCTGCCACCGGGGTCGGGAACCGAGTCGATTAGCTTCATTGCCGATTCCTTTGCCTTGGCAATACGACTGCTCAGCTCTTCATTTCTGCGAATGTAGCTAACTATGCCGCTATCAACTGGATGGAACGCGTAATACTCTGCCCCCTCTCTCTCTATCCTTCTAGCCTGCTTCGAACTAGAGACGCACACGTTGATCAGACGCTTCACCTCTTGTTGTGCTTTAGCGAGCGCTCGTGCCCGGCCTGTAATCCTGTCGTTCAACTCCTTTATCTTGGACTTCGCGGCCGATGACAGAGCGTCCTCGGGGAACCTCTGGACGATCTCCTGGAACTTGGTGATAGCCGCTTGGTCGGCGTCATCCGTGTCAGCGCCGTCCGCCGTCTTCATCGCACCCACCGCCTGATCGAAGTAGTACCTGGGCGTCTGCTTGAGTTGTACGTTCTCAGCCTGCAAGGCCACGACCTTGGCTTTCTCCGCGTTCAGGCTCTCCTGCAGGCTCGTCGCTACGTGCTGGGAATCGTCGAGCTGCTTCCGGACCTTCTCTAACTCCGATGCAACCGAGTCTCGGGCTTTGATGGCTTCGCCGAGGGCAGCTTCGGTCTTCTGAATCTGGTCGTTTCGAGCGGACAACACGATCATGCAGACACCAAGAACAACCACCAGGGCCCCAACGAGGCCCCAGACTAGTGGCAGGAGAGGCCGAGCGGCCTTCGGTTTCATGCTGGTTTCCGGGGGCTGCGCGGAGGAGACAAAACCGGCGGTCTGCGCCGGACCATCCTGAGGCGACGGCGCATCCATCGGGTTACCTACCGTGGCGGGTACGTCGACCATCGCCTTGCAGGACGGGCACCTTGCTTGCTGTCCAGCAAGGCTTGCCTTGGCGGCGAGCTTCGCTCCGCATTTACATGTGACGACGATCTTCCCGTCGGTGTCCACGGATCCCCCCTGTACGTGCGATGCCAGCTGCGGTTTGTCGTTCGATGATCCGCCCGAGGAGATAGATGGTCAAGTCGAATAATTGACCAAACGGTGTACGGCCTGGCCGACCATCCCGGGGGCCTCGTGGTAGTGCATGAGGTCGGCGATCAACGCCCAGGTGATGGCCTCGGTGAAGCGGCGGTGCGGTGGTCACGGGGCATCACCTCCGGAGATCCGAACTTGACCGTGCCAGCGCTGGCGCAGCAACTCCTGGGCTCGGACACAGGCCTGGACGTGTCCGGGCTGAACTGCGAGCAGGAAGAGGACGTTGCCGGTAGCCAGGGCGACGACGGTCGATCCCGGAGCGTACTTCAGCAAGAGATCTGCAAGCCGTGGGACGAATTCGACTCGCTTCTCGATGTGGTTGAAGTGCTGGAAGATGAGCAACGACGGGTTCGGCGACCCCGTAGCTTCACCCGCAGTCCAGGCCCTCTCGACTTCGTCCCATGCGAGGTACTTGACGTAGCCGCTGGTACTTGGCCGCTTCGACGGCACCTCAAGCCCGTTGTCCGGGTCGAAGAAGAGTAGACTGGAAGGGGCAAGGGCAGCGAGTCCTTCATCGAACCACGAGGTCCTATCCCGAGGCATTCGAGGCACAAGGCGCCTGTAGAACTTCGTTCCCGGCAGTATGCCCGCATCTTCCACCTGACGGGTGTCCCGTGCCTGCGCTACCAGAACCGCATCAGCCAGCTTGTCGAAGAGCACGGGATCGTGATGTCGCCAGCCATTGCCTTCTCGCAGGTAGTCGATCTTCCTGCCATCCAGTTTGTTCTCGTCGTCGTCCGTCAGCATCCAGAACACTCCAACGCTCAGCCCTGCATTGGCAAGGCAGCGCAGAATGCCGTACTTCAGGTAGTCGTTGATGTCGCCGAAGTACTGGTCCTTCAATCGGAACCCTCGAGGTCGTCCACGACGAGGAACAGGTCGGTGAAGGTGTGGATGGGGTCGCCTGGAACGGTCTTGGTGGCCAACTTGGCTGGACCTCTTTCACGTCCGCGGTAGGGGGCTACGCACGCCTGAGCGACAAGGTCTTCCGGCCGGTTCCTCTAACTCCGTCGCAACGAACTTCGAGCCGGAGCAACCCCTCGGAGAAGCCATCATCGGGCACGAGAAGGACAGGGTCCCAACGTTCTTCCAGAGATTCCTGTCGAATCTTCTCGGTGTGCCAAGACACACACGATGCCGAGTCTTTAACCCATGGCCCGCCGTAAGGCAGATTAATGATTGACCTAAAGTGGCTCTCCATACCATCGTCCAATGAAAACAGCGGCTTGGCTGATACCATCGACTGTAGACTAGCGAAACCGGCAAACACGTCCGTCCCCGCAAAGCGACGAAGAGCCCTGCGCCGCTCGTCCTCTTCAATCGTGGGCGGCTTGAGAGGCCATTCCGGCTCTGGTGGCTTCGCGGGAAGCTTCTCAAGAAACCGTAGCTTCCCCTCAACGTTCGCTCGAACGGCGACGTCGGTTATTGCCACCTGACCCATGTTTTCGACAAAAGGCTTCAATTCGATCGAGCCGTCAGACGCATGCTTCCACTGGCTGTATTTCTCATATTCATCCAAGAACGACTCCGCCATGCCGGAAACCTTTTCATTGTGCCTAATTGCCATGCCGCTCGAATACAAGTGCATCTCGTCTGGCTTAATGGAGAATCTGGCGATGAACTTGTCCGCGTCCATGTTCAGTGGGGTTCTCGGGGCCGGGACGACCAGCGAGAGCGTCGTCCCTTCGATCTTCTCGCCGGATTTCGTCCAACCGAGACGGATCTCCCGGCCTGCCACGGAAGCCGGATCAACGAAGTCGAAGAACGGGCTATCCGTCTTGGCCGTGCCGGAGAGGATTGCCGAGATGCAGGCCCTGATACGGGCCTCGAAGTCCTTGTTGTCGTTGCCCGTAGCGTCGTATTCGAACACGTTGTACTGGCGGAGGTCGGACGGGACTTTGCGCAGGGAGTCCGCGATAATGATCGTCCCCTGTGGTGCTCTGGCATGTCGCAGCCCAAGTTCCCAAGACACGTTCGGGTTCGTCTCGTCAGAGAGGTCGGCGATGACGAGGTCGGCCTCTTCCGTGTGTTGAACGATGGCCTTTAGCCAGTTTCCCGTGTGAGGCACTTCGTCGACTCGCACCACTCGGATTCTGTAGTCTGGGTGGCCTTCGACTGCCGGGCGGATGACGTTATCGAGGATGCCCAGCCAATACGTTCTTTCCGCGCCGGACTTGATCGGCATCATGACGAAGCACAGGTACTCCCGCTGCTCCATGCGTCACCTCCGCCCCTGGATTGTCGCAGCGACGAGCTGCCGTCCCACGTCCCGGCACCAGTCAGCGTGCCGCCTTGTCCACTTGACGGTCTTCTTGATGAAGTGGTGCGGGTGGACCAGGTGCACGACCTGGGTCTCGACCCCGAGCACGTCGAGCGTTACGGGCTCACCGTAAAGCAGTCGGTCAACGCCCGAGCTGGCCTCTGCGAAGGACATGCCCCGGACGAAAGCGGCGGGCTCGGTTCCGAGGGTGAAGAGCATCCGGGGGCGACACTGGCCGAGGTAGTCCTGAAGACGCTCCAGGTTGCCCGGCAACTCCCGTGCGTAGGTGAGGAAGGCATCTCCTTCCGGACGGATGACGATGCCCGTCTTGGTGTTCGTGGCTTCCTCGTACAGACGCACGTTGTCGGCCATGCTGCGGCCCGTGGCCCGGTTCACGGAGATGTTGGCCAGGTAGTAGGGTACGAGGTCGAAGATGAACACGTTCTGGCGGGTGAGCCCAAGGGGCTCGAGGTAGTGTTCGTTGATCTCGGCCCCCGAACTCGAGCTGGGATCGAAGGACGTCCTCTCCACCTCGACCGGGAGGTGTATACGGGTACCGGCGACGTCGAAGGGCCGCTGCAGCGTGAGGGCCGGGTACACGCCCAAGAACGCCACATCCGCGGGACACGTCCCGCCGGGGTCGGTGCGGTATAGGGGACTACCACCAGGCAGAGTGCCAGACACAGGCGGGATGTGGCGTTCCCATCGGCGAGGTTGGTGAGGGGGTGGCTTCATGATCGGCCCACCGTCGGCCCGGTCATATGCTCCCGCCACGCCTTCTCGATCTTGCCACGGTGGATGGCGTAGACCGTACTTGGGATGGGAGGGGCCGCCGCCAGCGCTGTGTCGTAATCGGCCAGGACGAGGTACTGGCGCCAGGGATCCCCTTCGGCCGCCTTCGTGAGCTGTTGGCACCGCTCGAACACCGAGTTCGCGGTGTGACCGAGAGCGCTGAAAGCGCTGGAGAACTCGGCGAAGACCCCTGTGACGAAGAAGACCAGCAAGGACGCCGTCACCCGCGCGAGTTGATCGCCCGCGAGGCCAAACACCAGAGGCGCCCCTGCCGAAACCTCCTGCACCGCCAGATAGAGCACCAGGACCGTGCCCCCGATGCCGACGGAAGCCAGGCCACCGCAGTAACGGGCACTCAGCCCGGCGAGCCGCCTCGTAAAGAAGGCCGACTGCTGGAGCAAGTGCATGAGGCGCTCCGGCCCTACGGGCAACTCCGACGAGAAGTTGGGAAGGATGGGCGCTCTTTCTAGGATCACGGCCGTCGGGGCATCGGCTACAAGAACAGCGCACTCGTCGGGCCGTGGCACGCGTCCGAGCCCCTCGGCGAGGAGTTCGAGACGGCGGGCCTTTTCACCTAGTCGGAAGGCGTTGTCGGCCCACTGCTTCAGCTTGAACACGGAGAAAGGGACCACCAGGGTCATGAGCGCCAGAACGAGCCCCATCGTGGCAGAAGGGTGGAACGCTCCGTAAACAGCCACGGTGGCAGCGACCAACTGGACAAGTACAATTGCCCGCCACGCGGTCTTTGCCCCTGCATAGCCCCTGGCCTTCGCGGATGCGACGGCGTCCGACCTCCTGGTCTCCTGTAGTCCAGCCATCGTTCTCGCCCCCCCTATCAGCCGAACAGCACCTTCGCCCACAGGTCGGCTGCCACCCGAGGCCGACGATTTCCCTCTTCCTCCAGCGCCCGTCGCGCGAGTTGCAGCGACGTGTTCACGGTCGCAAGTAGAGCTGCCTGTTTGGGCGCCGAAGCCGCCGCGGGGATCAGCCCCGCCCAATGTTGCGGGTCTCGGAGTGGGCGGCAACGCCTACTCGAAAGAAGCTCGAACGCCTCTGTCATGCACGTTGCATAGGTCTTTGGGCCAACGCAGATGCCACTCGACGCGAGAAGGAGTTCCAAGTGAAGTGAATGAAGGTGACCCGCTGCGTTTCGAGACGCACGCCACACCTTGAGCAGGCGGGACAACCGTGGGAGCTTCCCCTGGCTCCGCTTCTCCTCACCAAGGAAGAACTTGTCGTGGAGTTCAGGGCTGGTCTCTTTCCACCCGCCCTTGCCATCGGGGATCTTGTAGATCGGGTACTGGCCAAGACCGTACTTTTTCTGGAACTGCCGAGAATAGTATGCTGGAACAACATCAACGGTTTCACGTCCTTGGCCGAAGTCGACGACAATGGCTTGGCGATCAGGTCGCACGACGGTGCTAGGGTACTTCTCGGCAAGCCGTTCTCTAACCTGCGAGAGGACCCTCTTCGAGGACTTGTACCGGTTTCCCCAGCGGACTTCCTCGCGCTTCAGCACTGCCATGAGGTCCAGGTCGCTTGAGCCCTTTACGACGGTTCCTCTAGAAAAGCTTCCGATGACGACAATCTTGTCCAGCCCGAAGCTGCTCCAGAGCTTGGCTTCGACTCCCCGCTGGTGCAGCCGAAAACTCTCAGCAATGGCGTCCTTTTCGTGCATCGTTACCCGGTCGAGGACGTCCTGGAAGTACTGGGGCGGGTTCAATTTCGGCATCCTACCAGATGACTTGGTTCCAGTTGGCCGCCAACGACAAGGCCGCAGCGTGTGCAATTCTCGCCTTCTCGGCAGCCGTGAGATCGTCCGAGATTACGTTGTTCGTGTTGGCGGGGTCCACCACCCTGGCGGTAGAGAACGTGTTCGTCAAGTACCTTAGGACTCTAACAAAGTTCTCGGACAGCGCTGTCGTGGAACAGCCATACAGGGCTTCAAGAACCGTAAGCTCGAGGTAGAACGACGGGAAGGAGAGCCCGTTCAGATGGCGCCAGACCTTGACTGCTCGGATCTCCTCTGTTCGGCGCGAGTTGGCGACAAGACCAATGTGCTGGAACACGTCTGTCTTCGTCCAGGAGTTGAGCCGCCCGACAAAGATGCTATGGGCATTCCGCACGTCGGGTTGAACGCGCGCGGGGACCAAGTCTACGTTCACACCGTCGACCGTGACTCCAATGGAGACGTTCTGGGGACGTGGCTGCCAACCGTTTCGATGGGCGAAATCTAGCAGACTTCCAAAGATGCCTCTCAAAGAGGCTCGGGTGTCGTTGCGGAGAGAGATGAAGAGGTCGAGGTCGGTACCGCAACTCACGGGGGTGCCCTTAGCGAGCGAGCCTGTCACCACGACGCCCTTGCCGGTCAAGTAATCTCCGGCCCATCGTTCAAGTTTTGGCACGAGGTAGTCTGCGGCGACCTGTACGGGCGAGGTCGGTCCCGTGTCGATATCGTATCTCCTCAAGACCTGACGAACGTACTCGTCGGCCGTCATCGTTCCTCCCGGCCACGTCGGTCAACCATGAGGGGTGTCTCTCCCGAGCAGGAGGGAGCGTACCAGGGCCAGGGTCGCGTGTCACCAGCGACAACTACGCTTTTCGGACGGGGACGAACGGGCACGCCACGGGCACGCAGCCCTCACACGGGCGGCTCCCCGGCGTTGCACAGGCGTCGCCGTGGGCACCCCGGTTCGATGCCGACCCGAACCAGTACAGGGCCTGCTGCACCATCCTCGGGGAGTGCGCTGGAAGCTCCGGGCTGAAGCCGGTGAGGTCGATTCGGGCTGCCTGGGTCCTCAACCAGAGGGTGCGTTCCCTCGGCGTCGCCTTGACGGTCGGCCCTCGAAGGGCATCGACGACGTTGGCGACGTTGGTGTCGAGCACGACCAGCTCGTAGGCGGTCACCTGCGGGCACCACGGCGTGAGCCCCGGCGCCAGAGCTGGTGTGGCCAGCACGCTCACGAACAGGGTGGCGAGCTTCACCCCGACCCGGTAGACGCTGGTCAGGTGCCGGACGAGTCGGTCCGCTCGGCGGGTTGGATCGGGCTCCTCGACGAGTACGCAGGCCAGCTCGCGGTCGAGCGCATGGTCGCGCACGAGGCGCATCCAGGCGGACACGGGCAGCTTGCCCAGGTCGGCCATGCGTCGGAGCAGCCGGGCGGCGGCCTTCACGGGGCACGGGGCATCGGGTAGTCGATCACACGTGACAGTTCCGTCGGCCAGGCGCACGCCGCAGCCCTGTTCGAACGCCTCAGGCGAGCCCCGCAGCAGGTTGCACGGGGATACCGCCACTTCCCGAGCCAGTACGGCGGGCGACGTGAGGAGCGCCACGTCGGCGGGCTCCATCGCCTTCTGCTGGGCCATGATCAGGCGGTCTCGCCGAGCCTGGTACATCGACAGGGTGATGAAGAGCCGGAAGAGCGTGTCCGGGTCACCCGACGACAGCTTGGCGGGCTCCACGGCGAAAGCGCCGACACGGTTGGGGTCGCAGTAGAAGGGGAGCACGCCGGGGCCTTCCCAGTGCCCGTAGACCGTCTGGAAGTACCACGCCACGAGTCGGTGGAGGTCGGCGGTCGGCGGAAGCGGCCCCGGGTCCCCTCGAGAGCGCTGCTTCTCGTCTGCGCGGCTGCTCCTTCTAGATCTCACGGGAGCGCTCTCTCGACCACGTCGACCAGCCTCCGCACGTTCCGGCCCGCTTCGTCGTACACGTTGTACAGGTCGAGGGACTCACCCTTGCTGTCGACGTGGTACAGGACGGCATCGAGGGCATCGACGACGGCGACCGTCTCGGCGGTTTCGTGGGGCCGCTTCCGGGTCGTCCAGATCCAGAAGCGGTAGCCCGGGCGGTCCGCAGGCGTCGAAGGTACTGCACGTTCGTCGAGGTGGCAGGCGATCTCGGGCACGCGACGTAGGGCTGGTCGAACTGGGTCAGCCGAGCCATATCCCGACGTGTCCTCCCGGCCGTTCTCCCATCGGACGATAGGCCCGTCGAGCATCGAGCGGGCGGCGACCTCGGCCATGAACCTGTAGGTGAGGGCGTGCTTCGTCGTCGCCGGGCTCTTCGAGGAGGATGGTAGTCCGACCATGGCTTCGATGTAGTTGACCACCTGCATTCGGTGCTCGGCCTGGAAGACCGCCTCGACGTAATCGAGTCGGTGACGATCTTCTCCCGCCCACGGGGGTCGCACGAACTCACGCCGGGGCCCGAAACTCTCGTGGAAGTGCGCCGTACCGCTTTGGCGATTGAAGTGGGTGTGGGGGCCGTAGTCGTCGGACGTGGGTCGGATGATGGTCCGACAGTCCGCCTGTCCTCCGCTGGGGTGCATCTCGACAACCCGCAGCCCGGTCGCCTCGTGGCGGCGCATGAGGTCTGCGATCAACGCCCAGGTGATGGCTTCGGTGAAGCGGTAGTTGACGTTCATCCCCGCCCGGCCTCAGCGTCCTTCGGCGCGCGATCTCTGCAAGAGCTACACCAAGCCGACTTGAACGCAGCGATGATGGCCTCGGTGTCAGTAGTTGCCCATCGGTCGGGACCGACCCCGACGGATGAAGCATGGTTTCACGGTACGTCGCGCCCGAGATCCCGGGTAAAATGGCGCGCAGCGTCGGGAACGAGGTCGGTATCGTCTTG
>Ga0172370_10011324_pt1 | contig 10074 bp, 12 predicted proteins | sample LakKiv5m_FD_114538 | JGI IMG/M metagenome (GOLD analysis project Ga0172370, IMG submission 114538) | Freshwater microbial communities from Kabuno Bay, South-Kivu, Congo - kab_022012_11.5m | ecosystem: Environmental > Aquatic > Freshwater > Lake | place: Democratic Republic of the Congo...
CCCCCCACTGACGCGTCCCCCCACTGACGCTTGAAAGCGAAGAGAACGCCGTCGAGCTTCCGGTGGAGTGACAGGCGGGAGGGGGGTGATGGATCGTCACGCTTTCCGAACTGTCGGGACTCGCGATTTATTCCTTGAAACGACAGAAGCCGCGAGCAACCCTTCATGCAGATTTCGGTGGTGCTCCGGCAAAAAGTGTTATCTTGCGACAGAAATTTTTTTCATGCGGGCAGTCGTGGTCTCTCCGGATTGAGACGATAACGGTTAATACTCGGATGTCCCGATTTTAAATGATTCAAGGAGAACAAGTTATGGCACAGGCGAAACAGGGAGACAAGGTAAGGGTTCATTATACCGGCACATTCGATGACGGAACGGTGTTCGACACCTCTTCGGATCGCGGGCCACTGGAGTTCACCGTCGGTAGCGGACAGGTGATTCAGGGTTTCGATCATGCACTGCTCGATATGGAACCCGGTCAGAAGAAGACGGTCAATATCCCGGTGGAAGAGGCATACGGCCCGAGGGTCGAGGAGCTTGTGGCTGAAATCGGTCGTGATCGGCTGCCGGCAAATATTGAACTTGAAGTAGGCCAGCAGCTTCAGCTCAGCCTCGCCGACGGTGAAGAGGCTATCGTTCTTGTCGTCGATCTGAGCGAAACAACCGTCACGCTCGATGCCAACCACCCGATGGCCGGTTTCGACCTGACCTTCGATCTCGAACTTGTCGAGATTCTCTGACATCCGCTAACCTCCGGCCAGCCTGTCCGTTTCAGCAAGCTGGCCGGAACGATGCCTCCCCGCTGTTCACACCTTTTTCCTGTTTTCTTGTTTCGTTTGTCATTCCAAAAGATCGAACGGATCATGCAGATCAAAAAAAACACCATCTCTACAGGATGAACCAGTTGACTGTCTGCATTACCGGCAGCACCGACGGGATCGGGCTTGCTGCGGCGAAGCGGTTCGCATCGGCTGGGCATCGGGTGATCGTGCATGGGCGAAGTGCTTCGAGAATCAGCGATGCCTGTGCAGCTATTGTCCAGTCAACGGGCGTTGAACCGATTGGTGCGTTGCTGGCTGATTTCACCGATCTCGATGCAGTGTATTCAATGGGCCGGGAGCTGGCCGAGCGCTTTTCCGGCATCGATCTGCTCATCAACAATGCGGCGGTCTACATGCCGGTGCAGACGCTTGTGCCGGAAGGGTATGAGACGACCTTCTGTGTCAATTACCTTGCTCCGGTGCTGCTGACGAGCATCGTCAAGCTGCGGCTGATTGCCAATGGCGGATCGGTACTGAATGTGAGTTCAATGGATCATCACAGCGCCGTGTTCGATCCCTTCAACATGCAGGGTGAACGCAGCTATTCGGGCTACGAGGCCTACGCACGGAGCAAGCTCTTCAACATCATGTTCACCATCGACTCGGCGAGTGGCGACAATGCTGTGCGCTCGAACTCGCTCGATCCGGGCGTGATAGCCACCAAACTGCTGCACGCCGGATGGGCGCTTGCCGGTGACGATGTCTCGTCCGGTGGCGAAGAGGTGTACGAGACGGTGATGGCGATTGCGCGGAACGGCTGGAACGGCGAATACTTCGAGAACCTCCGCCCGGCACGATACTCTCCGGTCGCAGGAGACGCCACCGCCCTGCTGGAACTTGCCGAACTGACTGGCGAGATGCTGCGGCGATTTCAAATCTGACGAGAAACTTGTAGCTTTGCGAGGTATCGCCTTTCAAACCCCTTGCGTTCTTCGCGTCCCCTGTACCGGCAAACCCGGTATGCGAAAAAGAACGAGCCATCATCGAATATCATGAAAACATTACGACCGAGCGGCGGTTCAGGAGAGATCGGTCCGATCAGTCCGATCTCCCGGATTCGGAGCGCTGGGCTTTGTATGCCCGCTGAATGGAACATGAGAGCCTTGAGGTTCGGGCCAATGCGATCATCTGCCTGATTCATCAGGCGAATTACCTGCTCGACCGGCAGATTGCCGCATTGGAGAAGGCGTTCGTCGAAGAGGGTGGCTACAGTGAGCAGCTTGCGGCTGCGCGGCTGGTCGCACGGGAACGCAAGCGTCAGGGGCTTCAGCAGCAGCCGGAAACCGCAGGGGTCATACCCTCATGCCCGAAATGTGGCGGGCCGATGACGTTGCGCACGGCAAAAGCTGGCCGGAACTCAGGCACGCAGTTCTGGGGATGCACAGGCTATCCCGAGTGTCGCGCAGTCCCCTTTTCTTGCGCCAGATTTTCAAGCCATTCAGAAGTTTGTTCATGGGGCGCGGCAACGCTGGTCAATTGATAGTGTTCCCGGCGCTCCATATCCTCCAGCTTTTCCTGCTCGTATTGTTTTTCGCGATCCAGGCAAGTTTCTATTGCCCTGCACATGAGCCAGTGGGGTGATCTGTCACGAATACGGCCGAGTGCCACAAGCCGTTGCTGTGTGATTGTGTCAAACAGAGATGTCAGCCTTTTCCATGAACATGCACGATACTTCTGGTATTTCTCCTTGTTTGTAGTGTTTCTGTCCCGATGTATCGGGAGCAAAGAGAAGCATCCAGTCGAAGTGTCTCGGTGCTGCCCGGAAGAGCTGGATTCTTCGTCGGCTCCCCTCCTCAGAATGACAGACAAAACGAATGCACAATGTCCAAGGTTCGTGTGCGGTACCCGTCCGGATACAGGCAGCTCGCGATGAAGGAATCAGGGGTCAGGGATGGAAAATACAAGATGATTTCAAATTCCGATACCGATAAATCAACGACTTTGTATTGTGCATCAGTATACGGGTTGATGTGATCGGGAGTTATACGGAAAACGATCTCAAGTGTTCTTGTTGTGTACGGCGCAGTTCGGCTGATTTATTATGGAGTATAAAAATAGCCGAAATACCAGAAGGATATCAACGGCAAAAGAGAATATCTCTGAAACTGATGCTCTCGGCTCAGGGGGTTATCGCGAATCGCGGGAAATTCACAGGTACTGATGAAAGGGGATGTGGTGATGTGATCATTGTTCTCTATATTGACAATTGGACGCATCATTACTGACAATCAGACGAACAAAAACTTGCAATTGGCCGACAATTGGATGACTGGTAGCCGTTATGAGTGAAGAGAATATTCATCCCCGTTTCTTGCGCCCGCGCATCCTGGAAGCCCTGGCAGATTCGCCGGTTGTTCTGCTCCACGGGCCGCGACAGTGCGGCAAGACCATGCTGGCCCGAATGGTGGGCGATGAGGCTGGTTTTGCGTATTTCACTTTTGATGACGATGTCCAGCGGGCGGCGGCCCAGACCGACCCGATTGGTTATGTTGCCGATCTGCCGGAACGGGCGGTGCTGGACGAGGTGCAGCGGGTACCGGAACTGTTTGCCTCGCTCAAGGCCGCGGTGGATAGCCGCCGGATGCCAGGCCGGTTCATCCTGACGGGGTCGGCCAATATACTGCTGGTGCCGAAACTTGCGGATTCGCTGGCTGGCCGCATGGAAATTCTGCGGCTGCATCCATTGTCGCAGGCTGAGTTGGGAGGGAAACCCTGCGGGTTTGTTTCACGTCTCTTTGCTGCGGATTTCAAAGCGGGTTCATCCGGACAGCGTCTTGGGAAAACCCTGGCACAACGGGTGGTCGCCGGAGGTTTCCCGGCAGCTCTGGCGCGAGCCAGCGAGCGTCGCAGCGCCACATGGTATCGTGATTATGCAGAGACCCTGATTCAGCGGGATATTCGCGATCTGGCGCGTATCAGCGCCATGGGCGCACTACCGCGCCTGCTGACGCTGGCCGCAGGGCAAACCGCGTGTCTGGTGAATATCTCCGAGCTGGCAGCGCCGTTTCAGATCAGCCGCCAGACGATTCGCGAATATCTGACGCTCTTGACCCGGATTTTTCTGGTGGATGAATTGCCTTCATGGCACAGGAACCGGATGAAACGGCTGGTGAAAACGCCCAAGCTGCATGTCGGCGACACCGGACTGGCCTGTGCTCTGCTTGGATTGAACACAAACTCCCTTTGGGGGGATCGCTCGCTGTTTGGCAGAATGATGGAAACATTCGTTTATCAGGAGTTGAGACGATTGGCCAGTTGGCGCGAAGAAGCGGTCGCCTTCAGCCATTTCCGTGACAAGGATCAGGTTGAAGTGGATGTGGTGCTGGAATCCGAAGGGCTTGTGGCAGGAGTGGAGGTCAGGGCATCCTCAACCGTAACCGGCGATGATTTCAAGGGCCTGCGCAAGCTGAAAGATGCCTTGCAAAATAGTTTTGCAGCAGGTGTGGTGCTCTACGATGGCGAATCTGTGGCAGGATTTGGAGAAAGGCTCTATGCCGTGCCTGTTTCACGGCTATGGGCGGGCGACTGATTTCCTGCACCGAAGATGCCCTGTTCCGGGTAATCCGAGCGATCGGTGGATCAGAAGAAAAAACCTCATACAAGCATGAAACAACTGACACTCTGCATAACCGGCAGCACCGACGGGATCGGGCTTGCTGCGGCGAAGCGGTTTGCTTCGGCGGGGCATCGGGTGATCGTGCATGGGCGAAGTGCTTCGAGAATCGGCGATGCCTGTGCAGCTATTGTCCAGTCAACGGGCGTTGAACCGATTGGTGCGTTACTGGCTGATTTCACCGATCTCGATGCGGTCTGCTCGATGGGCCGGGAGCTTGCCGAGCTCACCGGCGAGATGTTGCGGCGGTTCGGATTCTGAAAAGAAAGATGTACTTTTACAAGGTATCGTCGTTCAACCCCTGATGTTCCTGGCCAACCCCTCTACCGGCAAACCCGGTATGCGCAAGGAACGAACGTATAAATACAAACACCATGAAGAAGCTGAGACCGAGTGGCGGGTATCGCACAAGTGCCAGTTTTCAGACGGCTACTCTCGTCTACGATGCCACGTACTGGTTTTGCGAGAAGTTCATCGATCCGAGATCGCGGACGCAGGATCAGATGATCCAGGCCGCACGTTCAGGTCGGCAGAACATCGCGGAGGGCAGTCGCTCTGCTGCAACCTCTTCGCAGACTGAACTGCGCTTGGTCAATGTTGCGCGATCGAGCCTCGAAGAGCTGTTGCTTGACTTCGAGGACTACCTCCGCCATCGGCATCTGGCGCTATGGGCACCTTCGAGCCGGGAAGCGAGCGCTGTTCGTGAAGTTCCGCACCGGTTCAGGAGAGATCAGTCAGATCAGACAGATCTGACTGATCTCGCGGATTCGGAGCGCTGGGCGCTGTATGTTCCCTGGCTGGAGCATGAAAGCCCTGAGGTTCGGGCCAATGCGATCATCTGCCTGATTCATCAGGCGAATTATCTGCTCGACCGGCAGATTGCCGCATTGGAGAAGGCGTTCGTCGAAGAGGGTGGCTACAGTGAGCAGCTTGCGGCTGCGCGGCTGGTCGCACGGGAACGCCAGTAGAGTGAGCCTCACCGGCAGCCGACGCCAGCAGGGGCCATTCCCTCATGCCTGAAATGCGGCAGGCCGATGACGTTGCGCACAGCCAAGACAGGCCGGAACGAGGGCTCTCAGTTCTGGGGCTGCACCGGCTATCCCGAGTGCAAAGAGGTGGTGCGGGTGTGAGAGATCGGGCGGATCGGTTGATGGACTGTTGCTGAAAAATGAGTATCATTCAGACAGAATGGCGGTTAAAAACTGGAGCACTCCATGAAATACAGTGACTCGATCAAGCCCGTCAGTTACCTGAAAACCCACGCATCGGAAGTCGTGCGGGATGTGTGCAGCAACAGGGAACCCATGATCATCACGCATCACGGCGAGGCGAAGGTGATTGTGCAGGACATCCATGCTTATGAGCAGACGCAGGAAAGTCTCGCGCTGCTCAAGATGCTGGCGCACTCCTCGGCGAGTATCGAACGTGGAGAGTACAAACCTGCCGGAGAAGCGTTCGATGCGGTCAAAAGACAGCGAATGACTATTTATACGCGAAAAAAAGAAGTTTATTAAGTGCCTAATGAGTAGTTCATACAAAGAAATGAGGTTTTATTTTGGATGTTATTAGTAAGTAGAATTCTTTTTTTATGTTTATTTCTTTATAATAAATGATTAGAAATTTAATAACAGAAAAAACCGAGGTGGTTATGAAAAGTAGATATTATTCGGATAATTGTTGTTTGTGTGGCGAGTTTTTGACCGGCACTTTTCCAAAAATATATAATGAGTTTTATCCTATTAAGTCTAGAATCTGTTTAGAAACTAATGATTTTGTGGTTATTCCATCTATATCTCCAATAGTAAAAGGGCATCTGTTGGTTTTGCCGAAATGGCATATTAGTAACATGTCTATGTTAAGCGGCGAAGAACTACCTTTATTTTTGAATATTGTAAAAAGAATAATAAGTTTCGATGATTACAAAGATGGTTATTTTGTTTTTGAGCATGGTGTTGGTGATGATGGTTTTTCGGGGTGCGGTATAGATCATGCTCATCTTCATATAATGCCTATGAAAGCTGAGCTAACTAGAAGAATAATGGCCAGAGTGGCTTTATTATTTTGTGTGCAAGCATGTGATAAGGTTGAGGGTTTTTTTTGTAATAGAGAAAATAATGGATCATACTTGCTTTATGGTGATAGTTTGGCTAGGATGTTTTATTGTTTAAATGAATATATCCCTTCTCAGTTTATAAGAAAAATAATAGCTGAAGAGATGGGCATTGATTCTGGTGACTGGAAGCTATGTAATGGAAGAAAAGAGTTTTTTGAGACAATAGATATGTTTTAAATTTATTTCTCTTAAGGGTTTAAGATGGCGAAATCTGGCGGCGTTAAAATAATAAGTGATTTTCCAAGTCAGGTAGACAAGGATTTGCTGACGCAAATTTGCAGATGGCATAGAAGTAAAGATGTTTATGTCAGACTATTTCCAAGATTTGGTTTTTCAGGGTCAAAACTTTTGTTGGTTTTTTTCTATCCTGAGCCTAAAGGGTTACCATATTTGATAAAAATTGGTAAAATAGAAAGTATGAAGGAGGAATTTAAGGCGGTTGAAAGTATGAAAGACTTGGTTTCGGATTGTAAACTGGAAGAGTCCCATTTGTTCGAGTCTGGCGATTTTGGGGCGCTTATATATCGACATAAAGGTGCAATAAGGCCAACAAACGCTGAAAATCCAACGACTTTAAGAGAATTAATATACGATTTTTCTGGAAAGGTTAATGACGAAAAGCTTGCGCTGATTATTGAGGAAGTATATGATAGTTTAGAGCAAGCTCATTTGGATTCTGAGATAAGGGATATTGATGTCGATTCTTTTTATGGGAGATATTACAGGGGGAATACCTCTGATATAGTTTTAAAAAATATTTTTGGAATTTCTAGAGATAAAAATCAGTTTGAATATTTAGGCGTAAATATTTATAATCCTATAAAATATCGTTATGAGTTGCCCTCAAAAATAAATGGTATTATCGGTCGTATTCATGGCGATTTACATCCGGATAATATCGTCTTAGATTCAAGGTATAAAATTGGATTAATTGATTTCGCTTGGGCATTTGAACCAAGAGATGTATTAGTTGATTTTGTTTTATTTGAAAACTCAATCAGGTTTATGCATTTTCCAAAAGCAGTAAATGTGTACGAGCAAGCGTTTGTAGATGAACGGCTGTTAGAAGAGAATGGTGCTGATGATATTATATCACATGACTTCTCAAGCGAAGACTCTAACAGGTTATATCATAGGATGGCAAGAATTATCAAAAAAACAAGAGGCTGTGCTAAGGAGTTGTTTGCGGGAGGTTTTTGTTTTGAGAAATATTTGTTTTCGCAATTTATTGTCTTGTATGGCTTGCTGAGATATGATACATATAACCAGATGATGGCTACAAGGGTTTTGGGGATGATTGCGGATAAGATTAAGAAAATTAAGTTTGATCATGTTCAAGTATAAAGGTGTTGGTGTTGTTAGCGATGGCGGTTTTATAACTGATTATCTTCAGTTAAAAGAACTGTTTATTAATAAAAAATTATATAAGTCGCTATCGTTGCTCTGTGCTGCCGAATTAGATGTAATGATATTGCCGACTATGGTAATATTTGATTATAGTGATCCTCTTGTTTGTGATATTGCAAAGGATTGGGGTTTGCCGTTAATGATTCGTATGGATTATTCTTTTTTTCCAGAAAAGAAGACGTTGGGTGGGGTGCCATTGTATTCTATTGAAAAAATAAGAAAAGTTTCAAGTTTTTTATTTAAAGAGAATTGTGTACCAATTCTGCACCCAAACATTGAAAGGAATGAGGATATGTATAGTGTTGGTGTTTTATTGCGTAAAAACGATGACGTTGTATTGTTTGAAATAGTTGGTCAAGGTTTTGACGCTAGTGACTTAAGGTTAGGTGCGTTCTCTCCTCATGAGACGTTTCGATATGATTTATTAAGTGACAATGTCACTGAAAGATATATTTTGTCACCTGCCGATTATGAGAAGCAACGAAAAGAGAAATGTAAAAAAGTTTTGGCATATAAAAATTATGTAGATTATGTTAATGAGTCTGGGACTTTATTGTCTTCAATAAGTGAATTTATTCCTTCAAATTATCTTAAGTACTTTGATGTTGATATTTTGCCGGAACAATATAGGCCTATTCCAAAAAGTTTAATAAAAAGTCTTATTCCTATTGTGTTTTCTATAAAGTATGAAATGGCTTCTGCTTTGCCATATTCTGAGTACTATGTCGTATCCCTGTCATATACATATAATTATGGTTGGCTGTTATGGGATGTTTATGGAGAATGGTATAAGAGGTGATATAATTTAAGAGAATTATTGCCATGCTTGCGGGGGGTAAGTAATCTGAGTAACTCTTATTGATGCCGCAATAAAAATTATAATAATTGTCTTGGTTTTCAGTTCGGGCTAATCAGATAAGACACAATAAATATGGGTGTTAGTTCAATTTTTTGCGACGGTAGCAATAGCTGTGCATTATTGCCGGAATAATAATGGCGCAGCAAATATACAGTGTATTTTCAGCCATTTTCTAATAAAATATCTCTATCAGTAATTCTTGAAATCAAGCACCCAGCCCGCGTTCAGCACATTTCTCAACGTAAATCAGCAATTCTGAAATGATGCCCTCACACAGGAATCCTTCTGATTCGTGTAGCGACAGGCAGCCGTCAAGTCTGCGCGGATCAAATGCTTGTTGACACTCCTGAAAGGTATGCACATTCAGACATAAATAAAGATCTGAACTTAAGCCTAAATTTGATATCATCAATCTGATCGTATCATAACATTCGTGATTCCAGCAGCATTATACCGCTTGGCGATAAAAACAGGCATATCTGAGCTGCTTCCCGTCGCTCCCTATCTTCAATGCACCGAGCAGGAAATGCAGGGGTCGTATGACCTTACCAGCATTTCGCAGAGCTTTTCGGTTTGTTTCTCGCTTTTGCCCTGGCTGAGCGCCTGTTCGACCAGGGCGTGCAGGTCGTGGTGGATGTTGGCGTTGTTCTGCGTGGTCGGGATGATGCAGTCGCCTTTGACCACCTTGCCCTCGTCGCTTGTCTCCATGTGGTGATAGAGCACGCCTCGCGGGGCTTCGACGGCTCCGGTGGCGGCTCCGGCTTTTGGCTTGTAGTCAGTGCGGAGGTCGCAGAGGTCACTGTCGAGCAGTTGGTCGATGATCGCTTCGGCGCTGGCGACGATGTGGTGGCACTCGACGAGCTGGGCGATGTTGTTCATGAAGGGGTTGTGGCAGACCGGTTTGAGGCCGAAGGCCGCAGCGGCCTCTTTTGCCCGAGGATGGAGCTGGTCGTAGTTGTTGTTGAACCGCGCCAGCGCTCCGGCGGCGGAGGACTGGCGGCTGACTTTCGTGAATTTGGAGGTGGAGAAGTCAACCATGTATTCGTTGGTCATCAGAAGATAGTCGTTCTCGTCGTGCACCACGCCGTCGGTCGAGACAAGGTCGCCGCCGATGTATGGGTAGCTTTCGCCGTCGTGCAGGGAGATGAACTCGGTTTCACGCACGAATTCCGGAATACGGAGCGTCATGAAAAAGTCGGTAGCCTTGTCGAGCATCGGCTTGCGATCGGTGATCATCCGCCTGATTTCGGTGAGGCGCGGC
>Ga0172370_10011325_pt1 | contig 10074 bp, 13 predicted proteins | sample LakKiv5m_FD_114538 | JGI IMG/M metagenome (GOLD analysis project Ga0172370, IMG submission 114538) | Freshwater microbial communities from Kabuno Bay, South-Kivu, Congo - kab_022012_11.5m | ecosystem: Environmental > Aquatic > Freshwater > Lake | place: Democratic Republic of the Congo...
ATGAGGGCATGTGGATGGGGGGGCTACAAGTTGTCTTTTAGGGGGCGCGCAAAAATCAGCGGTTGGGAGGCGCTCAGCGCCTTGCGTACCTGTTCACGTCAATGCCGGTGCGCTTCATTTCCTCCGCAGTCTTGCCGGAGATTACGAGGCGCGCGCGGCGCAGGTGCCACAAGTTCCTGCTGCCTGAAAGGAGCATTGCGATTTTCAGGCCGCTTTTCCATGCCGCGGCTTCCTTTGAAGGGTCATCTGCGCGCAGGAAGGGGAGCGCTGCGCCTGCGAAAGAGGAGCCGAGCGCAAGCGCCTTTGCGGCGTCTTGCCCGTTCCGCACGCCTCCGCTGCCTATTGTCTCCATCACTTCGGAGCACGCTGCAATGGAAACGCATGTGGGGTTGCCCCAGTTCTCGAACACCGGCTCGCCGCCGCTTCTCATGTACTCCACCTTGCTCCAGGACGTGCCGCCCGCACCCGAGACGTCCACCATGGAAACGCCTGCGCGGCGCAGCGCAACAGCTGCTGCCATGCTCATGCCTGCGCCGGTCTCCTTCACGATGACGGGCAGCCCCAAGTCGCGGCAGAATATGCCTATCTGCGAGAGTATCCCTGTGAAATCATGGTCGCCTTCCGGCTGGCAGACCTCCTGCAGCGGGTTGAGGTGGATGGCAAGCGCATCGGCTCCCACCAAGTCAAGCGCCGAGCGCACCCTTTTCACGCCGTATTTTGCCAGCTGGCAGCCGCCGATGTTGCCGATGAGCGGGATGGAAGGCGCCTGCTTTCTCACCTTGTATGTGGAGGCGAGTGCGGGCTTTTCAATCATGGCGCGCATGGAGCCCAATCCGAAGGCGAGCCCTTCCTTTTCCGCCGCGGCGGCAAGCTTTGCGTTTATCTTCGCGGCATCGGGATAGCCGCCGGTCATGCCAAGTATCAGAATCGGCGCGGAGAGCATCTTCCCGAACATGCGGCACTCGGTGTCCACGTCGTCAAGCGCCATCTCGGGCAGGGGCTGGTGCACGAAGCGCACATCTTCAAAGCCTGCGGAGAGGGCGTATTCGACGTCCTTTTTGCGCGCGGACTCCACATGGTCGCGCTTCCTGCCCTTTATGTCAACCTTCATAGCCACACCAACAGGGAATTCGCAATCATTCTTTTTAAAGTGCAGTGCGTATTTAGGGCATGGCAATGCTCGAATGGGTGAGGGGGAGGTACATTTACCTCGTGGTTTTCGCGCTTCTTCTGCTTCTTGGCTCCACGCTCATGCTCTACCAGAACAACGAAATCGGCTACGAAGGGGCGCGCGTGTACATCGAGTCGCTCACCGCGATTGCCACGCTCACGCTTTTGTATTTTGCATATTTCAACATCAGCTCGAAGAAGGCGGAGGACGTTGCGCGATTGGAGCTTGCGGTGCGCCCCATTCTTGTCTGGGAGCTGGAGCCGAAAAACAGCGGCGCGCAGATGGTCTACAAGACGATAAAGCACCCGATTTACGACTTCCGCGCAACGCTTAGCGCGGCCGGCAAGGAGCTGGCGCTGGACGAGCGGCACATAGAAGTGTTCGAAACCAACCCCAATGCCGAAAAGAAAAGGGATGTCACGGCCTTCATCCGGGAGGTGATGGGGGCCAAGGACATGCGCAAGCTGAACATAACTTTCGCTTATCATTCCGAGGCGGGCGGGCATTACGAGCTTGCCTTTACCAAGGAAATCTCGCGCAAGGGCAAGGGCTTCCTGATTGAGCACAGGAAGTTCGTGTCGGCAAAATACCCCTGGCGCAGCGAAGCAGTGCAGTTCGGCGACGAGGGCTGAGCCTGCAGGCTAGGCGCGCGCGATTATGCCTTCCTTCGCAAACTCGTTCACGTAGACCGTGAGGGATGCCTTGCCGATATTCTCATCATCAAAAGGCGCGCTCAGACCGGCGGGGTCATCAGTATCATAATAAAATCCAGAGGTCATCCGCACAGCCTTCTTGAAATCCTTAAGGAGCATGCCCGTGCAGAGCACTGGAATCCCAAGCTCGCGCGTGAGCCCGTTCAGGTGCGTGAAAAGCGGGGTCGAATCCTCCCATAGGAAAAGTATGGCGCCGGCATTGGAGTATTGGTCAAGAGGCACATATGAAAAGAATTGCCGGGGGTTGATGAAATCCATGCAGAGCAGGTAGCCAGAGTTGTTTTGATTGTGCTGCCGAAGCGCATCAGGGTCGTATTCCCTGCTTACAATGTATATGCCGTTTGTCTTCACGGATTGGGTGCCGACGACGTAGCCTGTTTCAAGGACGGTTTGGTATTTTTGCTGCACCACGGGTTTTGAAACCTGTTCAATGTTCAGAGGGGAATATTGCGTAGCAACCCAGTCGTTGCAGGCAAGGCTTGCGTTTGCAATCTCATAATATGCCGGGCGAGTCTGCCTTTCAAGAATCGCGTTGAGCTCGCGCAAGCCCCGCCAGACTTGCTCATCCCCGGCAGTCGCGTGCAAGGAGATTATATTGCCCTCTTTCAAGTCAACCATCTTGGATGGCGCAGAAAAATATATCCAGTTCCTGGAAATTGAAGCTTCCATATCGTAAAAGCCGTCTTTTGGCATCTGGCAATCATCAGCCACTGTGAAATTCGAGCCGTCGAATCCGTGCCCTGCGGAGATTTGCCCTTTCCCGAGAACCTTGCCCAGGTAGGAAACAGACATCACGGGCCAGATGCAGGGGTGCTTGTTTTCCCCGATTATTTGCGCACCATGGATCGGCATTATTTGTATGCCGACGTTCCCGTCCGTGCCCTTTCTTGCCTTGAACGCCGCGACGCTTGTGCTTTGCCCGCTTGCCAGCACGAGCCTGAACTGCTCCTCTACAAGCGGCACCAGGTCCTTGAGAGGAGCGCCGGGCATGATTGCAGCAACGCCTGTTTTGCCAATGCCTGTGCCCGCCGAGCCGCCAGCCCAATCAGGGTCAAAGCGAACTGCAACCGCGCGCGAGCCGCCTGGCTCGAGCTTGTCCAGCGAATCGTGGATTGAATCAGTGATAACGCTTGGGAATTTGAAGTTTGCCAGCCGTTTGCCGGCCCTGTCCGCGCTTTTTTCACCAGCCACGCCGGATTTGGCAAGGATTTCGTTGTATAAGAAGCCAGGGGTGAAAGCAGCGTGGCTGGAAAAGCGGAGCTTCATGCGCTCAAGCTCTACCCTCGCATCTCGGTAATCGCCGGTCTTTTTCCCCGTCCTGCCGTTGCCGTAAGTCAGTACAACGGGCGCACAGTCCTTAGCCATGCCCTCTATCTGACAATAAGTGTTTAAAAATATAACTGCGTGGGCACGCTACCTCCTGTGCATCAGCGCGTAGTCTATTGCATTCCTGTCAAAGCCAACTATGACTTCGCCGCCAATGTCAAGCACAGGAACGCCCATCTGCCCGGTTTTCGTGAGCATCTCAAGCGCGCGGGACTGGTCCGCGGCGACATCCACATCCTCGTACTTTACCCCTTTTTCCGAGAGATAGCGCTTTGCCATCGTGCAGTATGGGCAGGTGGGCGTGGAGTAAACCGTAATCTTTGGCTGTGCGATTGCCCTTTCGTCTATCATGGGAAACACCTGCATTGAACATGGAGGAATTGTATAAAAAGATGGAACATCCAACTGGAAGTAATCAGGGCGAAAGCGAAAAGTACACGCGCCTGTTGCGGCGCAAGCTTTTTATCCACCCTGTGCGTATCTCTGGCCATGAAGCTTCCCGAGATGAAAAAAAAGGTTGCCGAGTGCCGGCGCGAGCTTAAGGACAGGTTTGGCATCACCTCAATTTCCGTGTTTGGCTCATATGTGCGGGGAGAACAAACGAAAAAAAGCGACCTTGACCTGCTTGCAGAGTTTGACGGCGTGCCAAGCCTGATGAGGATAATCCGAGCAGAGGAATACCTGGCAGACATTCTTGGCGTGAAGGTTGACCTTGTTTATGGGCGCGGGCTGAAGGGAGGGTTCAGGAAAGAGATAATGGAAAGCGCGGTGGTTGTCTGAACGGGGAAAATGATTGGCCGTTTGAGCGCCTGCGGGAAATCCTTGCAGAGATTGCAAGGATTGAGAAATTCATCAATGGCAAGAATCTTGAGGCTTTTGGGACGGATGAGAAGACTGTTTATGCGTGCGTCCGCTCGCTTGAGATAATGGGAGAGGCGGCAAAGAGGATTCCGCTGGAATTCCGCAAAAGCACCCAGGCGTTGCATGGAAGGAAATGACGGGCATGCGAGACAAGCTTATCCACGATTACGCAGGCGTGGATGCCAGTGTCGTCTGGAAAACGATAAAGGATGATTTGCCTGAGCTGAAGGGGCAGATAGAAGGCATAACCGACGTGATTTAAGGCGAAAGCGAAAAGTACACGCGCCTGTTGCTCTTGCCCTTGTTCTCCGCGGAGAGGAAAACGATTTTCCCGATTTCGGAAGTGTTCCCCACGTGCACGCCCCCGTCCGCCTGCTCGTCCACGTCGCCTATCTTTACTATGCGCAATTCCTTCACTTCTGGCGGCAGCGCGCCTGCCAGCTTCACCATGCCCGGCAGAAGAAGTGCCTGCTCGCGCGGCAGGTGCGAGATTGTAACGCCAAGGTTGCGCGCGATTGCTGCGTTTGCCTCGCCGATGAGCGCCTCGAATGCGCCCTTGTCAAAGTTCTCCATGGAAAAGTCAAAGCGGCTCTTGTCAACGTCAATCGCATTGCCGGTGATGAGGATGCCGCTTTTCCTGTACATGATTGCGGAGAGGATGTGCCCCGCAGTGTGGGAGCGCATCAGCCTGTGCCGCCTTTCCCAGTCAAGGAAGCACTCCACTTCGTCGCCTGATTGCAAGCCTTCCCTGTCAAGCTCATGGAGAATTGCGCCGTCCTTTTTCGTTACGGCAATCACTTTGTATTCGCCGCTTGCATGCGTGAGCTTGCCTGTGTCCGAGGGGAGCCCGCCGCCGCGCGGCGAGAAAAGGCTGGCATCAAGCGTGGCGAACTTGCCGTCTGCGACGGAAAGCACGCGCGCATTGCATGCGCGCGCGTATGAGTCGGACAGGTAAAGAGGGCTTTCCATAGCGTGTGCTGCGGTCAAACACTTTAAAAATTTGCCCTGCTTAAATTGCCGCGGGAGGGATATTCATGTTCAAATTCACCGTTGAGGATGCCAAGCGCTACAAGAATGCCACGGACGCGATTGTCAACCTCATCGACGAGGGGATAATGGAGGTGCGCGAGGAGGGGCTGTTCCTGCGCGCCATGGACCCGTCGCAAATCGCGATGGTGTCGTTTGCCATGCCGAAAAGCGCATTCTCATCCTACGAGGCGCCCACGCCGTCCGCAAAGGTGGGCCTAAATTTCGACGCGATTGCGAAGATTCTTTCGCGCACGCGCGGCGCCGAGAAGCTTTCCATTTCGCAGGAAGGCAACAAATTCCAGCTCAAATTCACGGGCGCAAGCAGGAAGAGGAGCTTCAAGGTGCCGATATTGGACATGCCCGCGGGCGTTGCCAAGGAGCCTTCCATCGCGCATGATGCTGTGGTGAAGGTGTCAAGCACGCACTTCCGCGAATCGCTGCTCGACGCCTCGCTTGTGGGCTCGCACATCAGCCTCGAGGCAAGCGAGGCGGGCTTTTCCATCGAGGTGCACGGCGACTCGTCCGACCTTACGGAAGAGAACGAGAAAGTGGGCGAAGAGGTCCTGGAGATGGCCGTAACAAAGCCTTCTCGCGCGACATTCCCGCTGCAGTACCTTGAGGACATCGTGAAAGCCTGCCCGGACAATGCGCCGCTGTCCATCCACCTGAAGAGCAACGCGCCACTCAAGGTGGAGTACGGGGTGGAAAGCGCCAAGGTGACCTACTACCTCGCGCCGAGAATCGACAGCGACTAGATTTTTCCCTGTTTTCCATTTTCATCCTGCCTGGCGCTGGCTTTATAAAATATAAGCTTAGACTTATATGTATGAAAAAAGCCCGAAAAGTTTTTTCAGCAGTGGAAACCTGTAGAATTTCCACTTCAATGGAAAGGGCGCTTGCCGCCGTTTCCGACGGGACGCGGCTGGAAATCCTGCGGCTGCTCTCGCGCGGCGAAAAATGCGCGTGCGTGCTGCCAAAGCGCGTGGGCACGTCCCAGCCCGCGGTCTCCCAGCACCTCAAAGTGCTGCGCGAAGCGGGGCTTGTGCACGCGAGGAAGGAGGGGAAGAAGCGGGTATACTCGATATCGGGCAAGGGGAAGAAGGTAATGGGGGACATTTCTGGGTGGTAAAATGAAAATCGAGATACTTGGAAGCGGATGCGCAAAGTGCAAGCAGCTTGAGGAAAGGGCAAAGGAAGCCGTGGAAAAGGCCGGGCTGAAGGCGAGCGTGGGGCATGTGCATGATATAGACAGGATAATTGCCATGGGCGTTTTTTCCACGCCCGCAATGGCGGTGGACGGCAATGTGGTGCTCTCAGGCAGCCTGCCAAGCGTGAACGAGCTTGTTGCGATATTGAGGAGCGAGTAAATGGATGATAAGTTGCTGTTTGCAGTTTTCATAGGGGTTTTCCTCTTCTTTTACTTCGTGCCCCAGCAGGGCATGGTGGAAGGGGCGCTTTATGGCGGGCTGGTGATGTCGCAGGATTATGCGCGGCTGCACGTGCTAACCTGCCTGGTGCCCGCCTTTTTCATAGCAGGCGCAATCACCGTGCTCCTGAAGAAAGATGTGGTGCTCAAGTACCTGGGCGCAAAGGCGAACAGGGCGGTTTCCTATGGAGTTGCCTCTGTTTCGGGCGCAATACTTGCGGTCTGCTCATGCACGGTGCTTCCGCTTTTCGCAGGCATCTGGAAGAGGGGGGCCGGGCTGGGGCCGGCGATAACTTTCCTCTATTCCGGGCCTGCGATAAACATTGCCGCCATATTCCTCACTGCTTCGGTGCTGGGATTCCAGCTCGGCGCCGCGCGAGCCGCAACCGCGATAGTGCTTTCCATTGCAATAGGGCTGTCCATGGAATTCCTTTTCAGGCATGAGAAGAACGAGGGGGAGCGCGGGGAAATCGTGCAGGCGGAGGGAAAGCCGGTCGGCCTGAGGCTTGCGGCAATCTTCATATCCGTGCAAATCCTGTTCCTGGTTGTGAACGGCCTGCAGATTGATTCTTCGCTCAAGCTTGCGGCATTCGCGCTCATAATCGCGGCAGTGGCTTACATGGCGCTTTACAGGCTTACGCGCGAGCAGGCCAAGGAGTGGCTTTTGGAAACTTGGTCGCTTTCAAAAACGCTGCTGCCCGTGCTGTTCATAGGCGTGTTCATCGCGGGCGCAATAGGCGCGGTGCTGCCCGGCGAGATTGTCGCGGCATACCTTGGCGGAAACGGGCTTGGCGCCAATTTCTTCGCCTCAATCGCAGGCGCTTTCATGTACTTTGCCACGCTTACAGAGGTGCCCATAATACAGGCGCTCATGGCAAAGGGCATGGGCGCAGGCCCCTCGCTTGCCCTTTTGCTTGCAGGCCCCTCGCTTTCACTGCCTTCCATGCTGGTGATAGGCAGGATATTGGGGCACAGGAAGACGGCGGCATACGTTGCGCTTGTGGTGGTTTTCTCCACGATTGCAGGCATGGCTTATGGAATGGTTGCATGATGTTTTGATTGGGAGGCAGCAAACAGGCGCGTGTTGCCTGTTCGCGTTTATGGGGTGGATTTGAATGTCGGTTGCGGATGATGCGAAGGATTTCCTCAAGGAGCCGTTCAACAGGCATCTTGTGGCAGGCTTGATTCTGCTCGGCATGGCGCTTCTTTTCCTTGCGCCCGGCGCGTCCGGCACTGTGCAGGAAGGGGAAACTGCCTTGGGCGGGAGCGCCCTGCAGGTGGATTTCTTCTACCTTCCCACCTGCCCGCATTGCTCCGAGCAAAAGCCCCTCAATGCAAAGCTCATGGGCGAGTTCCCAAGCGTCAGGTTTGCCTATCACGACGTGTCGGAGCCTGCGGAAGCCGCCCTTCTGGAAAAAATGGCGTCAGAGCACGGGCTGGACATAAGAAGCCTTGGCGTGCCTGCCACGTTTTTCGGCAACAAGTCGTTCATAGGCTACGAGTCGGAGGCAACCACCGGGATGCAGATAAGGGAATCCATTGCAGGCTGCATTGATGCTTGCACCGTCCAGCCGGTGGAAACGGTTTCCGCAAGCAGCACGCAAAAGCTGGAGATTGACGTTCCGTTCATAGGGAAGCTCAACCCCATGGAATATTCGCTCCCGGCGCTAGCTGTGATACTGGGGCTGGTGGACGGGTTCAACCCGTGCGCCATGTGGGTGCTTGTCTACCTGATTGCGCTTGTGATGGAGCTCAACGACAGGAGGAAATTTTGGTTCATCGTCGGGTCGTTCGTCCTTGCATCCGGCATATTGTACTTCCTTTTCATGGCGGCATGGCTCAACGCATTTTTGCTGCTCGGATACATGAGGGCGGTGACAGTGGCCATCGGGCTGGTCGCGCTAGGCGGGGGCATACTGTCCATCCGCGAGTTCATGGCCACGAAAGGCAGCCTTGCCTGCAAGGTGGGGGATGCGGAAGGCAAGAAAAAGACCATGTCGCAGATGGAAAGCATTGTTTCTTCGCCCATGACCATCCCGACCATGATTGCCATAGTGGCGCTTGCCTTCGTGGTGAATTCCGTCGAATTCGTCTGCTCCGCCGCAATCCCCGCGGTGTTCACGCAGGTGCTGGCGCTTTCCGGCCTCACGGCATGGGAATATTACGGCTACATCGCGCTTTACGTGCTTTTCTTCATGCTCGACGACCTCGTGGTGTTCGGGCTTGCGGCATTCGCGGTTGCTGGCGGGCTTGGGGAGAGATATGCCAAGTACTGCAAGATAATCGGCGGCATCATACTGTTCCTGCTCGGCTTGGTGATGCTGTTCGCGCCCGAGATGCTGAGGTGACACACTCCCGCGCGTGAATGGATGTTCCGGGAGGGCTTGGCGCTGGCCGCAGCTTCAGCGCCCGAGCCGGCGGTAGCCCCGGTTGGCATAGCCCAGCGGGAACGTGATTGACACCCCGTAATCCGCAATGGAATGGGAGCGGGAATCGGGCACGCCGTCCCTGTTCACGCTTATCGCCCATTTCATGTCCGCGAAAAGGGAGACCTTGGCTGCGCCGAAATTCGCGCTGAATGTGCATGAGAGCCCTGCGAACGATTTCCAGCCGCTGTAGGAATAGGATTCGGTCTGCGAACCGATGCCTGCGCCGGACGGGAAATAAACCGTCTCGCTGAATTTGCCGCTTGAAAATGCAACCCCGAGAATGGGGCCTGCGACAAGCGAGAGGCTGCCCGTGCCGAACTCAAGCCCCAGCTTTGCATATGTTTCCATGTTCCGGGCCGCTGCCTCGCGGAAAACGGTGTCCCCGCCCAGCCCTTCGCAATAGCCCTTGATTCTGAATTTCTTCGCCCCCACGGTTATCGTTATGGACGAGCGGATTGCCCAGTTGGGGCCGAGGCGGGACACCCTGCCGTCCAGGGCAACCCCTGCGTTCGGGACGCCGTAGCCGTCCATGGAAAGCACCGCGCCGCCGTACGCGCGCGTGTCCTCAAGAGGGGTCCACCTGAAAAAATCGCGCAAGGCGCCAGGGGGCTGGCGGCGCGGCTTTTCTGCTGCGGGATTGCTGCGGAGGTATGCGGATTCTGCAAGGCAGTCGCCAAATTTCACTGTAACCGGGACGGTGCGCTTCATCCTGCCGTCGCGGTAGGTGAGCCTGCCGGAAAAATGCCCTGGCAGCTCCTGCGTGCTTGTGACGAGCAGCTTTTTCTCCGATACGTTTTTCGAGGAGAAGACCTTGAGGCGGGGGCGCGAGCCGGGCGGCACCATCTGCCGCATGTCAAGCGTGTCGAACTGGCAGAGCCGAAGCGTGCCGCCCTTCCCCTGGGCGGGCTTTGGCGCGCCGGAAAGCGGCTTTTCCTGCTGGAACTGCTTCTGGGAAAAGGCGCCCGGGCTGGACGCGAGAAGCGCAACCATTGCTGCGCCGGCTATGATTTTCGCTGCCTTGTTCATGTCCTTATTATTGTGGCAAGGGTTTATAAATGTGATTGATGATGTAAATGCGTGGAATTATAGCCTCTTGTACATGAAAACCTGGTCGTCGCC
>Ga0172370_10011328_pt1 | contig 10073 bp, 9 predicted proteins | sample LakKiv5m_FD_114538 | JGI IMG/M metagenome (GOLD analysis project Ga0172370, IMG submission 114538) | Freshwater microbial communities from Kabuno Bay, South-Kivu, Congo - kab_022012_11.5m | ecosystem: Environmental > Aquatic > Freshwater > Lake | place: Democratic Republic of the Congo...
TAGAACCGAAACTACCCTCGCCTCTTGCCGATTCGGAAAGCTCGGACACTTCTTCCAATTCAGCTATCTCCACCGGATAAATTATCAATTGTGAAATTTTATCACCCGCTTCAACAATATAATCTTGATCGCTTAAATTTACCAAATGAGTATTGTATTCCCCGCGATAACCGGCATCATAAACACCGCCCATAGTATGAAGGCCGGCTTTGGCAATACCGCTTTTATCTTTGACGATCGCCGCAAAACCATTGGGAAATTCCAAAGCGAATCCGTGATAAAAAATATGATGCTCCAGCGGTTTTAAAACAATCGTTTCCAAAGAAAAAAGATCCATTCCCACGTCACCCGGATGATAATATTGTGGCAATTTCGCATTCTCGTTCAATTTTTTTATTTTAATTTTCATTTGTTTATTTATTTTACTTCTTGAAAACCGAGTTGCAACAAAGCCATTCGCGCCTCTTCAATCTTATCATCTTTAACTAAAATATAATCTTTTGAATAAGTTGATACCATTAAAATATTCATGCCCCCATCGGCAATTGCTTGGCTGACAGTCGCTAAAAATCCTACTGAATAAAATGGAATTGATACATTAAGCGCTATTAAACAATAAAAATCTTTATTACGTTCTATAAGAGCTAATTCTGCCATATTCTCTTCTTTGGTAATTACCGTAATCTCATCTACATCTTTACTAACCATAAAATGCTTTTCCATTTTTGGTACTTCTAAAACTTTTGCATATACAAACCTTCCTTCCTCAATCTTAAAAGAGCTTTCTTTGATGATTTTTTGAATTTCACTATTCATATAACTTTCTTATTAATAATTTTTATATTCTAACATGAATCCTTGCGTTCGCAAGGATGACAGCACACGGATTATTTTCCATCTTCTAAATAAACTGCTAGATTATTTTTTAACGCTTTAAAACTCTCGACCAATCGCGCGGTAGTTCTAGTGTCGGAATAATTTATTACCTCTTCTATTCTAACAAATTTGTAATCAATGATTTCCTGCCCGTCAATTTTGATATTTTTAATTTCATTATCGCTTAAAATTCCGCCGAAAAAAATAAATTGTAAATTCTCTCCATGATTATAATCGTGATCAAATATGTAATCAACACTTAAAAATTTTACTTCTTTCAGATCCAAACCAATTTCCTCTTTTACTTCGCGAATCAAAGTTTCTTTTGGAGATTCCTTTTCTTCTACTACACCGCCAGCGATTGACCAGTGATCTTTATAACTGGTTTTAACGATTAAAACTTCTTCTTTATCATTAAAAATCAAAACACCAACTCCCATCCTCTTTTTCGGTAAATTTTTATAATAGTCGTCAGACATATTTTTGGCTAATTTTGGCTAAATATCCTCATTTTAAACACACTTAATTTGCATTTTTCTAATAATCTGCTATAATATAGTTAATGATATTTGTGAGGGTTTCGGCTCTCCCGCGGTTAAAAACATTAAACCGCAGACAAGTATCAGGTTAAAAAAAGTTTTCTAATCGTTTTCTAGGTCTCCTTCATGGAAGACTTTTTTTATTTCTTTGCAAATTTCATCTTTTTGTGTTTTCCAAAAAGGCATAACATTACTAATCCAATAATTCCACGTATTCTTTTATACCTCTAAGCATATCTGTTCCGTTAAGAATTTCTTCTTTGAAACACCATTTGATTTCGGCGACTTCGGCGTCCAAAAAAGGTTTTGGTTCGCCTTTGATAAGTTCCGCTTGATAACAGATAATCAACGCGTGCTGTTCTCTACCATCGGTTCTGGACCATACCGAAGATTGAATGGATGGTAATAATCTTTTGATTCTGATTTCACAGCCCATTTCTTCAAGACATTCGCGTTTTACGGCTTCTTCCGGCGATTCACCGTAATCTATTCCTCCACCCGGAAATTCCCATTTTTCATGAGCCTCCGGAATAAGCGGATCCAAACGTTTTTGCAAAAAGATTTTTCCTTCCGCGTTTTGAATCAGCGCTATAACAACCGTTGATTGTTTTTTATTATTTTCCATGACACTTTTTATACTTTAAACCGCTGCCATCCCGCTGTTCACGAACAGCGGGACTCCGCTCGCTTTGATTATAAAATTAAATTATTTCCCGTGACAGTGTTTATATTTAATCGGCGTTCCGTTGGATTTTGTCGCTCCGCATGGGCAGGGGTCGTTACGGCCGACTTTATTATGACCGGCCAAAACGGCGGTCTGGTTATTTTCAGCGGCCCGTTTTTCGGCGGCATCGGCAAGCGACGAAGAAACTCCCGGCAAACTTTGCGCTTTCAACGCGCTGTCAGCCAAATTAAAAAACGTCTGAACCGATTGATGACGAACGGATTCCAAAAGGGTTTTGAATAATTGATAAGAGTCCTTTTTGTATTCAACCAAAGGATCTCTTTGACCGTAACCCCTAAGGCCGATACCCGTTCGCAAATGATCCAAAGCGTCAAGATGATCAATCCATAAAGAATCAATGGCATTCAATAAAATAGAACGTTCCAAATCGGCTAAAGTCCTGCCAATTCTTTCCACTGGCCACTGACCGGCGACCGAATTATATTTATCTTCGGCTAATTTCAACAATCTGTCTTTGAAAGGCGCAAGCGATTCTTTGGCAAGCGCCTCGTCAATCAAAGACGGACCAATAACCAATAAAGATGAAACGGCGTTATTGAATTCTTCCTTATCGTCGGGCAAAGAATAGGAATCAAGCAAAATATCAAGTTCTTGACCTAAATATTCCCACAAAATTTCTTTGGTGGAACGATAAGGATTTTCAACTTCAATTTGCGTAAAATCAGTATCAACAGATAAAATCTGAAAACGTTTTTTGTAAATCACTTCGCGGTGTTTATTGACCACATCATCAAATTCCACCAGATGTTTTCTGATGTCAAAATTATTGCCTTCCACTTTTTTCTGCGCCGATTCCAAAGAATGACTGATGAATTTGTTGTCAATCGGCATATCATCGGGAATATGAAGAGTGTTCATCAGACCCTTGATTCTTTCCGAACCGAAAATACGAAGCAAATCATCGTCTAAGGAAACAAAAAATTGACTGGAGCCGGGATCGCCTTGACGACCGGCGCGACCGCGTAATTGATTATCGATTCTTCGTGATTCGTGTCGCTCTGTTCCTAGAACATGCAAACCGCCTAAGGTCTTTACTTCTTCGGCTTCTTTTTCATCTACCGGATTACCGCCCAGAACAATATCAACCCCGCGACCGGCCATATTGGTTGCTAAAGTGACCGCGCCTTTGCGACCGGCTTGCGCGATAATCAGCGCTTCCCGTTCGTGGTTTTTGGCGTTCAAAATTTCGTGTTTGACACCGCTTCTTTCCAAAAACTGGGATAATAACTCGTTTTTTTCAATGGAAATCGTGCCAATCAAAACCGGCTGACCAAGCTCATTTCGCCGTTTTATTTCCTTGGTAACGGCCAATAATTTCGCTTCCTCATTTTTATAAATCAAATCGTTCTCGTCTTTTCTCAATAACGGCTTATTGGTTGGAATAACCGTAACATCAAGATTGTAAATTTTGGAAAATTCTTCCGATTCGGTCGCGGCCGTACCGGTCATACCGGCAAGTTTTTTGTATATCCGAAAAAAATTCTGAAAAGTGATCGTAGCCATAGTAACGCTTTCCTGCTGAACTTTCACACCTTCTTTGGCTTCAATCGCCTGATGCAGACCGTCGGAATAACGTCTGCCGTACATCAATCTGCCGGTAAATTCATCCACGATAATCACCTCACCGTCTTTTATTACATATTCTTTGTCTTTTTTAAATAAAACTTCGGCTTTTAAAGCGGCCTCCAAATGATGAACCGTGGCCACGCCTTCAACCTCATAAATATTCTCAACGCCCAAGGCCTTTTCCATTTTATTTATACCTTCTTCGGTCAAAGTAACAGCCCGCAATTTTTCATCCAACAAATAATCTTCTTCTAAACTTAATTTTTTTACCAACTGGGCGAATTTATAATATTTTTCAGTAGAATCCCCTGCCGGACCGGAAATAATCAACGGCGTTCTCGCTTCATCGATTAAAATGGAGTCAACTTCATCCACAATCGCGTAAAACAAATCGCGTTGGACTTTGTCTTCCAACTTTTGCACCATGTTGTCGCGCAGATAATCAAAACCCAGTTCGTTATTGGTGCTGTAAGTGATATCGGCAAGGTAAGCTTTTGCGCGAGGAACCGGCTCCAAAAATTTTTCGTCAACCACTATTCCGCGATCACGTTCTTCTTCCGCCTGTTCTGCCGGCTGATAATCGGGATTATAAAGGAAAGCCGAGTCGTGTTGTAAAATACCGACCGATAAACCGAGTAAATTATAAATCTGACCCATCCAAACGGCATCACGTTTTGCCAAATAATCATTAACCGTAACCACATGAACGCCTTTACCTGCCAAAGCGTTTAAAACAATCGGCAAAGTAGCGACTAGGGTTTTACCTTCACCGGTTTTCATTTCCGCGATTTGACCCTTGTACAAAACGATTCCGCCGACCAACTGCACATCATAATGACGCTTTTTTAACGTTCTTTTGGAGGCCTCGCGAACAAGCGCAAAGACCTCCGCTAAAAAATCATCAAGATCTTCGCCTTGTTCTTGAACAGCCGTCTTGATTTCCGATACTCTCTTGGCTAAATCCGCGTCCGTAAAATCAACAAACTTCTGCTCCAAAGCGTTTATTTCTTTTACTAACGGATCAAGCGATTTTAAATATTTTTCATTAGCATCCCCAAAAAGTTTGCCCAAAATCATCATAAAATAAATTTAAAATATATTAAGTCAATTATGCTGATTTTAACACTTTCCCGTTAATTTGGCAATAAATTGCGAGATTTGACAATTACAGCACAAGGTTTAAGATAAAAATGTCGTAGCATCATTAACAACAAAATATAAACCACAACAAAACAACAGGAGGAAAAAATGAGACGATCATATTGTCTCAATGGCCCTTTAGCCGTCTTTGCTTTACCGCAAAGTCAAGAGCTTGCGGAAAAAACTTGCGGTATCTTGGGGCAACCTCTGGGCAATCTGAGTTCTAAAACATTTTCGGATGGTGAAAAATGGTGTCAATTTAAGGAAAATATTCGCGGACGCGATGTATTCCTTATCGGCAGCACTTTTTCCCCCGATGATAATTGGATGCGTCTATTTATAGCAATAGATGCTGCCAAAAGATCCTCGGCCCGGAGAATTAACGTAGTCATGGCCTACATGGGCTACGCCAGACAGGAGCGTAAAGATAAGCCACGGGTTCCGATAACAAGCAAGCTACTCATCGATATTCTTATCTGCTCAGGGGCTACCAGAATTATGGGTGTTGACATTCATTCAGCAGCGGCGCAAGGATTTACCAATGCGCCATTTGACCACTTATATGGACATGATACTGTCCTAAAAGAGGTTACGGGTTTTTTTGCTGATAATGCAATAACCAATGACATGGTAGTGGCTGTATCGCCCGATTTGGGAGCAATCACAACTGTGAGGAGTATTGCTTCTCGATATGGTTGGGGTATAGCTTCTATAGACAAAAATCGAGTGGACCATAATCAAGTCGGTGATGGCTTAGGAATATTAGGTATAGATCGTGTCAAAAATAAGATCTGCTTAATATTGGACGACATGGTGGATACCGCTGGAACTTTAAGTAAAGGAGTTAATGCGTTATCCATCGCTGGCGCTCAAAAGGTCTTCGCCGCCATAGTACACCCCGTTTTATCCGGAAACGCTATCCAAAACATAGGAGATAGCAAAATAGATAAAATGTGGGTAAGCGACTCTATACCACTCAACGATGACGCTCGTCTTTGCGATAAAATCGAAGTCGTAACTCTTGCTGGGTTACTAGCTAATGCTATCAGTAGAGTCCACAATGACGAGTCGATTAGCGATTTATTTCCCGACCGACAAAGATAACCAAACCTGAAAGCGCGGAAACCGATTTACCGGTTTCCGCGCTTCTTCATTTTTCCAAAAAATCTACATTTTGACTTGTTTTTTCTCTTTAAATTTCGCGAGTTGATCAATAATCTTTTCCTGTGTAATATCTATGGCTGCGTTTATAGTTTTAGCAACGGCCTCAGCTCTGAACAATTTTCCTTTTAAACCCAAATTTATTTCCGCTCGAAAAATATTTCCGCTTTGCGATTTTAAATCTTTATCAAGCTCTACATTACAGCTTATTATCTGTTGTTGATATTTTTCAAACTTTTCTATTTTTTTATCCAAATAGGCCTGCAACTTTTCGTCAATTTTAAAATTCTTGGCAAAAACTTTGTATTCCATAAGTTTAGTTATAAAGTTAATAAAGTTTATAAAGTTATAAAGTAATAGTAATCATTCACATTAATTTATTCAAATCCAAGATAGCGGACTTCTTCACGCAGTTGGATACCGGCTTCATCTCGAACTTTTTGTTTTACCAAACTGATCAATTGCATTACTTCATCGGCCGTTGCTTCGCCGGTATTTACCAAATAATTCGCGTGCTTTTCGGAAATCTTGGCTCTGCCCATGGTCCTGCCTTTTAAATCGAGATTTTCAATAACCCAAGCGGTGGGGATTTTGCCGTGAGTTTTAAATTCCGGTTTCAGCTCCCAGCCCAGCTTTTCCAACTTTGCGGCAATTTCCTCGGTCCAAATAACATTTTTAAAAATACAGCCGGCAGAAGGTTCCGGTGGCTGGCAAGTCCGTTTTTGCAACCGTTCCATAACCAATTTTTTGGACGCTTCCAAATCGCCTTGTTCCAATTTCAAAACCACATTTGTAATCAGCCACTGCGGATGATCTTTAAAAACACTGTTGCGATAAGAAAAACCGCAGTCGTTTTTAGTAAAAGTTTTTTCGGCAGAATTTTCATCCAAAAAATTCACTTCTTCGACAACCTTGCTCATATCTTCGCCATAGGTTCCGGCATTGCCTTTTACCGCTCCGCCGATAGTCCCCGGTATGCCTGCTGAAAATTCCATGCCGGTCAAACCGGCCGATAAAACGTTCTGCAACACAACCGCCAAAAAATTTCCGGCCCAAACGCGAATTGTTGCGCCGTCGATTTCGAGTTCACCCGGAATAATTTTAATGACCAGACCGTTAAAACCGCTGTCGGATACCAAAATATTACTGCCGCCGCCGATCATCGTCCAAGCGACATTATTTGTCTTGGCTTCGGTCAACAAGGCCTTCAAAACATCGGTTTGATTTGTTTCAACAAAATATTTCGCCGGTCCGCCGATTTTGAAAGTGGTGTGATTTTTTAACGGTTCATTTTCCAAAATTTTTACATCTGGAAATTGTTTTTTGATATTTTCAAACATAGATTAGTTATAAAGTTTGTAAAGTTATAAAGTTGAAAGTAAAATATCATTCAACCAAATCTCTCGCGACTTTATCTATATCCCCTGCGCCGACGACAAGGAGAACGTCGTTCGGTTGTAATAAATTGCTGACGATTTTTTCCGACTCCAAAACACTTGGGGCATAAATAATTTCTTTGGCCGGCTGATTTTTGCGAGCGGCTTCCACCAAATCCTTGCTGCTTAAAGTATGAACGCCGTCATTTTGTCTGCCCAAAACATCATACACTTCGCAAATTACGGCAACATCACTGCGATCAAAACATTTTACGAAATCATCAAACAGTTTGGCGGTGCGATCATAATGATGCGGTTGAAAAAGCAAAACCAAACGTCTGTCGGGATAAAATTCTTTAGCTGCCTTGATAACGTTCAAAACGGCGGTCGGATGATGAGCGTAATCGGAAATAACCGTGGAGCCGGCGACATTTTTAATGCTACCGACAATTTCAAATCTCCGCCAAGTGCCGGTAAATTCACCCAAACTTTCGGCAATGATTTTATCGTCAATATTAAAATGTTTGGCAACGGTTAAAGCCGCTAAAGTGTTATAAACATTGTAACTGCCCGGCACGCGCAAAACATAATTTTGCCCATCAACCGTAAAAGATTGTCGGTTACTGGTGATTTTTACGTCACTTGCAAAAAAATCCACTTCATCGTTATCCAAGCTCCAAGAAGCCGTGGCATAACCCTTGCTTTTTATCAAATCGGCTATATTTTCATCATCACCGTTATAAGCCAAAAAACCTTTTTTCAAAGGCAACGAATCGATAAACTTTTGAAAATGTCTTTTAATGTCATCAAGGTCGCGATAAAAATCCAAATGATCTTCTTCCAAATTATTCAAAACAATCACTTGCGGAGAAAGTTTCAGCATATTGGCTTGCCACTCGCAGGCCTCAACGATCAACAAGTTTGACTTGCCCAAACGAAGATTACCGTCAAAACCAGGGACTTTTGTGCCGACAATAACCGTCGGATCGAAACCGGCTCGTTCAAAAATCTTGCCGATCATCGCAGTGGTGGTGGATTTTCCATGAGTGCCGGAAATAGCAATGGTGGTTTTTTCCAAAGACAATTCGCCTAAAAATTCCGCGTAACTTAATTGCTCTATACCTTCTCTATCCGCCAATAATCTTTCCGGATTGTCTTTTGGAATGGCTGAAGAATAAATCAACAAATCGGCGTCTAAAGGCAAATTATTTTCACTGTGGCCGTAAAAAACCTTGATACCTCTTTTTTCCAGATCTCGTGTTAACGCTGTCGGCTCGCCGCCGTCGGAACCGCTGACCTGTTTATCAAGCGCGTGCAATAATTTGGCAACGGCCGAAACGCCGATACCGCCAATCCCAACCAAATGAATTTTATTCAAATCACCGACTTTTTTCATATATCCGCACACTAACTTTCTTTGTTCGAAAGTAGTGTTAATTAATTTTTATCTACAAATTAAATTTAAACTACTATTTACTCCCGCGTTTAACTTTGATTTTAAAAACACAAAAAGAAAGTTAGTGTGCGGATAAAATTTCTTCCAAAACACTGACGGCAAGGTCGTTATTGACCGGCTCAACAACGTTTGCGATTTTTTTTGACAACAAACTTAGTCGTTCTTGATCGCCGATTAATTCTTTAATTTTATTAGCCAACATAAAACCGTCCAATTCGGTTTCAGACAGATAAACAACGGCGTCTTTATTATAAAAATACTTGGCATTATCTTCTTGCTGACTTGTGGCAAGCGGAATAATGATAGACGGCTTTGCCAAAAATGACAACTCCAGCAAAGTGGCAAGACCGGCTCGAGAAATTACCAGATCGGCCGCAGCCAACAATTCATAATGACTTGTAAATTCCAATTCCTTGGGATGATAATTGTTACTTTCGCCTTCAACCGTTTTACCGCGACCGACCAAATGAAAAATTTCCCACTCTGCCGGCAAATAATTTTTAGCTTCCACGAATAATTGATTCAATCTGAGAGCACCCGTGCCACCGCCGATTACCACCAAACGGACATGCTCGCCTTTTTGCTGATTGCGTTTGGCGTTTCTTGCCTCCTGACGCACCAAAGAACCGATTAATCTGGTTTTGAAACGAGGAAAATCGTCCAATGATTCCGGAAAAGTAACCGTAATTCGATCGGCGATAATACTTAAAATTTTATTGGTAAAAGTCGGACGGATATCAAGTTGATGAATAATAACTTTTACGCCGTTAAATTTGGCGGCCAGCATTACCGGCAATGAAACAAAACCGCCGGCGCCAAGCGCCACATCGGCCTTGAATTTGCGAAAGAAAAAATAGGCCTGAAAAAAACCGGCGATCGTTTCCAACGGCGCGATTAAATTCAGAAGCGAAAAATATCTCCGCCACTTGCCCGCCAGAATTCCCTTGTAAGGCAAATGATAATAATTAATCAGCTCTTTTTCAGGCCCGGCAATCGTGCCTAAAAAAGCGACTTCAATTTTCGGATCAAGTTCCGCTAAATGTTGCCACCAAGCAAGTAAAGGTGTAACCGAGCCCAGTGTGCCGCCACCTGTCAAAACTATTTTCATAAATATTCTTTAAAAACCAAATTTAATCTGCGCACTAAACATAAATATCTAACATTTACCTCGCCGTAGCGAAGCGCGAAGGCGGGCGGTCAAAACTATTTTCATA
>Ga0172370_10011330_pt1 | contig 10071 bp, 5 predicted proteins | sample LakKiv5m_FD_114538 | JGI IMG/M metagenome (GOLD analysis project Ga0172370, IMG submission 114538) | Freshwater microbial communities from Kabuno Bay, South-Kivu, Congo - kab_022012_11.5m | ecosystem: Environmental > Aquatic > Freshwater > Lake | place: Democratic Republic of the Congo...
GCTAATTCCATTTCGCCTACGGCTTCATTCCATTAGCCCAAGGAAGAAACCCCACAAGGAATGACTAAATAAAATGGGAATTCTAATTGTCGTTGAATGGGAAATATAATTGTCGTCAAACAGGGTTTTGAGCTGACTAATTTCGCTTAAAGCGTCAAGATGATCTTTTATTTGGGACTCTATACTCAATGTTAAAACGGGTAAATTGATTTGTGTTATTTTCTTGATTTACCCGGGGAAAGACAATTTTGTTCCCTAATTATCAAATTTGATCAAGAAACTTTATAGTTACCAGAGAATTTAGTAATAACGTCATTATTAATGAATAAAGTGGAGAAAATTAACTTTGACCAATAATAGCCAATTATTCTTCATTGCATTTAATATTGTAACTTTAATTTGCAACTGTTATTCGAAGGATAAGAAAGAGTTAAGATTACCTAACTGGTTTTGGGAAACACCGGAAACGCCGGGTGTTCTATATGCGGTAGGTTATTCAGATCCTTATGAGTATGCGGAAAGTAGTTTTAAGGAAGCATTTGACAATGCAGCTGAAAGATTGTGGTATGATCAAAATTGCAGAATCATCAATAAGATGATTTCGATGGATACTCCCGGATTCGATTTTCCCGCGGCCAGAGTCTTTAAAATTAAAACCGACACTAGTGGATTAGCGGATTTTAAGAGAACTATTTATCATCTGGATTCTCTTTACACGAAACATATTGTTGTAGTCTTGGTCGGCACGGCAACAGTGAAAATCAAAAGCAGACTGATGGTCTCGCCCAGCATTAATGAAGTTGACCTCAATGAAAGAAAAAACCAGGTCTCAGCCACTATGTACACTGATCAATATGCCTTTGAAACATCGTCTTGGATGGAATTAGAAGCTGAATGCAGAAGAAAACTAGCAAATATAATTTGTACCGAATTATCCAATCAGCGAATAATGATTAATGAAGCTGTATTTAGTACAACTGATATTAAAACCGATATTATTCTGTCCCAGATCCAAACTATAGGTCGCGCTGTTGACAAAAATACCGGGGCGCGTTGGATAAAAGTATCGGTTCCGATTTCATATATTCGGATCCCCGCGGAAAATCCTCATCATTAAATAAACCTCTATAGTAATGAAAAAGAACTTTATAATAAAACTTGCTGTCTTTGCTTTTGCAAATGCGTTACTATTTATTTTTACCGAATCATTAATGCCGCAAGATTCCTTTAAGGAATGGAAAAATAAGGAAAGTGATAATCGAAGAGAATTCGATTCTACCTATGTTCAGAATTTTAATAATTATATTTCCGAACAGGATTTGAATTTTGCTGAGTATTTAATGCAAGAATGGAAATCGTTTGACGCATTTAAAGGTATTGTCAGGGATTCCATACCCAAACCAATTAAATCACCAGTTTGGCATCCAGCAAAGTCTAAGTCAGAAGATGACGAATCAAAAGAAGATCATCAAATTAATACCATATTTGATGAGAGAAAACCTTCCCCCAAGCTCCCCTCCCAGGAATTGTTCAATCTCCCTGAATATAAAATCAAATCATTAGATAAAATTGCTGAATTAAAAACACTTCCCTACTGTGTGGATTTTTATGGTAATACTCTGGATTACAATGTGCCTGCATCATTTATTCTGAATGAAGGATATAGTCCTTCACCAGAATTTTTCGCCAACGCTTGGCTGTATTTTAGCTCTTCCCCATATGATTTAATATTGACGCAGTCCCAATTGCACGCCAATAGATTAGTCTTGAATGACTGGGGCTATATTTTATTGCTCAAAAAGCTCTCTGAAGAAATATGCCCCGACTCCAAAGTCAATAGTTTGGTTACTCAGTGGTTTTTATTAATTAAATCTGGTTATGACGCAAGACTAGGATATAATGAGAACAATCTTTGTATTCTTATCACCACAAGGCAAATTATCTACGAGACGGTTTTTTTCCTAGTAGATGAAAAAAGATACTTTGTTGTTTTTATTCAATATAATGATGGATCAACCAGCAAATTCTTTATTTATGATCATGAATATGCCAGTGAAAATAAACAAGCAGATTTAAGAATAATTAAAGAACCTAATTTATTTACCTATCCTGAATCGCGCACTTTAAGATTTAAAAAGCTATTTGAGGAGGATACTTGTAAGATTAATTTCAATAAAAGTCTAATTGAATTTTATCAAGAATATCCCCAGACAGATTTGGAAATTGTTTTTAATGGTTCTTTATCAAATGAAGCAAAACATTCAATTGAGAGAGAACTTAAGCCCCTGCTCGATCCTAATGATGAAATTGCGGCGGTTAATACACTCTTAAAGTTTGTGCAGACTGCCTTTGAATATCAGACGGATCTGGAGCAATTTGGCGAAGAAAATTATCTATTTGCGGAAGAAACTTTGTTTTATGAACACTCCGATTGTGAAGATCGCTCAGTTCTATTTGCGGATTTAGTTAGTAAGCTTATTGGTCTTGAGGTCATCGGCCTCGAATTTCCGGGACATGTAGCAGCCGCTGTTTGTTTTTCGAAGGAGGTCAAGGGTTATGAAATTGATTATAATAATAAAAAGTACTTGATTTGTGATCCCACCTATATTAATGCTACAGCCGGGCAGTGTATGCCGGAATTCCGGGACAAGACGGCTAAAATAATTGATATTTCCAGGTTCTAATTACACTGAAAATCAAGGTTGTATGACATTTCTGGAGATTATTTCAGACTGTAGCTGTCAGACAGAATTTAACCATTCCACAATTGTGGAACTTTGGACAAGTATAATGGTACCTTGAGTCAAAAACTGCCCCTCGTCAAAATACAAAATATGGAAAAACGTTTAAAAAACAAATCACAAAGAGACTTAATGTCCTGTAAAAATATCGCGTATTTTGAAAAATCAGTAAATTTTCGGTGATGATTTTGGCAGATTTTACAAAAATAGGAGGAAATGGGTGGAGTTATCCTGAGGGATTAAAGAACTGATGAAAACAACTAAGCAGATTTCCAGTAGTACCGGTGGTGCAAACCGCCAAGAATCGGCTCCGATTTGACATCGCCAAGCTCAGGTGATTCAATCTCTCTGCTCTAGGACAATCTTTATCTAATGATAAATGCGTCCTGCTTACATGATAATACCTATGGATATATTCCTTCAAAATTTGCTTCAGATGACTTTCATTCAATTGCTAATGCGTTTCCTACCCGTGTTTATCACCTGGCATTTCCGACGCCAATATAATCGAAACCCTTTCCGGTGCCAGGCTATCACAGTCTCAGGTTTCACGATTACCAGTAGTTCCCGCCAGTTTCTTAGCCATTTTGAGAGCAAAATCCGGACAGCTCTGTCTGAATATGTTCTGCCCCAAGTGGAATTGGAGAAATGGGTTGATTAAATTAGTTCGTAACGCTTTTAATAACATTGCTAACCCATGCCCGGCTGCACCCATTCTTCCGGGCGATGTCGGCATAGCTGACATAATCACCAGTTTCAAGACCGCGCACTCATTCGAGAGCCAGTTCCATCCGACGGGTTTTCTTTTTCTGCAAGATGTACGAATATCGCTGAGCGGGAAGACACAATAATTGGTGAGGGCATAAAAAATGGGCGACACTTTCAATGATGTCTCCCAGGTTTTGGGAATCTTTTTTCTGCGGTATTAGCAGGAATACCGCGATTTTATCTCGTCGGAATTCATATATCCTTGTTTTTTTCCTTTATCAGATTCAGAGTTATTAAGACCTCACTTCTTTTTCCGTTCGTAATCAGGCACAGGCGGGGAGGGGGAAGGGACTTGAACCTCGCACTTATGGGTTAACATGATAGTGCATTCATTTATTACTATTTAACAACTTTGGATTATTGTATGTTACCCGTTACGAACTCGCGGCTTTTTTCGCCCTCTTTCACCCCAAAATCTTAAACCGACCCTATAACTTAAGCACAAAATATTCTTCTTTTCCTCTACTAAGCGGGCCCCCGCTACAGGTGAAAAAGAAGCCGACTCAGCAATGGGTCGGCTTGTTTTTTAGTGTGCCGAGCATGTTCAACAGCTTGAGGGTGCAAATCCCTTACAAAGGTTTAGAGAACCGAAGTATTAGAGAAACGCAAGGGCATTGTCGTGAGGCAATGTCTGAAAGAAGCGTGTATCAAAGCTGCGACCTGACGAACAGAAACCGGATATAAGGCAGTCATAGCCGGACGAGTGGGCAAATGATCACAAAGTCCGCATCTCTCAAGAGTTATGGCTGTAAATCCGGCGGGTGCGCAGCGAAGGCGGTTGAGCTTACCTTGGGAGACCTGTTATGTGTCCGGCAGCTGCCGGACTGAGACGGCTGCGAAGCCGTTTGACCGCATAGCAGGAGTCAGCAGAGAGCATAGTAGTCCCGCTGGGGATGAAGGCTTGAACGGATTAGAGCGGTAAATAGGAACTGAATCTTATGATAGTAATGCGTCGGAAAATCCAATACGAATTGGCCTTGACTTCAGGGGTAAAAGGTGAAGCCTTCAAGCCTGCGGCGAGGGACGAAACTATCATAATGAAACAGGATACCGAAAGCCCGGCGAAAGCGGACGAAAGAACGCATTCGCTAAACTAATCCGAACCGCCGTATACGGACCCGTATGTACGGTGGTGTGACAGGGAAAGTTCGTGAGAACCTACCTATATCGATTGGAGTTATGAAGATGGCACGAAAATGGTGGATGATGGCATAACCCGCTATGTGAGAAAAAGATGGATTTTTGGGGATTTTATATATACAATTGGGCAGGTAAAAACAGTTTTCTTGAAAAATTTGTAAATTCTCCAAAATTTACTTGACAAATTTCAAATATTTTATTATAATCTCTTCAGATTTTAAAACCAACCTGTGAGGGGAACTGGGTGGTGAAAGATCCGACTATCCGATTACCTTTTCTCCTTGGTTTATCCTCCATCTTACGTTGAATCTTTGCTTAAAACATTAATTTTGTTATATTCAGCATTATTATGCTTAGATTCTCAAAATATTTTTTTGTTTTCTGTTTCCTTCAAACTTTTCCATCGTTTTCCCAAACTCATGTCTCCGGTGTCGTATCCGGTATATGGAATTCGGAGGGGAGTCCGTATATCCTCGATTCTACTATCGTCATCCCGCAAAATACTATCCTACTCATTAATCCCGGCGTTACTATACGCATCGGAGCTCAGGACAGCATCAAGGTTTACGGATCATTTTCCGCCTTAGGGAGCGAAACTGATTCGGTATTTTTCCTGCCTGCGGAAGGAGATACAAGCTGGAAACTGATCTATTTTTATCCGACTTCCGACGATAGTAACAGTTTTAGCTACTGCCGTTTTGAAGAATCAGGGGGGTATCTGATTAAAAGCGCCGATTGCAGCCAGATTTATTCCAACTGCACTTTTAAGAGTTATGAATATTCTCTGGTATTCGACAATAACAATGGAAGAATTATTTCCTGTGTTTTTATCACTGATGCGTGGGCAATAGTGAGTTCCTGGGGCTCAAATATGCTAATCGATGGCAATGACTTTTCCCAAAGCGGGCAGGGGATAGACGGCTATGGCGCATCCGGGACAATCACAAATAATGTGATGAATAATAGCAATTGGTTCATATCGATGAGTGCGATATCGGGTATGACTATTGCGAATAACAACATTGGAGGAGTCATCGATTTAAGCGGGTCCAATTGTATTATCAGCGAAAATACAATTGAAGGCGATGTATATATTTATGGCAGCGGAATGACCTTAAGCTCAAACACTATTGCCGAACAAGTTCGTTTTTATGCCTCCAATTCTCAGGTCGTTGGTAACATTATGACTTATTCTGGCAGTTGGACTTTATATTTGGATGACGCTATTAATGTGCTGATTAAAGACAATCAAATCACCGATTACATACATACCTGGGAATGTGACGAATTGACCATAAGGGATAATACACTACAAGGTATTAATTCCTCCAGCGATCAGGATATATATGTAATTAAAAATACTTTTAGCAATGGTAGTATAACTGTATTGGATAACGCTCATTTTCAGGTGGACAGCAATTATATTAATGGTGGTTTGGAGACAGGGGAAGAAAGTCTAGTTGAAGCAAGGAATAATGAACTTATTTGGCTATCTGGGGATTATGTCAGCAAGATGGTTTGGACTGAAGGAACGCTGATTTTTGAAAACAATACTATCAAATGTGAAAGTTATTCCACTTTCATCACAGATTTGGTCTATGTGGAAAGCGCCGGTGATTTAACTCTAAGAAATAATATCATTATCGGCGACAATGTCAACAGTGTGGGCTTGAAAGTAGAATCCGGCGGCATAGTAGATAATTCCTACAATTGTTTTTGGAAATGCGACACGGTTTATGTTGGATGTTCAGCAGGAACCGGGGAATTTTACGGAAATCCCTATTTAATCGAAGGCAATCCTTTCGACGCTGGACTGCAGGCGATTTCGCCCTGTATCGATGCCGGTTATCCTTGGGGAGTCGGCGACCCGGACGGGACCGTGAAAGATATGGGATTTCAATTCTTCGACAACCGCATCGATCATCCTCCTACTGTTTATTCGGATACAGCTTCCTTAGCCTCTTTAGGGCAAGAATACGGTTATTGGGCAAAGACTTCCGATGATGGGAATACAGTAACTTTTAACTTTGAAGGATTGCCCGATTGGCTGAATCCCAGCGGGATATTGACAGTAGCGGACAGTGTTCTGCTGGAGGGAAATGTCCCCGCCGGACAGCCTGATTTCGATTATCTTATCCGAGTGGAAGATTCCGCTGGGCAAATCGACACCCAGCGGGTATTTGTTGAAACTGTGCCTTATACGGTTTTATCGGGGATAAGAACCGGAATACTGCCGGTGGGAAATTCGCCCTATTTGATGGTGGGAGATGTAACGGTACCGGCAGGCGAAGGTTTGACCATCGAGCCCGGGGTGGAAATCTATGCCCGCAAGCATTATGAGCCGGACGGTTTATTTACTCTAAAAGTCTATGGACAAATTATAGCGGAGGGGATGGCGGAAGATACCATTGTTTTCGCATCAGCGGAAGCAGAACCTGATTATGACGATTGGGGAGGGATAAAGTTCATAAATTGCCGGGATGATACAAGTGTTATCTCCTATTGCAGGGTAGAAAATGCAAAATATGGAGGAGTGAATGCAGATTCTTCTATGTCATATATTATAAACGAAAATACATTTCAGGGAAATTATTTCGGAATTTTAATAATTAACGGATCAAGTGGAAAGATTACTTCTAATTTTTTTACTGACAATCAATCATATTCTATCTATTTAGAAAATTCAAATCCGGATATATCTAATAATAGTTTATCAGATCAAGAAAATACTGGTATAATGCTATTTAATTCAAATTGTTATATCCACGATAATATTTTTAATGGTTTTAGTGGAATTAATATAAACACAGATGCATGTCCATTGATAACTTGGAATATTTTTATCAATCTTATCGCTGGCGCTATTTCAGTTTCAAATAACGCTGCACCAATTATTGCCAACAACATTGTTTATGAGTGCAACAGTGGATTCTACATCATTTACAATTCAATACCTGTAGTTGAAAATAATATTATTGTAAATAATAATGACTATGGAATTTTTCTTTTTAGCATTAATCCTTTTAATGATACTCTTTCAATTAAATTCAATACTATTTGGAATAATCAAGGCGGTGATTTTATTAACTTTCCCGAATTTTATGGAAGTTATTCTGAAATCAATACAAACGGGGATTCCTGCGATATTTTTTTCAATATCAGTGAAGATCCGCTATTTGAAGGCGGTGAACCATTTTCCTTCATTCTGCAGAATGGTTCGCCCTGCATCGACGCCGGCAATCCGGATACTGCATATTACGACAACGAAGATCCGGCTAATCCCGGTTTCGCGCTTTATCCCGCGAAAGGGACGATAATTAACGATATGGGACGGTACGGAGGGCATGGAACTTCTTTCTGGACGGAGGTGAATTTATGGGACAATATCAACACTCCGAAAAGCATTACACTCCGACAGAACTATCCGAATCCGTTTAATTCCGCCACCAGAATTGAATTTTACCTGCCGTACAGTGCCTATCTCGAACTAACCATCTATAACATCATGGGAAAAGAGGTGATCAGCCTATGGGACGGTAAACTGGAAGCCGGGGAATTTTCTTTCGTCTGGGACGCCTCGAACGCTGCTTCCGGCGTTTATTTCGCGTCGCTGAAGGCGGAGAATTTTCGGACGGTGAAGAAGATGTTGTTAGTGAAGTAGATTCATTTAACTGCTGCAAGAACATTTAGTTAACTAATTTCATTAAAAAATCTAATTACAATGGAGATTAAAATGAGATATCACTTAGCGTCCTTAATTGGGATATTTATTGCCCTATTCTTGAAAGGGACAATTGCATATTCGCAAATTTATGTGACTAGTAATATTGATTACAATTGCACATGGGAGTATCAATATAGTCCTTATATTATTTGGCCTACAAATCCTAATGTTGCTATTACAATATTAAGCGGCGCCACTCTTACAATTGAAGAAGGAGTGCAAGTTCTTTTTTATGATGCGCAACAACATCAATACTCTTTAATTGTTGCAGATGGTGGACATTTAATTGCAGATGGAGTCTATTTTATGGCTTATACGGATCCTTCAGCAGGGTACGATTATTGGAATGGTATTAGATTTGAAGATGGCTCGGGAGGTTCAATAATTAATTCAGTAATAACTCATTCTAATATGGGAATTGAAGTGTATTGTCAAGATGAAATTCCAGTCATCTCAAATAATATATTAGGATACTGTGAAAAAGGCTTATATTTCAATGGATGTAACGATATGACAGAAGCACATTGGATTAGAAATAATGAGATTCAGCATAGTTTATGGAAATCAATCGAATGTATTAATTCACAAGTGACTTTCTCTGAAAATTTAATTTATCGACAGGATGCAATCGAGGGTACTCCTAGTTACGGATACTATTTGGAAGAATCCGATGTTACAATAATTGGTAAAAACGATCCTGAGAATCCTGATTTTGACATATATTCCGATGGGATACATCGAATAGAACACGGAATATACTGTTATAATTGTGAACCGACAATTCGACAAATGAGTTTTAGACAATATTATGGATCTTATATAAACATGTGGAATACTATTACGACTAAAGGAACAACAGGTACTTTTTCACCAAATATTACCCAAAATCACTTCAGAGGTGTTATTAAAATTAGTGTTTGTGAAAACTCTAGACCATTGATCACTGATAATGATTTTCAATTAGGTGAAAACGGTATTGTAACTAGTTATCAGTTGTTTTGGATAACTATTGAAGAGGGTAATGGTTCTGCAATCATTCGTAACAATATCTTTTGGCAGCCAACCGGGGCAATTTGGAATGAATCGAATTCATCGACTCCAACGAGAATTGAGAATAATATATTTATGTCAATTGATGATGATAATACATATAGTACAAATTATATATATTGTTGTATTTATTTACATGAAAATGCTAAATCTGAAATATTCAATAATCTTTTCTATCAAATAGATTATGAATATCCTGAACCAGCATATAGCAACATATATGGTTATTGTATATTTATTAATGATGATTCACCATCGACAGATTTTACAATTTATAATAATATTTTTACAGGAAATTGTGTGGGGGCGATTAGAGTACCTAATTCTACAGCTACTACTTTTGCAGTAAACAATAATAATTATTACGACTTAGGTAGTGGAGTAAAATATTATTGGGTTGATACTAATCATGCAGTACATGAAATCACTACTATTAATGAACCGGGTATTCTAACTTCTGATCCGAATCTTGCATATATTAACGAAGAAGATGTTTTCGATTGCGATTTTCATCTGACTTACACCTCCTCCTGCATCAACACTGGCTACGATGACGAGGATTTCAACGATCCTGACGGGACGGTCAACGATGTTGGGGCTTATGGCGGACCTAATTCATTGACGCCGCATTATGTGCTCATCCCCAGC
>Ga0172370_10011335_pt1 | contig 10067 bp, 7 predicted proteins | sample LakKiv5m_FD_114538 | JGI IMG/M metagenome (GOLD analysis project Ga0172370, IMG submission 114538) | Freshwater microbial communities from Kabuno Bay, South-Kivu, Congo - kab_022012_11.5m | ecosystem: Environmental > Aquatic > Freshwater > Lake | place: Democratic Republic of the Congo...
ACCATCGTTTACGGGCAGCATTTGCTTACTTATAAAGTGGATGAATTTGTAAATATCCCTGACCAGAACTTAGAACGCAAGTTAAACCTTACTGCGCAGGAAACCATTGACCTTACCACCAATGGAAACGTTTCATCAGTAACAACCGATATTATTCCTTTTGCTGTTTCGGGCGATGAACAGATAAACTCCATGCATATAAAATCAGGCACCATTAATGTTTCTGTTTCTTCTGAGTTTCTTCACAGCGGGATGATTACCGTTTCTTTTCCAACCGTTACAAACGGAGCGGTAACGCTTTCAAAAACTTTTTCCCTGAATTATACAGGCTCAGGTCCCGTACAGGTTTCCGGCAGTGCAGACTTAACAGATTATACCCTTAATCTCTCCAATGGCTCACAGGGCTTTGGCGAACTGCCCGTTGTTTACACCTTAACGCTTAACAATTCAGGCAATCCTGTCACTACATTAGAAAGCATTACGGTCAACCACCAGATGCAGGATTTAAAGTTTGATGCCCTCTTCGGAAACCTTGGTCAGAAAAGTATTGATATTCCTGCCGATACCTTAAAGCTTGATTTCTTCAGCAACTCTTTAGGAGGACAATTCTCGCTTGTTGATCCGCGCTTAAAGCTCACCGTTTCAAATTCATTCGGTTTGCCTATACGTGGCGTGTTCAACCAGTTCAGTGCGCAAAATAATTTAGGCAGCGCCATCAATATTTCCGGCAACGACATCAATCCTTTAAACATCAATTCGCCTTCAGTGAATGAAGTAGGGCAGAGCGCGTCAACACTAATAACACTGAACAACACCAACAGCAATATTGCATCGGTCATCAACAGTCAGCCTTCAAAAATCATTTACAATATTCAGGGCATCACCAATCCTGAAGGCAACAGCACTTCAAATTTTATTACAGACCAGAGCCAGGTGGATATTGACCTTGAAATGGAACTCCCGCTCAATGGCAGCGCTTTCGATTTCGTTATTCAGGACACAATGGATTTCACTTTTCCTTACGAGATAGAGAAAATTCAGGAAGCGCTTTTCCGCCTGAACATCGAAAACGGTTTCCCGGTGGAAGCCAAAGTGCAGGTTTACTTCACTGACGAAAATCTTAACATACTGGATTCATTGATAAACACAGGTCAGCAGGTCATCAGTTCCGGTGCGGTAAACAATAATGGAAGAATAACAGAACCTAACCGCGTTATCACAGATATTCATTTCCCGGAAGAAAAGATAAACAACCTTTACGGAACGAAGAAAGTAATTGTAACCGGAACACTTTCAACCAGCAACACCGGATCAGTGCCCGTAAAAATTTATGCTGATTATTCAATGGATGTAAGACTTGGAATGCAGGCGACTTTAAAAGTTGGATTATGAAAAACATCAAACAATCTGTCATCCCGCCTCAGGCAGGAAGCGTAGTCGAAGTGCTTAAAAGACATCTTGCGTTTGGCATTCTTTTATTTCTTTCATCAAATGTTATCGCCCAAAACGATTTCACAGTTTACAACCTTCGTAACACACCGCAATCTTCCTATCTCAACCCTGCATTTATCCCGCAATACAATTTTTTCATTGGCTTGCCTGCAATTTCATCCATGAGTTTCAGTTTCGGGCACAGTGGTTTTGCTTACACTGATTTAATTCATAAACGCAGTGATGATTCATTATTCATTGACATGGACAACATGATTGCAAAATTGGGGAAGAAGAATTTCCTTTCTGTTAATGCCTCTGCCGATCTGCTTTCATTTGGTTTCAAAGTCAAAAAGAACTGGATTACTTTTAATGCCACCGAGAAAGTTTCCGCCCGTTTCAGTTACCCAAAAGATTTGATTCGTTTTGCAGTAGAAGGCAACGGAGCATTTCTGGGTGAAACTGCTGATTTTTCAGGCATCAGCATTAATGCTGTTCATTACCGCGAGTATGCAATTGGTTATGCCCGTACCATCGGAAACAAAATAACCTTTGGACTGAAAGCTAAATATCTTTATGGCATGGAAAACGTTTATACCGAAAAGAGCAACCTCGGCATTTACACAGATGAATCAACCTTTGACATCACTGCCAACTCTGATTTCCGCATCAGCACATCAGGTTTGCAAACTTTCGGAAAGACAGGTATAACAGATTACGCTTTTAAAAGAAACAACCACGGATTTGCGGCTGATATTGGTTTAGATGTGAAACTGAACAAACATTTTTCTGTTGCTGCAAGCGCGCTTAATCTTGGCTTCATCAACTGGAAAAGCGATGTGAAAAACTATTCAGGCAATAACCAGTCTTTTACCTTCAGCGGTATTGATGTAACCAAACTAACTGCTGAAAACGGAAGCACAGATTTCACGCAGGAATTATTGGATTCGCTTACCAACACCTTTAAAATTGAGGAAACGATTGAAGCATATACTTCAAAACTCTCTCCTTCTTATTACCTGTCTGCATCCTGTTCAATTAATCCCAATAACATTTTCACAGTTACAGGTTACATGGAAACATCAGGCAAAAACATCAATCCGGCTTTCACAGTTGCTTTTGCAAAAAGGGTTGCCAACAAACTTAGTTTTAACATCAGTTATTCAATGGAGAACCGTAGCTACAATAATGCAGGCTTTGGATTTTCAGTGGACATGGGTCCGCTGCAATGGTATCTTGCATGTGATAATGTACTCGGAGTTTTTCTTCCTCAGAATACACGCACCCTTCAGTATCATGGAGGCATAAATCTGGTTTTCGCAAAGAATGTGAAGAAAGTGAAACCAGAAAAGAAACAACCTGAAAAAGTAGAAAGAAAGGGCGGTCCAAAGTTTTAGGTTTTACACTGCCATACAATTATTCTTTATTTTTGTATTATTGAATACTTTTTCAAAAAGGTAATCTATACTATGATGTACGACTTCTACAAAATACTGGGTGTAGATCGGAACGCTTCCGTTTCGGAGATCAGGCTTGCCTATCGCAGGAAAGCTAAGTTGTATCATCCTGATATAAATCCTTCAGCAAGCGCACACGAATATTTTACCCTTCTCAATAATGCCAACGACACACTTTGCGATGAAAGGAAAAGAAGACTTTATGACCTGAAACTGGAATACGGAGAATCAAGTGCAGCTAACAGAAGCAAAGCTCAGCCGCCTCACCGCGACCATGCTTACCGCAGAAACCCGGAATACCAGCCCAGACCGGCAGAAACAGATATTGAACCATCTCATCCTCCATTCAGGTTCTTACTTTTCTCCATCATGTTTATCGGGATGCTTTGCTTTTTCATTCCTTCGCTTGCCGTTTATTACAATGTAATAAATTTTGGCGTTCTGCTCCTGTTTCTTCCCGGTTATTTTATGATACGGGATGTAACAAAGGAGATATTCTTCAGTGAATGATTGATTTCACTCCGAAGGAAATACTTTTAAAATACTGGGGCTATCCGGGTTTCCGTCCGTTGCAGGAAGTAATTATTCAATCCGTACTGGACGGAAAAGATACGCTTGCCCTTTTGCCCACAGGCGGTGGAAAATCAATTTGCTTCCAGGTTCCCGCGCTTTGCAAAGAGGGTTTATGCCTTGTTATTTCTCCGCTCATCGCTTTGATGAAAGACCAGGTGGACAGCCTGCGCAAAAAAGATATTAAAGCTGTTGCCGTAAACTCCATGATGAGCATGAAAGAAATTGACATCGCGCTCGACAACTGCATTTACGGTAATTATAAATTCCTTTACCTCTCTCCCGAACGGTTAAAAACAGAAATCTTTTTACAACGCTTACCAAAAATGAATGTGAACCTGGTTGCAGTTGATGAGGCGCACTGCATCTCTCAATGGGGTTATGATTTTCGTCCGCCTTACCTTAAAATAAAAGACATCAGGGAGATTGTGCCGCATGTTCCGGTTCTTGCGCTTACGGCAACCGCAACGCCAGATGTTGTTAAAGACATTCAGCAGAAACTTGGCTTTAAAAAAGAGAATGTTTTAAGGAAAAGTTTTAAACGCGGAAACCTTGCTTACGTGGTGCTGCTTGAAGAAGATAAAAACAAACGCATCCTGAAAATTATTAATAACGTTGGTGGCAGCGGTATCATTTATGAGCGCAGCAGGCGCAAAACTGTTGAAACCGCTGACTTCCTTAAATCAAATAAAATCAGTTCAGCGTTTTATCATGCCGGGATGGAAGCCCGGAAACGTGCAGATGTACAGGAAGATTGGTTAAGCGGAAAAGTCCGGGTGATTGTTGCTACAAATGCTTTCGGTATGGGCATTGACAAGCCTGATGTACGTTTTGTTATTCATACCGATTTAGCCGAATCACTGGAAGCGTATTTCCAGGAAGCCGGACGTGCCGGGCGTGATGAACAGAAGGCTTATGCTGTGTTGATGGTGAATGAAAAAAATATAACAGAACTAAAAAAAAGAGTGGAAACTTCTTTCCCTTCAAAGGAAGAAATAAAACAGGTTTATCATGCGCTTGCAAATCATTTCCATCTTCCTGTGGGAAGCGGAGCTGATCATTTTTTTGAATTCGACATTTCCGACTTCTGTAAAAAATATAAGCTGGAAGCCTTGCGGGTGATGAACTGCATAAAATTCCTTGAAAAGGATGAATACCTGTTGCTTACCGAAAGTTTCTTTATGCCTTCACGCCTGAAGATTACCGGCACAAAAGAACAATTGTATGAGCTGCAGGTGGCAAATGAAGAGTTGGATATGGTGGTAAAAGTGATGCTCCGTTCCTATTCGGGTTTGTTCTTCGAGTATGCCAGTATTAATGAAAAAGAGATTGCATCCCGCACCAAACTTGATTATACCAAAGTGCTGAATGTAATTTACCGTTTACAGGAAAACGAATTGGTTTCTTACATTCCTCAAAGCAGTTTGCCAAAACTCTCTTTCGGCAGCGGAAGAATTGATTCGGAAATGCTCAGCTTCTCAAAAGAAAATTATGATCAACGCAAAAAAGTATTTCAGCAGAAAATTGATGCGGTGCTTCATTATGCAGGGAACATACTTTTTTGCCGCAGCAGGATGTTGCTTGCCTATTTCGGTGAAACTAATTCTGAAAACTGCGGGCTTTGCGATGTATGCCTTGAGAGGAATAAAATGGAGTTAAGCAATGCTGATTATGATAAATTTTCAAAGAAAATAAAATCATTGCTTGAGCAATCACCTCTTTCATTGCAGCAATTGGTTGAACATAGCGGAAGCAACAAAGAAATATTAATAATAAAAACATTGCAGTTATTAATAGATGAAGGCGAAGTGATTTATGATAAGGAGAACAAGTTGAGAAAGACTGAATGAGCAAACTGCCAAAAGACTTTTATTTGCAGGATGATGTTGTTAGTGTGAGCAAACAATTGCTCGGAAAATATCTTTTCACCAAAGAAGGAAAAACAATCACGGCAGGCATAATCACCGAAACAGAAGCTTATGCTGGCATTATTGACCGCGCTTCTCACGCTTTCGGAGGCAGAAGAACAGAAAGAACCGAAACCATGTATATGGAGGGAGGTGTTTCTTATGTGTATCTCTGCTACGGGATGTATTCATTGTTCAATGTGGTTACCAACCGGAAAGATATTCCTCATGCGGTGCTTATCCGCGCTATACAACCTTCCGAGGGAATTGAAAAAATACTGCAACGCAGGAAAGCTAAACAAGCTAAGAAAGGATTGACCACCGGACCCGGAAAAGTGTCAATGGCGCTGGGTATTAATTTCCGCAGCCATAATGCGCAAAGCCTTTCAGGCAATAATATATGGATTGAAGAAAAGGGGATTATTATATCGGAAAAACAAATTATTATTGGACAGAGAATAGGAGTTGATTATGCAGGCGAAGATGCTAAACTTCCTTATCGTTTTTGGCTTGATGAAATTCAGGGGCTTTAGATTTGATTTATTTTTTACTTTTGTTTTTTGCAAACCTTGCCTGCCGGCAGGCAGGGGCGCAAAGAACGCAAAGGGTTACTAATTATTGCATATTAATATTAAATCTTACATATTACATTAACTATGTCCACACTCACAGCCGAACCCGAAATAAAAACAACTCTTTCCATGAAAACCATTGTCAGCAAGCAACGCGAATTTTTCAACACAGGCGTTACTAAAAGCGAAAGCTTCCGCAGGGAACAACTCACCAAACTGAAAGCAGCAACTATTAAGTATGAGAAAGACTTGCTTGCAGCGCTGAAGAAAGATCTGAACAAACCGGAGATGGAAGCTTTCGCCACAGAGATAGGCGTGAGTATCGCAGATATTGACTACAACCTGAAACGCCTTGGCAAATGGATGAAACCGGAAAAGGTGTCAACTCCTTTGTTCTTTCTTCCCGGAAGCAGTTGGCTTTATAAAGAGCCTTACGGGGTTTCATTGATTATCGGTCCCTGGAATTATCCTTTTAAAAACACCATCGGTCCTTTGATTGGCGCTATCAGCGCGGGAAACACGGTGATTCTAAAACCATCCGAACTTTCTCCCGCTACTTCAGCAGTTCTTAATAAAATGATTACCGAAACCTTTGATCCTCGTTACATGAAAGTAATAGAAGGAGGAGCTGCTGAAACCACCGAACTGCTGAAAGAACGATTTGATTACATCCTGTTCACAGGAGGAACTGAAATAGGCAGAATTATATACCAGGCTGCTGCAAAACACCTTACACCCGTTACACTGGAGTTGGGCGGGAAAAGCCCCTGCATAGTGGATTCTGATATTGATTTAGATGTTACCGTGAAACGCATTGCATGGGGCAAATTTGTAAATGCCGGGCAAACCTGTATAGCACCTGATTATGTGCTCATCAATAAAAAAATAAAGAAAGACTTCATTGAAAAGATGAAGCAAACCATTACCGAATTTTATGGCGCTGACCCTAAAGCCAGTCCCGATTTTCCGCGCATCATCAGCGACAGGCATTTTGAGCGCGTGAAAAAACTTATTGCCGGTGATGTGGTGGCAGGCGGACAAACCGATGCTTCACAAAAATACATTGCTCCAACAGTGATTGATAATGTTACCAACGAACACAAAGTGATGCAGGAAGAAATTTTTGGTCCTATTGTTCCCTTGGTTGAATTTGATACGCTTGACCAGGCGATTGCCAAAATAAACAGTGGTGAAAAACCACTTGCACTGTATGTGTTCAGTAAAGACAAGGAATTCAGCGAGCGTATTATCAATGAAACTTCTTCGGGCGCGGTACTCGTAAATGATGTAATGCTTCATGCCGGGCATCCGGGCTTGCCTTTTGGCGGTGTGGGCAACAGCGGTACAGGAGCTTATAACGGCAAATTCGGTTTCGATACTTTTTCGCATACCAAACCTGCGCTCAAACGTCCGTTTATGTTTGATGTGAAGCAGAAATATGCGCCATACACACAGAAGAATGTAAACTTTATCAGGTGGGCGATAGGGAAATTGCTGTGATCTCAGGATAAGTTATCATGAAAAAAATTTTACTTCTATTTTTAATTCAGTTTGCTGTAGGATTTTCAATCAGCAATGTGAATGCACAGTGCATTCCGGATGGTTCCATTACAACACCCGGAGTAATTGCTTTTCCTTCAACAGTTGATTGCATCAGTCGTGGCGTCCCGTTCAGTGATGAAATTCAGTTTATGAATTTCGATACTATTTTTTTTAATAATACCTGGCTTACACTCCAGCAGTTGAGAATAGACAGTGTTAATAATCTTCCCTGCGGCATCAACTACCAGTTGAATAATACAAACGGGATTTATCAGAACTCAGAGCCGGGTTGCATTTCACTTTCGGGAACTTCTTATGATACTATTGGTCAGTATAAATTAGATGTATGGGCTTCCATTGATGTTGGTTCAGGTTTTTTCGGTCCGCTCCAGGCAAACAATTTTGACCTGCTTACTTTTTATACCCGTGTAAAATATCCTGCTTCATCTTGTCCATTTATTGATACGCTTGCGCTGAATACGCTGAGCGCCTGTAATAGCGCTTATGGTTTGCAACTGACGCTGACCGCAACCAATGAATTACTTTGCTGGAACTTACAGGAAACGGCAATACTTTCAGCAAATGTAGGGAATGGTTCCGGTCATTATTCTTATCTGTGGAATTATGCAGATTCACTTTCCTGCGGTGATTGTCCTTCTCCCATATTCGATTCGCAAATTTTCCAGACAGGTATTTTTCCTATTTCTGTAACGGTTTATGATTCTGTTTCCACGCTTTCGGAAACCCAGACCATCAATATCGATGTCAATATATGCGGAGGAATAAATGAACACGGTGTTAACTATAGTCTCGTTATCTATCCCAATCCGGGCAAAGGTGTTTATACCGTTGAATTAATAGATAACCCGGCATCAGATTACAAGCTCAGCCTGAAAAGCATTTCAGGAGATGAAATAAAATTTAAAATAAGTGAACTTTCAACAGGAAAAATATTATTGGATATTATTGATGCTGCTCCCGGTATATATTTTTTGTCGGCAGAAACCGAAGAGAATTTATTTGTGAGCAAAATAGTTAAGCAATAGATGTCGAAAGAAAAGGGACTAGAATTATCAAAAGAATTTGCAGGGAAAACAATAAAAGATGTTATTGCAACTCTTTCAGAAAGGCATAAAAGCAAAATAGTTTTTTCTACCGGTTTCGGGCAGGAAGACCAGGTGATAACCGATATTATTTTCAGGAATAACATTGCGGTGGAAATATTCACACTCGACACCGGAAGGCTTTTCAATGAAACCTACGAGACGTTTGACAAAACAACTAAACGATACAAGAAGGAAATAAAAACCTTTTTTCCTGAAAAGGAAAAGGTGGAAGAGTTGGTTACTAAGAAAGGACCTTTCAGCTTTTATGATTCAGTTGAAAACCGAAAAGAATGTTGTTTCATAAGAAAAGTGGAACCCCTTCAGCGCGCCTTAGTAGGCAAAGAAGTATGGATAACAGGTTTGCGCAGTGGTCAGTCTGCCGGACGCGAAAATCTGCCGCTGTTCCAGTGGGACGAAACCTACCGGTTAATCAAATACAACCCGCTTACCGGTTGGACTCTGGAACAGGTTGTTGATTATCTGAAAGAACATAAAGTTCCATACAACCCGCTTCACGATAAAGGTTTTGTCAGCATCGGTTGTCAGCCCTGCACAAGAGCCATACAGCCTGGCGAAGAAATAAGGGCAGGACGATGGTGGTGGGAAGATTCAAAAAAAGAATGTGGATTACACGATACTAAATGATATTGACATCGAACTATTAATATCTATATTCCGTACCCTGTACGAAAGTTGAAATTAGTTCTACTTTTGTCAGTCAATATCCAAATACGCCTCTGGTTTTGAAAAGAGCAATACTTATTGTTACAGCAGTTATTATAGGTCTTACATTCATTGCAGGAGTTTACTGGTATTTTTATCAGAAGAATACCAAGCCCACCGATTCAATTAATGCAGTGCCTCATGATGCTGCAATTATTTTTGAAGTACGGGATTTTCAGAAAGCATGGACTGAATATATGAAAACGGCTACTTACCGCAAGGAACTTGAGAAGCACCAGACATTTGTTCTTTTCAGGGATAATGTTTCTTTCATTGATTCGATATTGAAAAACAATGTGCAAGCAGCAGAAATTTTCGGCAATCGGAAAATATACATCTCTGTGCATACACAGCCTGACCATAGTATGGAATATCTTTATTGTATCAGCTTAGAGAAGGTGAACATGAAAAAGAAATTAGACCAGGTTATCCAGGCTGTTTGCCGTGAAGATGCTTTGTACAAGAATTTTGAATACGGTAATTCAATAGTCACCAGCGTAAAAAAGAGCAAGACCGACAGCGCATTTTATTATACCCAGTACCAGGGAGTTTTTATTGCCAGTTATTCGCTGCTGCTTACTGAATCTGCAATTGACCAGTTGAACAAAGGCGGAAGTTTGCTCAAGGATGAATACTTTGTGAAGGCAATGGAATCGGCAGGTAAAAATGTGGAAGTAAATATTTATGTCAATTATTCACGGTTCCCATCCTATCTACAGTTGTTCCTGAAGCCTGAAACATCTTCGTCAATGGATATGA
>Ga0172370_10011340_pt1 | contig 10066 bp, 9 predicted proteins | sample LakKiv5m_FD_114538 | JGI IMG/M metagenome (GOLD analysis project Ga0172370, IMG submission 114538) | Freshwater microbial communities from Kabuno Bay, South-Kivu, Congo - kab_022012_11.5m | ecosystem: Environmental > Aquatic > Freshwater > Lake | place: Democratic Republic of the Congo...
GCCTGGCTGTGCATCCCGAAACCAAAACTGAGCGCCTGATTGGGTTTGAATTTCCATTTCAGTCCTGCGCGTGGTTCCAGGCTCCAGCTATTATTGTTAACTGTAAAATACTGCCCGTGCAAACCTGCGTTGACAGTAAACTGTTCGGTAATTTTATAAGCCCATTGCAGATAAGGTTGAAACAGGTAGGCATAGCCTTTATACCGCTCGCGCTGAAGGAAACGGTATTCGTTGCGGAGGAGCGTACTGTCCTGGAAATTGAAATAATAACAGTCCGTATAAATTCCGGCACGGACAGTATGATGTGCATTTATTTTACGGTTATAAAAAAGGTTCACTGAATATTTTGTGGTCCTGAAATTATATTCCAGCTCAGGGATTAATGAATCAACTACAAAAATGGAATCGGCAGTTTCTTTGTGGCGGTAAACAAGGTCGCGGTGGTTTCGGGTATAATCACCCGTAACAGCAAATGTTGCGCGGATATAAGATTTATCATCTAATGGAAGCATCCAGTTTAAGCCCGCAACGCCCATTCCTGTCCTGAAATATTCGTCTTTATCCCCGTCTCCGTATAATTCCCGGTCTTCGGCATATTTATCAGGACTGGTAAGGAGGTCAATTTTACTTATTCCGCCCATGCCGAAGAGGGAAAAAGTTCCGGCTTTCCTGGTTGGGAAATTAAATTTGAAAGAGGCATCCTGGTAATAAGGTTTGGCATCAGTACCCAGGTCAATTCCCAGCGCACTGAAAATTACAATGGTTGAATACCTGTAGTTTACAAGGTAAGAGGAATGGTTCTTTTTTGAGATGGGTCCTTCAGCCGTTAACTCTGTTCCGAACAAGCCGAACTGACCTGTAAATTCATGTTTCTGGTCGTTGCCGTTGCGCATTTTTATATCAAACACTGCGGAGATGGCATTGCCATATTCAGCGGGGAAAGCCCCGGTCATGAAATCAGAGTTGGCGAGTACTTTATTATTCAGTATTCCGATGGGACCGCCAGAGGTTCCGGCAACTGCAAAGTGGCTTGGGTTAGGAATATTAACATTGTCCAAACGGTATAACACACCGAAAGGCGAATTGCCGCGCACGGTTATATCATTGCGCGAATCATCAGCCCCGCTCACCCCGGCAAAGTTGGAAGCCATGCGTGCGGGGTCGCCACGGCTGCCGGCATAGCGGTTTGATTCGTCCACCGAAAAAGTGCGTGCGCTTACCGTTGCCATTTCATTGAGCGCATCACCTTTGCGACTCGCTGTGATTTCCACTTCTTTCATTTCCACCACCGATTCTTCGAGTTCAATATTCAGGATAGTTTCTTTTGCGGCATTAACAATAATGTTTTGAAACACTGCTTTATTATAGCCCAGATAAGTAGCCACAACGGTATAACGCCCGTAAGGAATACCGGTTATTTTATAAAAACCGTCAGCATCAGCAGCAGCGCCACCAATAAGCAAAGTATCTTTATAAACCGCCACGCTGGCGCCAATGAGGGAAGTTTTGCTGTCAGCGTCTTTTACCGTGCCGCGTATGGTTTGCTGGGCAAGGCAATTGATGATTGCAATGGAAAGGAAGAGTAATAGAATCAGCTTTCTCATAAAGGGGATTTTTTGCGTGAAGATAAAAAACAGTTTTCTTAATATTTTTGAATTTTCTATTCAATATTTTTTATAATGTAGTGTTCAGGCAGGAATTATTTTAAAAATATTAAAATAAACTTAAAGTTTCTTATACATGGTTAATTATCAGCCAAACGTATTACATTTGTATCGTTAATTATACGCTGCAATGAGCGAAATAATAAAAATCAGCGCTACCGATAAAACACCTGAACTTTGTTTAGACGACAGCAAAGGCATGGTATCCATCAGCGGCAGGTCTATTCCCGAAGATTCACTTGAGTTTTACAGACCAATAATACAATGGCTGGAGCAATATGCCGCTTCTCCCCAGCCCGAAACCAACATACATATCCGTTTCGAACATTTTAATACTTCCACTTCGCGCTCCATGCTCGAAGTATTCAGAAAACTGCAGAACATTTACCAGCAGGGCAATAAAGTTAATGTTTACTGGCATTACGAAGAAGATGATGAAGACATGATGGAGGCTGGCGAAGATTACCGCTCGCTGTTAGGCTTGCCATTTCACCTCGTAGAGGGTTAGGCTTCCAAACCTTTATTATATAATTTATTTTGCTGCACCCTCGCAATAGCCTGCAGGCGGTTGAGGTCAAGAATGGAAATCGTTTTTCCTTTCATATCAATCACCGAATTACGTTTGAAATCTGAAAGGTATTTTGAAACCTGCTCTTTGGTGGTGCCGGCAAAGTCGGCAATGTCCTGGCGCGATAATTTAACCCCCAGGCTGGCGCCCTCCGGAGAAAACACAGATTTTATATGAAGCAAAGCATCTGCAACCCGTTCTTCAATATACATTGTTGAAAGTTTCTTGATTTCCATTTCTGCACGGAACAATTCATCTGCGAGAAAAAATAATAAAGTGCGCGTAAGTTTCAGATTATGGTCAAGAAGACAGAAAAAATCCTGCATGGATAAAGTGCAGATTTGCGAATCATCCAGCGCTGAAGCGGTAATGGTCCATTTTTTCTGGTTAATTCCCCGGTGCCCGATAATATCACCGTCAGTAACAAACCTGATAATCTGTTTTTTCCTGAACACCCCCGAATTATAAACTTTTGCCTTCCCTGATAAAATAACATACAGGTTGTCAACCGGAGAATTTTCCAGGATAATCGTCTGTCCCTTTTTATAAGATTCCACTTTCTTTTTGTTTAAAAGAAATTCACGGCTGCTTTCATCGCAAAGCTGGAAAAAACAGTTTTTATTTGGACAGGTATTACAGGTTTGTTTCCTGTCTGCTATATTTTTCATTACACGGTTTTTGTTTCTTTTTTTCCTGCCGGAAGGTCTGCCTGTATGTTTCTGCGTGCAAACATGGCTCCGCCCAGGGCGCCCATAAATATCGAATCGGTATGAATATTTAATTTAATGTTATCACCGTAATTTTCTTTTACCAATTGGGTGAGGTATTTTATTACGGCAGGATTTCGTGCAACTCCTCCGGTAAAAGTAAACTCATTGAACACCCCGCCCGAACGGGCTATCAGCGACATGGCGCGCATGATGATGGCTTTGTGCAAGCCGCCCAGGATATCTTCGCGTTTTTCGCCCAGGTTGGTGAGTTCGCGCAATTCAGCCCCGGCAAAAACGGTGCAGGTAGAGCAGATATTCACATCTTTCTCCGCTTTCATTGCCATAGGACCCAGTTCATTTAAGGAGATGCTCATTTCATCCGCAATGTAACCGAGGTAGCGTCCGCAGCCGGCTGCGCAGCGGTCATTCATCTGGAACGAGGTTACCAACCCGTATTTATCTACCTGTATGGCTTTGGTATCTTGTCCGCCAATATCAAGCACAGTGCGTGTTTCCGGGAAAATAGCGTGTGCGCCAAAAGCATGGCATAATATTTCAGAGCGTATGCAGTCGGAAGGGAAGGGCAGCAGCGCGCGCCCGTAGCCGGTGCCGGTCATGTTGGCGATATTGAATTCTATCTTTGCTATTTCTTCTATATGCTGGCGAAGGGTTTCGGCTACCTGGTCGAAATTTCCTTTCAGCAAATTCATTTCCGCATCAAAGTTTACACTGTTGTTATCTGAAATGGTGTCAGGAAGATTTTTATATTTTTCCCGCAATTCTTCCATCGCCTTTTGCACTAATTCCTGGAAATTGAACTGAACCCGCTGGTTTTCTGCCGGGCTGATGCTTTTGTCCCAAACGGTCATCAGCGGTTCAAAAAGTTCCATGTCTAATTTATTCACTTCCTCATTATATTTCTCTGAAACTATATCACGGAAAAACTGGTTTTTTGCGCCCAGATTATTGTATAAATAATCGTGTTTAATTTTTGGCTTGAACGACCTGCGTATGCTGCGCAGGTGATTAAGGATTTCGTTTCTTTTGGTTTCATCTTTGAAAAAATTATTGCAGGTCGCCACTAATTCATCGCCCAGCCTGTCTAATCTCACTTTAAATTGCTCATACTGGAAAACGCTTTCCAGGTCATTGATATATTTTTTGAATTCGGGGCGGGCGTTAATTTCATTTTCCAGTTTTTTTTCCAGCACCGAAAAACGGGCATTGTAAATAGCTTCGTCTTTGGCTATGTCGGCTGCAACCGAATAGTTGGAGCGGGTATTGGTTATTCCGCGACCTATTATTTCATCATTTTCATTGATGATGACTGCTTTGGAGGTGGTGGAGCCGAGGTCAACTCCGAGGTAGTATTTGTTCATATTACAATTGATTTACTTCCTGGTTTAAAATAATTTTCCGTTGTTCCAGCATCTGGAAATAAGATTCCAAACGGTTTTTTATGTTGGCATAAGAGAAATAGCGCGGGTCAACCAAATCGCTTTCAATAAAACCAACGGGCACACCAGTGCGCTGTTCAATTTGCCGCATGATCATCAGTTGTCCTGCTGAAAAAGAATTGCAACTCTTGATGGAATTGATTAAAAAACCATCTGCCTGGTATTCTTTCACATATTTTTCAATCAAATCAACACGCTGCGGCAGGTTAAGATTGGTATAGCACCCCATGCAATAACGCGATAAACTTTCGAGCGGCTCTTTGGGGTTGTGGCGGAAACCGGTGTCATACAATCCCCCCACTTTGGTATAAGTGGACGCTACTATCACAGCGCCCATATCGTAAAATATTTTCCAGAATTCGCGGAAGTTGGTCCAATTTGGAGGTCCTTCCACCACTAAGCGGAAACGTTCTTCTTTCATTTCGCCTTCGGGGTTTACGGGCAGTTGTTTATTCTTTACCCGCTCGCAAACTTCCTTGTATAATTCCTGGTAATATTCCACACATTCGTCCGTTCCCCTGAACGCGGTGTTAATGGGTCCCATGTAATAAACTCCGGCAAAATAAGCGTCAATGGGTGAAGGTTTGTTTTTAGCAAGTTCAAGAATTTTCACCCAGTATTCTTCTGCGGTAACTGAATTTTCAAGCATCTTGCCCAAGCGTGCTTCGTCAAATTTTTTTCCTGAAACCTGCTCAAACTTGGGAATCACTTCCTCTTTCAGTTGCTTCACCATATAATCCACCTGGTCTTTGGTGATGTTGCCGTCTTCCTGGTAAGGCGTGTGCAACATGGCAACCGGAACCCCGGGATAAAGGCGTTCAAGATTTTCAAACCATTTCAGGAAAGTGAAACAGCCGGTGTAGCTGAGCAACAGCAAATCGGGTGAAGGAAGTTTTTCTCCGGTAGGACCAATGTTTCCGTTCAGCATCATGCCGATGTCGCATTTCACATACGTGCATACATCTTCAGAATAACCTATTTTTTCCGCGTCTTTAATATATCCGCCTGATTTTTTCCTCATCCCACTTTGCAGCGCATTGATTTCGGGATAAACCGGGAGCATGTCAAAAGCAAGAATTAACTCCGTAAGATTTCCCGGAACAAACGTGTAAACCACTTTTTTTCCGATTTCTTTTGCGCGGCTTAATTCATTGAATTGCTTTGCGAGCATATCCTTCTGGATTACCATGCTCTTTTCTTTTATTGCTTCTTTAGGGTCTGCCATTTTATTATTGTTAATTGCTAATTACTAATTGTTATTTGCCATCTTATGTGTCACTTCGAGCGTAGTCGAGAAGCCTGTTAAATTTTGATTTCTCGACTATGCTCAAAATGACAGCCCGCCACTGCCTACTGCCTACTGCCTACTGCCTACTTTCTTCATGCCCATAATTTTATTGAATCCGAAAAAGTCCCTGCCTGCTCTTTAATGATTTTAAACTGTCCTGTATTTTCGTGATACTGGAAATTGATATGAGGTATTCCGGCTTCATCACATTCTTTCTGCATCAGCGGGCGGTCAAGCAAAGCCGGGTCGCAGAAACTTGCAGCAGAAAAAATAATTCCGTCCACTTTTCTTTCTTTCGCCAGCTTCACTAATCGTTTTCCTTTCGGGTTTCCTACATCATAAAAAGCCGAAGAAAAGGTGCTGTGATTGATATACGCATCTGCAAGTGCTTCCAGCGGATTGTCAGTATCAGCATTGATGTCACCATTGATCAATCTTGAGCCGAGCATAAAATCATCTTCCACAATATAACAGCCTGCCATCTCAATGGATTTAATCAAGCCAATCGGAGGTTGCTCGCAGAAAGAACCGGTAACCAAAACACGGATATTATCCAGCGGCTCGCCTCTTTCTTTTTGAATCTGTTCCAGAACCTGTTTCAGAATTTCGTTGTGTTTTTCAACAGGAATGGTAATGCCCGCCCTTAATATATGATAGGTTTCCACAGCAGACAATCTCCACGGAAATTCCTGGCGAATGTTGTAAATGTCCTCAATAAGTTTTCTGTTAATGTTGTAAAGTACAATAGCTTTATTTAATTTTTCAGTTGTAACTTTTACTTTGTTTATGGCATACATGTCATCCATCACCTTTTCCATTTCCTGCTTGTAAAAAGTACCTCCGATAAACGGATCAAAATTCTGCGGGTAATCAAAATATCTTTGGAACAGTCCTTTTTTGGAAAGTTTGAACATACCGGAAAGATTTCTCACACAATCACAGATGGCGGGGAACAGGAAACCATCAAAATTTTCAAGGTTGGTATCCAGCGCCATTTCTATAATTCCGCGCGGAAGATGGCAGATGTAACTTTGATAATATGCATCTCCTTTGATGATTTGTTTGCGGTCGCCCGCTCCCATAATCCCGACAGGCAAACCGTTGGCAGCATGAATAATTTCGCGCGGAACATAAACGGGAAGATAGCCGACAAGAAGCCTGTCTTTGGCTTCAGCTTTCCACTTTTTTGCTCTCGTAAAATTCAGGTCAAATGCAAGTTCTTCGCACTCGTTTAACAGGGTATCCAGTTTATTCATTTCGCAATTGTTTTGAGCAAAGGAAAAGAGTTAAATGCTAATTCGCTATGATATTTATCATGTTTTATATGAAGGAATGAAATTAGTTTCGTGGTGAAATTTTGAAAATGAAAACTAATTTTGGAGTAATTATATTAGCCGGAGGAAAGTCAGAAAGGATGAAATTCCCCAAACCATTTCTTATGATTGATGAAAAAATTTTTCTGAAAAAAATAGCAGAAGAATATATCCAGGCAGGAATAAAAAATAGTTGCCTTGTCATCAATAAAGAATATTGTGAGGGAAAATGGAAAAAAGATTTTGAATCAATAAAACCATACGTTACCGTCATTGAAAAAACAAATCCTGATTCAGGAAGGTTCCATTCCATAAAGCTTGGAATTAAAAATTTTCCGTACGCTGATTTTGTTTTTATTCAGAATGCAGACAATCCTTTTGTTGATATTGATATTATTAACAGCCTGAAGAAACACAGGTTTTCGCTTGGCTACACACAACTATTTCATAAAGGACAAAAAGGGCATCCTGTATTGATTTCAAAAAAGGTTATTCAAAAAATTAATGTATTGAAAGGAGATGATTATAATTTAAGAAATATTCTGGAGGAATTTCCAAGTACAGAAGTGGAAGTGAATGACAAAAGAATCCTTGCGAATCTTAATACAATAGAAGAGTATAAAAAATTTATTCCTCTGAGTTAATGAAAAACATATTTGAGAAAATATTGGAAATTCAGAAAGGCAAAATGAATGCGGTGTTGTGCACCATTGTAAACACAAAAGGAAGCACGCCCCGCAAAGTGGGAGCAAAAATGATAGTTTATGAAGATGGTAGTATCTTTGGTACCATCGGAGGCGGAGATTTGGAAAAAGATGTGATAAAGAACGCGCTTGAAATTGTTGAACAAAAGGAGGCAAAACTTTTTCGTCACGATTTATTGCATCAGCATGGCATGTGTTGCGGAGGGACGGTTGACATTTTTATTGAACCCATCATGAAAAATAATAAGCTGTACATTTTTGGAGCAGGACATACCGGGCAGGCGCTTGCAAAACTTGCTGTTGATTTTGATTTTGAAACCGTACTGATTGATGACCGGAAAGAATACATTGACAACTGCAAAACGGAAAATATAAACAAAATGCACCTGCCATATCAGCAGGCGCTGAAACTTCTTCCCTTTGATGCGCAAACCTATATCTGCATCATGACTTACAGTCACCCGATAGACAGAGATATTCTTGCTTTCTGCATTAAAAAACCTTTCACCTATCTTGGTATGATTGGCAGTGAGCGCAAGGTTGCGGTAACAAAAAAGATGTTCTCGGAAGGACTGAATATTTCTTTTGAAGAACTTGAAAAGGTGGATATGCCGATGGGGATTGATATAGGCGCTGAAGGACCGGAAGAAATTGCGCTCAGTATTCTTGGGAAACTAATTATGGTAAAAAATAAAGTAACATCATGGGAAAAAGAATTGCACTCATAACAGGCGCTGCCAAAGGAATCGGGAAAGCAATAGTGGATAATTTTATTGCAAATGATTACCTCGTAATTGCTGTGGACATTGATAAAATAAGCGAGAAAAAATTAATGGTTCAATATGGAGAAGATAAAATTCAGCTTGCAAAAGCTGACATCAGCAATGAACGGACGGTGAAGCTTCTTTTTGAAAAGATTGTTAAAAAATACGGGCGCTTAGATGTTCTTGTGAACAATGCAGGCATCATTCACGATAACATGATATGGAAAATGCCGGCAGATGATTTTGATTCTGTAATAAAAATAAACCTGAAAGGAGTTTGGCTGATGTGCCGCGAAGCTTCAAAAATAATGAAAGAGCAAAAGTCAGGTCGCATCATTAACATTGCATCACGCGCCTGGCTTGGTAATCGCGGACAAAGTAATTATGCTGCATCAAAAGCAGGAGTGGTGGCGCTGACAAGGGTTTTGGCGCTGGAGCTTGGTAAATATAATGTGCTTGTAAATGCAATTGCCCCCGGATTAATCGATACACCTCTAACTCAAAAATTAGAGAAAGATGTTTTGCAAAAGTTGATTGAAGCGCAACCCACCAAAACAATGGGGAAACCGGAAGACATTGCAAACTTAGTTTCTTTTCTTGCTTCGGAAAAAACACAATTCATCACAGGGCAAACCATTTATGTTGACGGAGGAAAAAGCATAGGAGCAGGCATCTAAAAAAATAAAAATAAAAACATGAGCTATTATTTCACAAAAATTCTTGCAACAGATTTTGAATCTGCAATTACAAAAGTTACAGAAGAACTTAAAAAAGAAGGATTCGGAGTTCTGACAGAGATTGATGTAAAGGACACACTGAAGAAAAAAATTGATGTTGATTTCCGCAGGTATAAAATTCTTGGCGCCTGCAACCCGGTGTTTGCACACAAAGCGTTATCGGCTGAACCTCATATCGGGACCATGCTTCCCTGTAATGTGATTGTGCAGGAATTGGGTGAAAACAAAATTGAAGTGAGTGCGGTTGACCCCGTTGCATCCATGATGGGAGTGAAGAATGATCAGTTGGGAGGAATTGCAACGGAAGTACAGCAGAAATTAAAAAGAGTAATAGATAATCTCCGATAGAATGAAACCACTTTCCATAACAGTAAATGGGAAAAAGCATGCTGTGCTCGTTCATGAACACGAGATGTTATCTAACGTTATTCGTGAAAAAATCGGATTAACCGGAACAAAAATCGGATGTGAACAGGGAAGTTGCGGAGCATGTACGGTGCTTGTAAACGGAGCGCCTGTTTTAAGTTGCATTTCTCCGGCACTGCGTTATGACCATGCAGAAATCACAACCATCGAAGCGCTTTCAACCAAAGGTGAACTTCACAAACTGCAACAAAAATTTGTGGAGAAAGGAGCAGTTCAATGTGGTTTTTGCACACCGGGAATGGTGATGACAGCATTGAGCCTCACCCCAACCCTCTCCAAAGGAGAGGGAGAAGAAAAACTGAAAGAACAGATTAAAGAAGGTTTGTCAGGAAATTTGTGTCGTTGTACAGGATACAAAAAAATCATTGAAGCGGTTGCTGAATATGCAAATGAGAATCTCAATCCTCCAAAAGAAAAAAATGTTTCCCCATCAAA
>Ga0172370_10011343_pt1 | contig 10065 bp, 8 predicted proteins | sample LakKiv5m_FD_114538 | JGI IMG/M metagenome (GOLD analysis project Ga0172370, IMG submission 114538) | Freshwater microbial communities from Kabuno Bay, South-Kivu, Congo - kab_022012_11.5m | ecosystem: Environmental > Aquatic > Freshwater > Lake | place: Democratic Republic of the Congo...
AACCCCCCTTTAGAAAAGGGGGGAACTATATGGAATTGCTGGTAAAGTCCCCCTTTGAAAAAGGGGGATTTAGGGGGATTTAAGAACCTCCAAGTGGAAGGAATTAATGGCAAACGCTATAATTCTTTCCTGCCTGATTGTAACCCGAGACCCCTGCGGAAGTCTCTATCGCTATCCTTCCTCATCAAATTCTCGCCCTCAGCCGCGGCAATGAGATTACTCAGCGTGTCCCCCAGGTGAAAGGGATAGCTGGTGACGATCTCGGCGCTGCCCCTGATTCGCCACCCCGCCGGCCCGGAATTCTCCGGCCATGAGTCCGGAGGCCATCACCCCGGACACGCCGGGAAACTGCCCACCGGGCGCGGCCGTGATCCCCGGCGACGGGCTCAGCCGAACATGAGCCAGCCGGGCTTGAAAATCAGCAGCAGCCCGATCAGAAGCATCAAAACGCCGCCGATTAAATTGGAAAGCCGCTTGTAGTGCGTGGTCAGGCCCATCATCTGCAGGGTAATCATGGCCACCACGAACACGATAATATCGTCGAGCATAAAAATCACGATATAGAGCAGCAAGTAGAGGTAATATTGCCAGAACGGCATGGGGGTCAGGCTCAGGACCTGGAGATAGACTACCGGAAAACCGGCGGAGCAGATTAATTCCACCAGGTTCACCAGGAAGGACAGGACTACGATTCCGCCCAAGGCCAGCCAGAATTTTTGCGTAGAAATGACGGCCTTGAGCCGGTCCATGGTGCGCTGGCGCCGGGCCCCCCGGCTCAGGGTGCAGGTCCCGGAGACATCGGTCCAATATTCTTTCAGGTTATAGCCCCCGGCCAACAGGGCCACGCCGCCGATGATGATCCGGACCCAGAAGATAAAGCCCAAGAATACCAGAAGGTTGAGCCAGGCGGTCATAAACAGGAAGTAAACCGCCCCCGAGGCGACGATAAAGGCGCTCCCCAGGGCCCACATCTTCCTCCGGTCTTCCATGCCCAGCAGCAGGTTGATGAGAAAGACCAGCACCCACATGGCGCAGGGGTTGAAGCCGTCCAAGGCCCCGATGATGACGGTGATGACCCCCAGGGACAGATACTTAAGGTGGACCTGGCCCAAGACCGGCAGGGTCACGGTTTCGGGGACCGCCGCTTTATCGGCCCCGCCGGGCAGAGCTGGCCCCGGCGCGGCCAGGAGCCCGGCCACCGGGTCGGGCGCTCCCCGACTCCGCACCTCATGGATGGCGGTCTCCAGGGCCCGGCCGGTAGTCGCTTCATCCCGCCAGCCGATGACGTATTGATTGCCGATGACGGTGAACGGCACCCCGGAAACATCGGCTTGCAGTAATTTCCCGACCCTCTGGAATAATTCCAGGTTCTCCCGGCTGGCGGATACTTCCACCGCGACCACCTGGATAGCCTGGTCCCGGCGTTTCAGGGCGTCCAAAAACTCTTTCTCATGGAGGCAATGCGGGCAGCCGGCGGTCCAGAAAAGATAGACCGTCACCGGTTTATCACCGGCAGAAGTCGGCGGGGGGGCGCTCCAGCCCAACCAGAGCAAGACTGCGGCCAGACAGACAAATAAGCCGGTTCTAGGCAACATGGGGGGACGGATACTTGCTTCTTGTCAACATCGGCGCTGGCCGGTGAGAACATTGCATGCGGTTGTCCTGCTCCCCGCACCACAACCCTCTCTTCGAAACGGCGGGAGAGGGAATCGAGTCAAAAATCCGGCGCCGTAATAATGCAACCCGGCGCTGAGTGCTTCACTGCCGCGGGTTATTGTTCCCAGAGAATCCGGCCGCAATCCTTCAGATCGTAGCCGCCCAGGGCCTTGGCGGCCGCCTGGAACTCTTGGGAGCGTATGACCTCCAGCAAGGTCTGAAAGCGGCGGTCGGCAAAGGTGGTCTCCGGCACCACCAGGTCATAGCGTTCGGGCAACAGCGGCACAAAATCCAGCCCCAGGGCCTTGGCCGCCGCCATAATTCCCAGGCCGACGTCGGCGGTGCCGGAAAACACATTCACCGCCACGGCCATGTGGGTGTATTCCTCCCGGGCGTAGCCCTCGATTTGGGCCGCGTCAAGCCCCTCTCCCTGGAGCAAATAATCCAGCAGCAGCCGGGTGCCGGCTCCCCGCTGGCGGTTGATGAACCGCACCCCCGGACGGGTCAGATCCTTGATGGTATTGATCTGTTTGGGGTTGCCCGGGGCCAGCATCAGTCCCTGCTCCCGCCAGGCCAGGTTGATGAGCTTCAAGGGCACGCCCGGCAAATGGCGCAAGATGAAGGGCACGTTATAGGCATTGGTCTCGGGGTCCAGCATGTGGCTGCCCCCCAGGTGGGCCCGGCCCTGGCGCAGGGCCATCAGCCCCCCCAGGCTGCCCACGTGCCCCGAGGACAGACGCAGGCGGTGGTCCCGGCGGCGCAGCATGGTGGCCAGAAGGTCAATGGTGTTGTCATGGCTGCCCAACACCACCAGGGTGCCGTCAATGTCCTCCGGCGCCACCAGCAGTTCCGCCGCCACCGGCCGGTCCTCCTCCAGGCCCTCACTCAACTCCGGCACCACCAGCATGCCGTCGGCCCGCACCAGTGAGGTGATGGTCCCGGCCCCCCGGGGCAGCGGCGTGGCGATGATCCTGTCCCCCACCCGGCCCAGGGTGACCCGGATGAATTCCGTCAGGCCGGGCTTGGAGGGCAGATTCTGGGCCGGATTAACCGTCAGGGTGGGGCGGGGGGTCAGGCGCTTGCCCGCCAGCCCATTGATGAGGGGCGCGGCGAACTGCTCGAAGGACAACACCGCCGACACGGGATAGCCCGGGTTGCCGATGACCGGCTTGTCCGCTACCACCCCCAATACCGTGGGTTTGCCCGGCATCATGGCCACCCCGTGCACCAGCACTTCGCCCAGGGAGTTTATGGCCTGGTAGGTGTAATCCTCGGTGCCCGCCGAGGACCCGGCGTTGATCAGCACCATATCCGCCGCGGCGATGGCCTCCTTTAGGGCGGCAGCCAGGCCCTCCGGGTCGTCCCGCACGATGGGCGCCACCCGCGCCTCCCCCCCGGCTTCGGCCACCAGGCCCGAGAGGATGGTGGAGTTGAACTCCGGCAACTGGCCCGCGGCCAAGTCCCGGTCCAACTCCGTCACCGGCACCAGCTCAGTCCCGGTGGGGATGATGGCCACCCGGGGCCGGCGGCGCACCCTGACCCGGGTGACCCCCGCGGCCAGCAAGGCCCCCTGGGCCCAGGAGGTAATCTCTACTCCCTCGGGGAGCACCATTTCACCCACTACGAGATCTTCGCCCACCCGGCGCACGTGCTGCCAGGGGAAGGTGGGGGCCTCCAGCGTGATGGGGTCGGCCTCCGGGTCCGGGATCTGCTCCACCATGATCACCGCGTCGGTGCCCGCCGGCATGACATGCCCGGTGTTGACGGGAAACGCCTCCCGGCCCACGGCCAACTGCCGGGGACGGTCCGGGGTGGCCCCGAAGGTGGCGGCCGCGGTTACCGCAAAGCCGTCCATGGCCGCCTGGTGGGCCGCCGGCGAGGACCTGAGCGCCATGACCGGCCCCGCACTTACCCGGCCGGCGGCCGCGGTCACCGGAACCTCTTCGGCCTGGGCCATGGCGTCCACGTTGAACCGGGACAACCAAATCTCCCGGGCCTCGGCCAACGACTTCATGCTGAGATAAATGCGCCGTTTCATGGTTTATATCCTCTCCCGGCGGGGCCGAAAGCCAATGAATTACTGCTGCGAAAACTCTTTCGGGTGCGTCTGACGCACCATGGGATGACTGGCAACGGCGGGCAATGCCCGCCCTATCCGTATTTTCATCATTTATGGGTGGCCCAACGGCCCATGAGGAACCTGAAAAGTTCTTCCGGTGGCACAGGCTTTCCAGCCGGTGCAGACCGCCAGATGTTTTTCTCCGAAAACCGAAAACCATCGTTACCCGGAACCTATTGTATCCCCCCATAAAAGATTAATAAAGGCCTGCTTGTACGGGCTGAGGGGCTGGTCCCGGCGCCTGACCAGGGCCAGGTGGTCCGGTTTGAAGTAGTGATCCAGGGGAATGAAGGCTACCTGGCGCAACCTCTCCGGGGGCAGGCCCCGGGCCAGGGTGGCGAAGGCCAGACCAAGGCCCGTCTCGACGTAGCGGGCGCTCAACTCCACGTTGGATGACTCCAGGATAATGCGAAAGTCCAGACCCAGTTTCCGGAACTGCTCTTCCAGGACCCGCCGGTGGCCGGACTCATGGCCCCGGGGCGGCACAATCAGGGGGTAGGCGGCGATCTGCCGCCAGGTGACCCGCCGGACCCGGGTGAGGCGATGGCCCACCGGGGCCAGGAGGACCGTGTCCACCGGCTGCCAGCGCAAAGCCGCCAGGTCCCGGGGGACCAGAGACTGCAAGGCCAGGCCGAAATCAATGTCCCCGGACTTTACCAGGGCAAAGACGGACGCCTGGTCGCGGTCCAGGAGGGTCAACTCCACCAGGGGATACGCCTGGAGATACGCCAGGAGGGTTTCGGGCAACAGGTGATAGAGGGTGGTAAAGGGCGCCGCCAGGCTCAAGGGCCCCTGGTCGCGCCCCTGGAGTTGACGTAACTCGTCGGTGAGCGCCTCCCATTGGGCCAGGAGCCCCTGGGCACAGGCCAGGAGTTTTTCACCTGCGACGGTGAGCTTGAGGCGGCGCCTGCCCAGACGCTCCAGGAGGCGGGAGCCCAGCTCAATCTCCAAAGCCTTGACCTGCTGGCTCAGGGCCGACTGGGTCCTGAAGGTGGCTGCGGCCGCCTTGGTGAAGCTCCCCAGTTTCGCCACCTGGTAAAAACCCAGAAGCTGTTGCCATTCCATAATAAATTCTTATTATTAATATTATAATTAATAATTTTACTTATCTTAAGATTTATCAGAAACTCATAAGCAAGGCAAAGAAAATCCTCCCGGAGGTGCATCATGAAAGACTCCTTACAGCCCGGCCTCACGTTCGAATTTCAGTTTCAGGTGCCGGAAACCAAGACGGTGCCCCATCTCTACCCCGAGTCCCCGGAGTTCCAACTCATGCCCCGGGTGCTGGCCACCGGGTACATGGTCGGCCTGTTCGAATGGGCCTGCATCCAGGCCCTCAACCCCCATCTCGACTGGCCCCGGGAGCAGACCGTGGGCATCCATGTGGACCTGGATCACACCGCCGCCACTCCGCCGGGTCTGGTGGTCACGGTCAAAGGGACCCTGACCGGCGTTGAGGGGCGCAAGCTCACCTTTAGCCTTTCGGCCGACGACGGGGTGGATCGCATCTCCCAGGGCCAGCACGTCCGCTTTGTCATCGACGCCGCTAAATTCAACGCCAAGGCTGAGGCCAAGGCCCTTAGTGCCGGGTCCGAGGTGAAGTGCTGACGGCATATGCATAATAACCATAAGATCAGTCTGGCCGGCTGGCATTCCCGGCTTGTTTTCAGGCGGTTATAGCGTTTGCACGAAATTCCTTCCATTTGGGGGTTTCCAAATCCCCCTAAATCTCCCTGGTTCAAAGGGGGATTCAACTGCAATTCCTTATAGTTTCCCCATTTTCTCAAGGGGGGGGGTAGGGGGGATTAGGATGGTTCTGCTATCGGAAAAAACTTTTGGCAACGAGTATAGAAAGTTGCAGTCATAGAAGTAAGATACATCTGTCATTCTGAACGGTGCGCAGCTTCGTTACGAATCTCATTGTTGAGATTCTTCGCGCCGCTCAGAATGACAAGATTACTTGTTTGATGGCAACCAGGTATTAGCCGCATCAACCGGCCGGGACCGCGTGGGCCCCGGCTCAGACCAGACACATCTTCCGGGCCTCCGCCATCAGGCTGTCCCGAAACTTGGGATGGGCCAGTTTGACGATTTCGTTGGCCCTTTCACAGGTGGATTTTCCCATCAAATCGACCGCTCCGTATTCGGTGACCAGCCAATGGGTGTCCATGCGGGGGGTGGTAGTCACCGTGCCGGCGGCGAACCGGGGCACCACCCGGGAGACCTCGCCGCCGTGGGTGGTGGAGTAAAAGGCGATGATGGATTTGCCCCCCTTGGAATTGAAGGCCCCCCGTACATAATCCAGCTGCCCGCCGGTGCCGCTGAATTCGAAGCCCCCCAGATACTCCGAATTGCACTGCCCCAGCAGGTCCACCTCCAGGGTGGAGTTGATGGAGATCATATTGTCGTTGGCGGCGATGACCGCGGGGTCGTTGGTGTAGGAGACGGGGTAGCTCTCCATGCTGGGGTTGTCGTGGATGAATTCGTACAATTCCCGGTCGCCCAGGGCGTTGGTGAAGACGTGTTTTCGGGGATGGCGGTTTTTCCGGTGGCCGGTGATCACGCCTTTCTTGATCAGATGCACCATCCCCGGGCACAGCAACTCCGTGTGAATCCCCAGGTCCTTGTGCCCCTCCAGGTAGCGGCAGACGGCGTTGGGGATGCCGCCCAGACCCAGCTGAATCGTGGCCCCGTCCGGCACCATGGCGGCAATGTGTTTGCCGATGGTCTCGGCTTCGGGCTTGGGCGCCGCGGGGATGAGCTCCGGCAGGGGAGCGTCATAGTCCACGATGGCGTCGCCTTCGCAGGCGTGGAGCAGGCAATCCCCGAAGACCCGGGGCAGGTGGCGGTTGACTTCCACGATCAGCCGCCGACAGTGCCGGGCGGCGGTGGTGATGTAATCGTTGATGGTCCCGAAGCTGAAAAAGCCGGCCCGATCCATGGGGGAGACGGTGGTGACCGTAACGTCCACCTCCATGAAATCCCGGATCAGCCGGGGGAGCTGATGGAACTGGTTGGGGACGAACAGATGCCTGCCGGTCCTCACCTGGTCCCGTTCGACCCCGGTGACGAACCAGCAGTGGTGGTGAATCAGGCCCGCCAGATCGGGAGATAGGATGGTGGCGGCGGCGTTGGCCATGGCCAAAAAGGAGAATATTTTTAGATCCTTGAGGTCTCCCTGCCGCACCCGGTCGGCAATGGCCGCCAGGAGGGCCGGAGGTTCGCCGCTGGCCATGCCGTGCACGATGGTGGCGGCGTCTTTAATCGGCGCCACCGCCTGCTCCGGGGTGGTGAGCTTGCGCCGGTATTCCTGCCTGTACATAATGTATCCCCTTGTCTGGTAAGCGGATTGCGAGAAAAGAATTCTGGGATGATAATCGGTTTCCGGCAGGATTTTGTCAATATTTTCGTTCCGGGGCCGAAAAGGGTTGGGGCCGAATTTTATCTGATGCCGGCCGGTTTTTCCAGGAGAAGTGCGGCCGGGTGACGGTACGCCACGGAGATGAGGTCCCCGCCCAGGGTTGAACGTAAGGATAATGTCAGCGGTTAATGTAAATTTGGTCAATAGTTAGTCAATATCAAGCACATCTGGCCGGAACGGTATCAGGCCCCCTACAATCTCTGAGGAAAATCACTTTCCAAAGATAGCTGTTTGTGGCATACTCCGGGACAGAAAGCCGTGTAACTTAATCGAGTGCTGTTATTAGGCCCACGGAAAGTTTTCGGCTGGTTTTGGGGTTATCCGGTATATGTAACAATAAGGATAAAGGGCCATGAGAAAAACTTATATATTAGATACCAATGTTTTACTACATGACCCTGAATCTTTGTTTTCTTTTGAAGATAATGCTATTGTTTTGCCGCTGTCGGTAGTTGAAGAGTTAGATCGCATTAAGAGAAGAAGTGACGAAGTTGGGAGAAATGCCCGGGAAGTATCCAGAAAATTGGACGAATTAAGAATGAACGGGCGGTTGTCCGAAGGTGTGGGACTTGCCAATGGCGGATCGGTGCGCATTGAGATCAATGGTAATCAACCGGAGAATCAGCCCCACGGCATTGATTTAAATACCACCGACAACCGGATTCTGGCGTTAGCCTATGCGCTCATGAACCATGGGCAGACCCCCGTTATTCTGGTGACCAAAGATTTAAATCTGCGCATTAAGGCTGATGTCTTGGGGTTGGCGGCCGAAGATTTTTACAGCGACAAGGTGGATTACCACAAATTATACAGCGGCGTCACTGAACTCTACCTGTCCCATGAGGAAATCGACCGGTTTTACCGGAATGGTTATCTGGATTACGATGGCGGCGATCTGCAACCCCACGAGTTCTGTATTCTGAAGTTAGGCGAATCGTCGTCAAAATCGGCCCTGGGCCGATACTTCCATCACCGGGTGCATAAGCTGGCGCAGGACGGCAAGGCGGTTTATGGCATCAAGGCCTTAAACAAGGAGCAGAAGTTCGCCCTGGACCTGCTGCTGGATGAGACCATCCAGGTGGTGACCCTGGTGGGCAAGGCCGGCACCGGCAAGACCATCATGGCCCTGGCGGCCGGGCTGGAGAAGGTCCTGGAGGGCGGCGGCCGCTATAACCGCATTCTCATAACCCGGCCCATCGTGCCTCTGGGCAACGACCTGGGCTACCTGCCCGGCGACAAGGAAGACAAGATCCGGCCCTGGATGCAGCCCATCTACGACAACCTGGAATACCTGTGCAACGAGCATATTCAACCCAACGGCTGCATCGATTATCTGATCGCCAACGGCAAGATCGAACTGGAGGCCCTGACGTATATCCGGGGCCGGAGCATCCCGAAACAGTTCATCATCTGTGATGAGAGCCAAAACCTGAGCCCGCACGTGATCTAGACCATTCTCACCCGGGTGGGGCGGGGCAGCAAGATCATCTTTACCGGCGACCCGGAGCAGATCGACCATCCGTATCTGGACGCCTCTTCCAACGGCCTCAGCTACCTGGTGGAGAAGATCAAGGCGGAAGAAATCTCCGGGCACATCACCCTGATCAAGGGCGAGAGGTCCGGGATCGCCGAGTTGGGAGCCAGACTGCTGTAACGGCTTTCCCCGGCGCCAGGCTCCGTCCGGGCTCCTTTGGACTTTTAAGTTAGATTGCCCGGCTGCCGATAGAGCATCAGGCAACCACTCCAGCCGGCAAGCGCTGGAATTTTGAGATTTGGCCATCGGGCCTCCGGGGAGATGACCCGGGCCAGCGCCAACGAGAGCACAGGTGATTATGGACGGATTTGCAGTGATGGATTCCCGGCCGGGGCAGCTCAGCCTGGCCGTGGACAAGCTCAAGGGCAACCCGGACCTGCTCCGGCAAGTCCAGGCTGAGCTATCCGCCATCCGGGGCATCGAGCAGATTTCCACCGATCCCGATTTGGGCCTCCTGGTGGTGGCCTATGATAAAAGCCAACTCACTTCCTTCACGTCGCTCCTGGCGCTGAAGGCCACGTTTTCCGCCTTTTTCCCTGAAGTTGACTCTATGAAGCTGGCTTACTGGCTCAGTCAAAGCCTGTAATTACCCCGGCGCTTCCCGGGGGGCCGGGCGGGACCCCGGCAATCTGGCCGGGCCGGTGCATCGCTGCGCTTCATGGCCCAGTTTCAGGGGGAGCAGTTCCTCATGGGCCTGCGGCCCACCCGTAAATGATGAAAATACGGGTGGGGCGGGCACTGCCCGCCGGTTCCGGTCATCCCTGCCCGCCGGTTCCAGTCATCCCATGGTGCGTGAGACGCACGCTACGAAAACCTCTTCAAGACAGTCGCGCATGAGCCTTTGGACTCACACCAAGACAATGAAAAGTCAGGGCGGGCATTGCGCGCCGGACGTTCATGGTGCGTGAGACGCACCCTACGCTACTTTAGTCCGCACAGGCGAGACGCCTGTGCCACCGGGACGAACTTTTCAGGACAGTTCTTCATGGGCCTTAGGCCCACCCGTAAAGCATGAAAAGATTCAGTGGGGCGGGCGTCCCCGCCCGCCCGGCGGTCCGCACCGGCTGGAAGCCTGTGCCACCAGAAAAACTTTTCAGGACAGTATAATTCCTAGTTGCGCTCAATCAGGTAATTTATCTCGTGTAGGGGCGGACTTCTGTGTCCCACCTGGGTTGAGGGCGCACACACAGGTGCGCCCCTACAGGATAAAAGTCTTATAGCGTTTGCCATTAATTCCTTCCACTTGGAGGTTCTTAAATCCCCCTAAATCCCCCTTTTTCAAAGGGGGACTTTACCAGCAATTCCATATAGTTCCCCCCTTTTCTAAAGGGGGGT